>Ga0208492_1000408_pt1 | contig 36984 bp, 34 predicted proteins | sample Subbioar_CSW14AB_FD_184820 | JGI IMG/M metagenome (GOLD analysis project Ga0208492, IMG submission 184820) | Serpentinite rock and fluid subsurface biosphere microbial communities from McLaughlin Reserve, California, USA - CR12Mar_CSW14AB (SPAdes) | ecosystem: Environmental > Terrestrial > Deep... | reverse complement strand
GGCGAGAGGACCGGTCGGACAGCCCGGCCTCACCCACGGCGCGGTACCGGGCCAGCCAGCGGTGAGCGCACTGGCGCGAGATGCCCATCTCCTTCGCGACGTGCGCGACAGGACGGCCGGCGAGGACGCGGCGCACGAGAATCAGACGGCCCGCGACAGTGAGCCGCGCATTACGGTGGACCAAGAGAAGGCCTCCACTTCGGTGACGTTAGACACCACCAATCGTGGAGGCCTTCTCCCTACCCGAGTGTCACCAACGTGCCGACCGGGTACATCTAGGTAGGGCGATGGGTCAGTCGAACAGGGGCCGGTGCACGTGGAACGTGAACGCCTCGCCGACGACCTCGGGCGACACCTCCGCGATGGACGCCGGGTTCCACTTCGGCGAGCGGTCCTTGTCGACCAGCTGCGCCCGGATGCCCTCGGGCATGTCCGGCTGCGTCGCCATGAACCACGAGACGAGCGCGAACTCCTGCTCGAGCGCCGGGCGCAGCCCGCGGAGCGCGCGGGCGGAGCGCACCGCGCCCAGCGTCACGACGAGCGCGACGGGCGACCGCTCCGCGAGGGCCTCCAGTGCGAGCGCGGGGCTGACGGGCTCACCCTCTCCGACGCCCCGGTCGCGCAGCGACTGCAGGCGCTCGACGATCTCGGGGAGGGTGTCGGCCGCGAAGGCCTCGTCGATCCACTCCCGCGCCCGCTCGATCGGCCCGGCCTCGAGGGTCTCGTCGAACAGCAGCACCAGCTCGGTCGGCGTCGAGGGATCGGCGCGGGTCGTCAGCGCCTCATGCAGCGACGGCAGGTTCTCGGCGGGCACGAAGTGGTCCGCGAGACCCGCGTGGATCGCGTCCGCGGGCCCCATGACGGTGCTGGTCAGGGCTAGGAACTCGCCGAGGCGACCCGGCGCGCGGCCCAGCAGCCAGGATCCGCCGACGTCGGGCGTGAATCCGATCCGGGTCTCGGGCATCGCGAGCTTGGAGGTCTCGGTCACGATCCGGATGTCCGCGTGCCCGGCGATCCCGATCCCGCCGCCCATCGTGACGCCGTCCGCGAAGGCCACGACCGGCTTCGGGTACTCGTCGATCGCCGCGTTCATGGCGTACTCGTCGCGGAAGAAGCGCTCGGCCTCCGCCAGATCCCCCTGCACGATCGCCGAGTGCAGGCGCCGCACGTCTCCGCCCGCGCAGAAGCCCCGGTCCCCCGCCGCGTCGAACAGCACGACCTGCACGTCGGAGTCGTCCCGCCACGCGTCGAGGACGCCGTGGATGGCATGGATCATGCCGAGGTCGAGGGCGTTGATGGCCTCCGGGCGGTTGAGCGTGATGGTGCCGAGCCCGCCCTCGCGGTGGGCGAGGACACGGGGGTCGGAGGTCTCGAAGCTCACGCGCCCCACGTTACCCCCGGCCCGTCGGCGCGCCCGGGACCGGTGCGCCCACAAGGCCCCGGGGACCGGGTCACGACCCCCGGGATGGCGGGGATTCCGCGGCGGATCGGCGCATCCTCCTCTCCCGAATGCGGGGGATCGGCCCGATCTCCGTCAAGATAGGGGGAACCTGTTCACGCACAAGGGGGAGCGGATGACCGAAGGCAAGGTCCTGGAGTTCCGCGGGGTCACCAAGCTCTTCGGAGACATCACCGCCGTATCGGACTTCACCGCGCGCGTCGAGCCGGGAGCCGTGACCGGCTTCGTCGGCCCGAACGGCGCCGGCAAGTCGACGACGCTGCGCATCCTGCTGGGCGAGATCCGCCCGACGCAGGGCGCGGCCCTGATCGGCGGCGTGCCGTACGCGCGCCTGTCGCAGCCCCGCCGCGAGGTCGGCGCGGTGCTCGAGAACGTCCAGTACCGGCCGCGCCGCACCGCGACGCGGCACCTCCACGCCGCGGCCCGCCAGGTGGGCATCCCCGCGACCCGTGTCGCCGAGGTCCTCGACATCGTCGGCCTCACCGGTGCCGCGGACATGCGCATCGGCGGGTTCTCGTTCGGCATGCGTCAGCGACTGGGCGTCGCCGAGGCGCTGCTGGGCGACCCCGGCGTGCTGATCTTCGACGAGCCCGCCAACGGACTCGACCCCGAGGGCATCCGCTGGATCCGCCTGCTGATGCGCCGCCTGGCCGACGAGGGCCGCACGGTGCTGATGTCGTCGCACGTCCTCAGCGAGGTCGAGCAGGTCGCCGACGACATCCTGATCATCTCCCAGGGCCGCCTGCTGTTCAGCGGCGGCATCGAGAAGCTGGCCGACATCGACGCCGCCGTGACGGTGGACTCGCCCGACCGGGCCGGCCTGAGCGAGGCGCTGCGCTCGCGCGGCATCGACTTCGAGCTGAAGCGCGCCGGCTTCACCGTGCCGGCCGCGACCACGGCGCAGATCGGCGGGATCGCGGCCGAGGCGGGCATCCCGCTCTCGACGCTGCAGCTGAAGCAGCACACCCTCGAGGACGTGTACATCCGGATCATCGACGGCACCTGGACCGCGCCCGCCGAGACCACGACTCCTGCGGCAAGCGAGCCGACGGACGCCGCGGAGGCTCCGGTCGCCCCGGCGCCCGCGGCCGAGCCGCCCGCCGTCGACGAGGCGGGCGCACAGGTCGAGCCCGTGGACGAGCTGTTCGCCCCCGCCACGGCCGACTCGGAGGTCGCGGTCGACGAGCAGCCGCTCACGGACGAGGACAACGAAGCCGAGGGCGCGCCCGCCGACGCCGCTCCCGCCGCATCTGCCCTGCATGGCGACCCGCTGGCGTTCCTGCGCCTGCCGCTCCCCGAGGTCGAGAAGGACGTCGTGGCCGGCGAGGCCGAGCTGATCGCCGCCTCCCTGCCCGGCGAGCAGCCGACGCCCGGCTGGCTCCCGACGCCGTCGGAGGACGAGATCCCGCACCCCGCCGCGGAGGACGCGGACGACCCGGACCCCATCGAGACCGCCGACACGGTCATCGACCTGCCGGACGACCAGGACTTCGACAGCCTGCTGGCGCCCGGCGACGAGGCGCAGACGGCCGAGGACGAACTCTACGGCACGGGCGCCCCCGCCGAGCGCGAGGACGTGCCCGGCGACGTGTTCGACTCCTTCCTCGCGGCCTTCCGCCGCGAGGGCGACGCGGACGACCAGGACGACGCGTCGGCCGGCGCCGAGACGCAGGACGTGCTCGAGTCGATCGCCGCGACCGAGTCGGACTCCCCCGCGCCCTATGACACGCCCACCCAGGCGTACGACGTCATCGCCGCGATCCGCGCCGAGGCGGCCGAGGCCGAGGCGGCCGCCTCGGAGGGCGGCGAGGACCAGGGCGAGAGCGAGCACCACGAGCACTCGCACGAGGACCACGAGCACCCGCACCACGAGCACCACGGCTGAGCCCCGGTCGGGGCGCGCCGGGGCTACGCCTCGGCGCCGTCGTCCATCTGAAGGGCCTGCGCGAGCTTGAGACCGTGACGGGTCGAGAGGATCAGGCGCGAGAAGCGCTCGTCGCCCTCGAGGTCGATGACCACGCCTGGACGACCGTGGCGCACCGCCACGAAGTCCCTGCCCTGCGCCGAGCGCCACGTGCCGATCGACAGCAGCCGCGGCAGGTGGGTGCCGGGGGCGCGCACGCCGCGGATCCACGTCGTCGGCTCGTCCGTGAGCTGCAGCTTCGCGATCGACGCGCGGTCGATCCGGATGTCTTCACGCTGGGCGGCGAGCACGCGCTCCGTGCGCGTGAGCACGATCTCCAGCTGCGCCTGGTCGAGCAGCAGGGTCACCATGGCTCCATCCTGCCAGGCGCGCCGCCCGCCTCCAGGCGCCGCGCCTCACAGGATGATGACGATCGGCATCCCAGCCCCGGCCCTCGCACGCGGTGCGAGACTGAAGCGGTGACGCTGCTCGATCCCCCACCCGTCGCCGGCTCGGACGCCTCCGCACTCGCGGCCGCGCTCGGTCGCGCCGAGCACAGCGCGCGGATCGACGCCGCCGACGCCGAGGCGCTGCTCGGGGCGACGGACGAGGCCCTGGACCGCCTGCTGGCCGCCGCGGCGCGCGTGCGCGACGCCGGCCTGGAGCGGATCGGGCGGCCGGGCGTCATGACGTACTCGCGCAAGGTCTTCATCCCGCTCACCACCCTGTGCCGCGACCGCTGCCACTACTGCGTGTTCGTCGACACCCCCGGTCAGCTGCTGCGGCAGCGCAAGCCCGAGTACATGTCGCGCGAGCAGGTGCTCGCCGTCGCCCGGCAGGGGCAGGCCCTCGGCTGCAAGGAGGCGCTGCTCACGCTCGGCGACCGCCCCGAGGAGCGCTGGCCCGAGGCGCGCGCGTGGCTGGACCGGAACGGCTACGGATCCACGCTCGAGTACGTCGCCGACATGGCGCGGGCCATCACCGCCGAGACCGGCCTGCTCCCCCACCTGAACCCCGGCATCATGACGCCGGACGAGCTGGCGATGCTGCGTCCCGTCGCGCCGTCCATGGGCGTGATGCTCGAGACGACCTCCCGCCGGCTCTACGAGGAGCCCGGGCAGGTGCACTACGGGTCGCCGGACAAGGACCCGGACGTGCGGCTGCGGCTGCTGGACGACGCCGGAGCGGCGCGCATCCCGTTCACGAGCGGGATCCTGGTCGGCATCGGCGAGACCCTGCGCGACCGCGCGGAGTCCCTCGTGGCCCTGCGGGACGCGCACGCGCGCCACGGCCATCTGCAGGAGATCATCGTGCAGAACTTCCGCGCGAAGCCCCGCACGGCCATGCAGGGTGCGCCCGACGCCGACCTGCGCGAGTACGTGGCCGCCGTGGCGGTCGCCCGGCTGGTGATGGGGCCCGGCATGCGCATCCAGGTGCCGCCGAACCTCTCCGACCCGCAGGAGCTCGACCTCCTGGTGCGCGCGGGCGCCGACGACTGGGGCGGCGTCTCGCCGCTCACGGCCGACCACGTCAACCCGGAGCGCCCCTGGCCGCATCTCGACGACCTCGCGGCCGCCACGGCGGAGTCGGGCTTCACGCTGCGCGAGCGCCTCACGGCCCACCCGCCGTATGTCGCGGACGAGTGGCTAGACCCCGCCATCCGCCCCGCCACCTACGCGCTCGCGGGCCCGGACGGCCTCGCGCGCGTGGGCGCCGACGGCGGCGTGGTCCGTCCGGAGCCGCGGGCCATGGTCGACGCGTCGGCGCGAAGCGCCGCGCGCGCGTTCGAGACCCTGCTGAACCGCGCCGCCTCCGAGCCGTCCACGCTGGACGACGCGGAATGGGAGGCGCTGCTCCGAGCCGAGGGGGCCGACGCCGACGCCCTCGCCGCGACCGCCGATGACGTGCGGCGGTACACGGTCGGCGAGGCGCTGACCATCGTGGCGAACCGCAACGTCGCCTCCACGGGCTTCCGCCGGCGCCGGACCGGCGAGCCCGACACGTACGACCTGGACGCCCTCGCCGAGATCGCGCGCGACGCCGCGGACCTGGGCCTGACCGAGATCTGCGTCCAGGGCCTCGTCGCCCCGAGCGAGGACGCCGAGTCGTATCTCGACATCGCCCGGACGATCAAGCATGCCGCTCCGGGCATGCACCTGCACGCGTACCGCCCGCAGGACGTCGCGGACCTCGCGGACCGCTCCGGACGGGGCCTCGCCGGCGCCCTCGCGGCGATGCGCGAGAGCGGCGTGGACACCGTTCCCGGAACGGGAGTCAAGGTGCTCAGCGAGCGGGTCCGCCGGCTGGTCGCGCCCGGGGACCTGGAGATCGACCGGTGGCGCGAGAACATCGTGGCGGCGCACGAGGCGGGCTTCCGCTCCACCTCGGTCCTGTTCTACGGGCACGTCGAGACCGCAGCCGAGCGCATCGCCCACCTGCGCGAGCTGGCGGACATCCAGTCGCGCACGCGCGGCTTCACCGAGTTCGTGCCGATCCCGCTCCCCGAGCCCCTGGGCGGCGGCGTGCCGCTCGTACCGGGTCGGCGCCCGCTGGACGAGCACCGCGCGATGGCGGCCGTCTCGCGCCTGCTGCTGTCGGGCGCGATCCCGCACATCCAGATCCCGTGGACGCGTCACGGCGTCCCGACGTCGATCGAGCTGCTGCGCTCGGGCGGCGACGACCTCGGCGGCACGCTGCTCGACGGGCGCGTGCTGCCCGGGGCGGGCGTGGAGCGCGGTCTCGAACTGCCGCTCGCCGAGGCGCGCCGCATCGCCGCCGGGCTGTTCCGGCCGTTCCGGCAGCGGTCCACGACCTACGGCGACGTGGGGGCGCGGCCGTGACGGAGCGCGTCGGGACCGTCATCGTCGGCGCCGGATTCGCCGGGATCGCCGCGGCGCTCGCGCTGCGCTCCGCCGGGGTCACCGACTTCGTCATCCTCGAGCGAGCGCATGCCGTCGGCGGCACATGGCGCGACAACACGTACCCGGGCGTCGCGTGCGACGTGCCCGCGCACCTGTACGGGCTGAGCAGCCACCCCTGGCCGCACTGGTCGCGCACCTTCGCACCGGGCGGCGAGATCCGCGCCTACCTCGAGCACGTGGTCCGCGCGGAGGGCCTCGACCGCCACCTCCGCCTGGGCGCAGAGCTCACGGCCGCCCACTGGGACGGAACGGGGTGGATGGTCTCGCTCACTCGTTCGTCGAGCGAGCGAAGCGAGTCGAAACGGAGCAACCTGCCTCAGGCGGTTTCCTCCGTTTCGACTCGGTCGCAAGCTCCCTCGCTCAACGAACAGCTCTCCTGCGAGCACCTGATCCTCGCGTGCGGGCGGCTCACCGAGCCCGCGCTGCCGGACGTGCCGGGGCTCGGGTCCTTCCCCGGGCCGGCGTTCCACTCGGCGCGTTGGGACGATGCCGCGCCCATCGAGGGCGCGCGCGTCGCCGTGGTGGGCACCGGCGCGAGCGCGATCCAGCTGGTTCCCCAGCTCGCGCGCCGCGGCGCGCGGGTGACGCTGTTCCAGCGCACCCCGGCCTGGATCGTGCCCCGCGGCGACCGCCCGTACGGGGAGGACGAGCGCGACCGCTGGGCCGGCGATCCGGCGGCGCTCGGCTCGCTGCGCGCACAGCTCCACGCCGAGGGCGAGGCGCGGTTCGCCTCCCGCTCCGGAGACGCGACCGCGGCGGCGGCCGCGCGTGAGCAGGCGCTCGCCCACCTCGCGGCGCAGGTGCCGGATCCCGCGCTGCGGGCCGCTCTCACCCCGGACTACGCGTTCGGCTGCAAGCGCGTGCTGCTGAGCGACGACTTCTACCCCGCGCTCGCCTCGGGGTCCGTGACGCTCGAGCCGTCGGCGCTGACCCGCGTCGACCGCGGCACGCTCGTCGCGGCGAGCGGCGCCCGGTACGAGGCCGACGTGCTCGTGCTCGCCACGGGCTTCGAGGCGGCGCGGCAGCCGTACGCCCATCGCGTCACCGGCGAGAGCGGCCTGACGCTCGACCAGCACTGGTCGGGCGGGATGACCGCGGTGGGCTCGACCCTGGTGACCGGCTTCCCGAACCTGTTCGTGCTCAACGGCCCCAACGCGTCGCTCGGCCACAACTCCGCCGTGCTGATCATGGAGGAGCAGGCGCGCTTCGCCGCGGAGCTCATCGCCGCGGGGCGCGAGGTGCGGGTCAGCGCCGAGGCGGAGGCGGCACACACCGCCGAGATCGCCGCCCGCGCCGCCGGGACCCCGTGGCTCGACGGTGGATGCCGCAATTGGTATACGGACGCCCGATCGGGCCGCCTGACCCTGCTGTGGCCCGGCACCGTGGCCGACTTCCGCGCCCGCCTCGACCGCGTGCGCGCGGCGCTGAACGATCCCGCCCTGATCCCCTGACGAAGGAGTCTCATGACCATCCCGATGCGCTTCGGCTACAAGGCCTCGTCCGAGCAGTTCGGTCCGCGCGAGCTCCTGGACTACGCGGTTCTCGCCGAGGAGATGGGCTTCGACTCGGTGTTCCTCTCCGACCACCTGCAGCCGTGGATGCACGACGGCGGACACGCGCCCGCGGCGCTGCCGTGGCTCGGCGCGGCGGGCGAGCGCACGAGCCGCGTGCTGCTCGGCACCTCGGTCCTGACCCCGACGTTCCGTTACCACCCGGGCGTCGTCGCGCAGGCGTTCGGCACGCTCGGCGCCATGCACCCGGGCCGCATGATCCTGGGCGTCGGCACGGGCGAGGCGCTCAACGAGGTCACGCTCGGCCTCGACTGGCCCGAGTCTCCCGAGCGCTTCCAGCGCATGAAGGAGGCGATCACGCTCATCCGCCGGCTGTGGACCGAGGAGCGCGTGACGTTCGAGGGAACGTACTACTCGACCAGCAACGCCACGATCTACGACCGTCCCGAGACGCAGGTGCCGATCTACATCGGGGCGTCCGGCCCGGCCGCGACCCGCCTGGCAGGCCGCATGGCCGACGGATGGATCACCACCAGCGGCAAGGACCCGGCGCTCTACACCGACACCCTGCTGCCGGCGTTCGAGGAGGGCATCCAGAAGGGCGGGCGCGAGGGCGCCGACGTCGACACGCTCATCGAGGTGAAGGTGTCGTTCCGGCCCGACCTCGAGAAGGCGAAGGAGAACACGCGCTTCTGGGCGCCGCTCGCCCTGAAGCCCGAGGAGAAGACCGGGATCCACGACCCGATCGAGATGCAGCGCCGCGCCGAGGAGCTCCCGATCGAACGCGCGGCCTCCCGCTTCATCGTGTCGGACGACGTCGAGCAGCACATCGAGGCGATCGCGACCTACGTCGACCTCGGCTTCCGCCACCTCGTCTTCCACGACCCGGGCCACGACCAGGAGGCGTTCCTGCGCCTCTACGGCGAGCAGGTGCTCCCCCGCCTGCGCGAGAGATTCCGTTGAGGGAATGGATCGTCGTCGTCCCCGTGAAGGGGGCGACCGGCAAGTCGCGCCTGGAGCATCCGGACCGCGCCGAGCTCGCGACCGCGATCGCGCTCGACACGATCGAGGCGGCGAGCCGCGCGGAGCGCGTCGCGGAGGTCGTGGTGGTGACCTCGGATGCCCACGTGGCGGCAGAGGTCGAGGGATGGCGCGATGACGTTTCGACGGGCTTCGCTCGCTCGACGACCACAGATTCGGTGCGCGTGATCCCGGATCCCGGTGCGGGGCTGAACGCCGCCATCGCCGCCGGGATCGCGGCGGCCGACGCCACCCGTCCACGTGCGGTGCTGCTCGGCGACCTGCCGGCCCTCGATCCGCGGGATCTCGATGCGGCGCTCGACGCCGCCGCGTCGCGCCCCCTGTCGATGGTGCCCGACGCGGAGGGCACGGGCACCACGCTCGTCACGGCCCGGCCGGGCGTGAAGCTCGAACCCGCGTTCGGCGACGGCTCCGCTGCGCGCCACCGGGTGGCCGGCTTCGCCGAGCTCCACGTGCCCGCGGCGTCGACGCTGCGTCGCGACGTCGACACCGCGGATCAGCTCCGCGCCGCCGCGGGCCTCGGCCTCGGCCCCCGCACCTCCGCCCTGCGCTGATCGCCCCGCGAGGGCTGCAGCGCGACGCGCAGCGTGCGCACCTCGAACGGCGTGAGCGTGACCGCCACCTCGCGCCCGTCGACCAGCTCCACCGGCGCGAGCGACGCGTCCGCGTCCTCGATGAGCGAGACCGTCGACACCGCCGACACCTCGCGCCCGAACCGGAGCGTCGCGTTCGCGCGCCGGCCGTACGGCTCGTACACGCGCACGATCAGATCGCCCGAGCGGTCGGCCGCCAGCTTGACGGCCGAGATCAGCACGCCCGCCGTCGCCGTCACGACCGGCTCGACCGCCCCGCCGCGCACCGCGCGCACCGGCAGGTTCAGCGCCAGCCCGGCCGCGGTCGCGTCCTCCACCCCGGCGCCGATCACGAACGCGTAGCGGTGCGTCTGCTCGCCCTGGTCCGTCTCGGGGTCGGGGAACCGCGGCGCGCGCAGCAGCGAGAGCCGCACGGTCGTGGTCACGCCCTGCTCGGGCGTCGAGTCGCGCGTCACGTCGTACCCGTAGGTCGAGTCGGTCGCGACCGCGACGCCGAAGCCCGGCTCCTCCACGTGCACGAACCGGTGCATCGAGGTCTCGAACTTCGCGGCCTCCCAGCTCGTGTTCGTGTGCGTGACGCGCTTGGCGTAGCCGAACTGCGTCTCGGCGGCCGTGTGCTCCGCCTGGATCGCCAGGGGGAACGCCACCTTGAGGAACTTCTCCGTCTCGTGCCAGTCGGTCGTCTGCGCGATCTCGAGCGTGCGCGATCCGGGACGCAGCGTGAGCGTCTGGGTCAGCGCCGACTGCGAGAACCGGCGCGAGACCGTCACCGTGGCGGCGCCGTCCTGCTGCGAGAGCGAGATCGACTCCGCGTCGCGCAGGTCGTCCGCGCGGTTGCGGTAGTAGCGGTCGACATCCCACGCGTCCCACATGTTGGGGAAGTCCTGGTGCAGCTGCAGCAGGTTCGCCTCCGCGCCGGCGGGGATGGCCTCCCGACCGGTCGCGAGGTCGACGACCGAGGCGATCAGCCCCTCGCCCGTGATCACGACGCGCACCAGGTCGTTCTCCAGCACCCAGCCGCCGTCCGCCTCGGTCACCGTGACCTCGGCGGACGTCACGGCCGCCGCCGGCGCCGCCCCCAGCGCGGGGACCCCCGCCTGCGGGATCGGGGCGGGGTTGAAGACGACGGTCTCCGCACTCTCGTCGGCATCGCCGTCCCCGGCGAGCGCGGCCTGCGCCCGCTCGATGATCTCCGTCGCGGCCGCGGCCACGCGCGCGTACTGCTCCACGGCCTCGCGATGCACCCACGCGATCGACGTGCCGGGCAGGATGTCGTGGAACTGCTGCAGCAGCACCTGCTGCCACAGGGCGTCGAGCTCGTCGTACGGGTACTCGGCGCCGGTCCAGAACGTCGCCGAGGCGGCCCACAGCTCGGCCTCGATCAGCAGGTGCTCGGTCAGCCGGTTGCCCTGCTTGGTCTTGTGCTGGCTGGTGAGCGTGGCGCGGTGCAGCTCGAGGTAGAGCTCGCCGACCCACACGGGCGGCTGCGGCAGCTGCTCCTTGGCGCGCGCGAAGAACGCGTCCGGATGCTCCCACCGCACCTTCGCCGACCCCTCGAGATCCGCGAGCCGCCGCGCCTTGCCGGTCATCTCGCGGGTCGTGCCGCCGCCGCCGTCGCCCCAGCCGACGGGCGCGATCGAGCCGTTCGCCTTGCGCGCCTCGCGGAACTGCCGCGCCGCCCGGGCCACCTCGGATCCCGACAGCTGCGAGTTATAGGTGTCCATGGACGGGAAGTGGCTGAAGATGCGCGACCCGTCGATGCCCTCCCACGCGAACGTGTGATGCGGGAACCGGTTCACCTGGTTCCACGAGATCTTCTGCGTGAAGAACCACTCGAAGCCCGCGCGGCGGATCAGCTGCGGCAGGGCGGGCGAGTAGCCGAACGAGTCCGGCAGCCACACGCCCTTCGACCGGATGCCGAACTCCTGCTCGAAGAAGCGCTGGCCGTACAGGAACTGCCGCGCGATCGACTCGCCCGTCGGCATCACGGTGTCGGACTCGACCCACATGCCGCCGAGGGGCAGGAACCGCCCGTCCGCCACGGCCGCGCGCACCTTCTCGTAGACCTCGCGCCGGTGATCCTTGATCCACGCATACTGCTGCGCGCTGGACATGCCGTACAGGAAGTCATCCGTCTCGCCGATGAGGTCGGTCATCGACGACGACGTGCGCGCGACCTTGCGGATCGTCTCGCGCACGGGCCACAGCCAGGCCGAGTCGATGTGCGCGTGGCCGATCGCCGAGATCTCATGCGCGCTGGCCTCCGCGGGCGACTCGAGCGTGGGTGCGAGCGCCGCGCGGGAGGCCGCAGCCGTGCCCGGGATGTCCTGCAGGTCGAGCACGTCGAGCGCGTCGTCCAGCGCCTGGAGCACCCGCATCCGGCGCGGCGACGACTCGGGCAGCTCGGCCTGCAGCTCCAGCAGCACCTCGATGTCGAGCGACAGCTCGAACACCTCGGGCTCGAACACCGCGAGGTCGAAGTGCCGCGTCGTGTAGAGCCGGCGCGGCGACGACGTGCGGATGTCGCCCTCCTGCGTCGGCAGGAAGGGGTGGTAGTCGAGCAGCACCGGGTTCGACGCGGCCTCCACCAGGAACTCGACCTGCTCCCCGCCCGCGGCGGAGTCCGCGATCCGCACCCACTGGTTGCGGGGGTTGAGCGACTTCACGGGCGTGCCGTCGGGCAGGTACACCAGTCCCTCGCACTGGAACCCCGGCATGTTGATGTCGAAGCCCAGGTCCACGACCGCCTCCACGCGGCGTCCGGCCCACTCCGCCGGCACCTCGCCGCGCACGCGGAACCACGTCGTGCCCCATGCCGCGCCCCACACGGATCCCACCTCGAAAGGCTCGTAGGCGAGCGCGAGGCCGTCGGCGGGCGCGATCGGCTCGCCGGGCAGCTCGTGGAACGAGACCTCGAGCGGCACGCGGTGCGCGTGCACGGCCGGGCGGATCCGCTCGCTCAGCACGCGGGTCGCGCGGCCGACGGTCAGCGGGATGTCGTCATGCATGGAGGAGGAGCCTTCGATCGGAACGGGACGGGGACAGCAGGGAGGGACGGAGACGGACCAGGTGCCGGTGCGTCAGACGGCGGCGACCTCGACCACGTGCCGGATGCCCCGCGCGGCGAGCAGCGCGGCATCCTGGCTCGAGGATCGCAGGACGATCTGCGGACCGCGGCCGACGCGCTCGGCGTGGCGCATCCACGCCTCGAAGAACGCGCCGCCGGGGCCGCACGCCTCGCGGTGCGGCACGGTACCCGTCGCGTCGACGTCGTCGAGCACGAGCGCCTCGGCGACCGGCTCGGGCGCCGGCGCGCCGCGCAGTTCGGCAGCGAGCTCGCCGAAGCGGCGGCCCGTGGGCTTGAGCTCGCGGTCCGACGTGAACAGGCCCAGGTCGTACTCGACCTCGGGGAAGTCCAGGAGCGAGCGCGACACGTCGTGCGAGCACCACCAGGTGATGCCCCACAGGCCGGCGACCGACGCCGCGTGCCGCAGTCGATCCTGAGACACTGAACCGGTTCAGTCACCAACTGAACCGATTGAGTTATGCTCGCCCCACGCGGGACGATCGATTCGAAGCCCGCACGCGGACTCGTGAAGGAGCGGGATGCGCACACACGCCCGGCGGGCCACGCTCGCCGACATCGCACGGACGGCCGGGGTGTCCAAGTCCGCCGTGTCGTTCGCCCTCAACGGCCGGCCCGGCGTGAGCGAGGCGCTGCGCGAGCGCATCCTGGCCATCGCCGCCGAGCTCCAGTACCGGCCGCACTCCGCCGCGCTGGCACTGGGCCGCTCGCGCGTGGACGTCATCGGGCTGGCGCTGAACCGGCCCGCGCGGGCGCTCGGCACCGAGGCCTTCTTCGCCGACCTCATCTCGGGCATCCAGGCCGGCCTCTCCCCCACGCACACCGGACTGCAGATGCAGATCGTGTCGTCGCTCGAGGAGGAGCTCGACGCGTATGCCGCGTGGCAGGGCGCGCATCGCGTCGACGGCGTGATCCTGATCGATCCGCGCGACGACGACCCGCGCATCCGCCTGCTGCTCGAGCTCGGGATGCCCGCGGTGCAGATCGGCAGCCACCCGTCCCCTGACGGCTCGATCCCCAGCGTCTGGATCGACGACGCGGAGGTGAGCCGGACGCTGTTCACGGCGCTGCACGAGCTGGGGCACCGCCGCATCGCGCACGTCGCGGGGCCCGAGGAGTTCGAGCACACCATGCTGCGCATCTCGGCGCTGCGGGAGTGCGCCGAGCGGCTTGGAGCGGAGCCCGTCCGGTCCATCCCGACCGGCTACTCCGCCGAGCGCGCGGAGGAGGCCACGCGCGAGCTGCTCGGATCCCCCATCCCCCCGACCGCGATCGTCTACGACAACGACGTCATGGCGGTCGCGGGTCTCGGCGCCGCGCAGGAGCTCGGCGTGCGCGTGCCGAAGGACGTGTCCATCGCCAGCTTCGACGACTCGGTCATGGCCCGCCTGGTGCGGCCATCGATCACGGCGCTCACGCGCGACACCTTCGCGCTCGGGGAGCTGGCGGCGCGCACCCTCATGGCCCAGCTGGCCTCGGACGCCCCAGTCGCCTCGGTCGCCGCGGCCGCCCCGGTGCTGTCGCTGCGCTCGAGCACCAAGCCCCCGCACGCCTGAGCCGTCACGCGAAGGCCTCGAGCTGCGCGAGCTCGAGCGGGGCCACGGCCGTGAGCCGCACCGCGGCGAGCGCGGCCCGCGACGGCGCGACGCGGAACGGGCGCGTCTGGCACGCCGCGTCGCCGTTGTCCTCGTCGCCCGGATACCCCTGCCCGAGCTCGGAGCCCACGAACAGTCGGTCGCGCGCCTCGGTCACGATGCGGTGCGCGTCGTCGTGCCGGCCTGCGAAGCAGTACATCAGGGGGATGTGATGGGCGGGCTGGTTCGACAGGCCCAGCATGCCCATGCGCACGGCGCGGGCCTCGTCCATCTCGTGGATCACGAAGCCGTACGACCCGACGAGCGACGGATCCGCCGTCTCGGGCGTCGCGAAGAACGCGTCGAGCTTCCCCGCCAGCGCGGCCTCTCCGCCGTGCAGGGCCGCGAGCCCCGCCCCGTCGTGCGGCGCCGTGAACGCAGTGCCCCACGCGTTGGTCTCGGTGTAGTCGTGCCCCCACTCGGCCGGATCGAACTCCGCCGCGGGCACGCGCCACGCGCCGTCGGCACCGCGGGCGAGGAAGAACCCCAGTTCGGGATGGAAGACCGCGCGGTACCCGAGCCCGCGCCGGGCGAGGTACTCGGCCTCGGTCTCGAGGCGCTCGCGCACCGCCGGATCCGTCTCGCGCTGCGCCAGGATGCGCGCCATCCGGGCGGCCGACGCGTCGTTGATCGCGTTGTCGAGCGTCCAGGACATGCCCTCGTGCGTGGCCGTGTCTATCCAGCCGCGGAAGATGCCCGGACGCAGCCCCTTGCGGCCGACCCGCCCGTCCGCGGCGGGCACCGTCGCGTGTCACAGCGCCGAGCGGTACGCCTCGCCGAGACGGAAGTCGACGCCGGCCTCGGCGAGCTCGGCGAACACCGTGTCGCTCGTCGTGCCCGTCATGGAGTCGACAGGCCCCGGAGCGCTCCAGCGAGCGACCCACCCCGCGTCGGCGAAGTGCTGCACGAACCCGTCGGCCAGGTCGCCCACCGTGTCGGGCGTGAGCAGCGCGAGCAGGGGCCAGACCGTGCGGTAGGTGTCCCAGAAGCCGTTGTTGGCCGAGTACTCCCCCGGGCGCACGACGCCGTCGACCGGGCTGCGATAGCGCGCGCCCTCGGGGCCGGGCTCGGCGTGCGCGTTCGGGTAGCTGAACAGCCGCCCGAGCGACCCCGCGAGAGACCGCATCCGGTCCGCCGACAGGTCGCCGGGCACCTCGAGCACCGCGAGACGCTCGGTCCATCGCCGGACCGCCGCCGCGAGCATGTCGTCGACGGATCCGGCCCGCTCGAGGTTCGCGCGGGCCTGGGCGGCGTCGATCGTCGATATGCCGATGCGGGCATCCACGGTCGCGGCGTCGAACGCGACCCAGCCCGTGAGGCGCCCGCCCTCGAGGGACAGGTGCGGCTCGCCCGGCGGCCGCAGCACGTGCACGTGGTGCTCGGGACGCTCCTCGTGGTCGAACAGCAGCGCGTCGATGCGCACGCCGTCCGCATCGCTCGTCCAGGTCGCGGCCCGCACCTCCCCCAGGTGGTCGACGATCACCGAGAGCGGTGCGTCCGAGGCAGCGAACCGCATCCCGAGCGCGAAGTCGGACGCCGTGAGCAGCGCGTCGATCCGCGAGGCTCCGGCGTCGAGCGTCACGGCGTACCGGTGCGGGCCGGCCTCCTCGCTCTCGCGGTCGAACGGAAGGGCGCGCGCCGCGCGGCCCGGATCCGGCTCGCGCAGGGGGCTTGGCATCAGCTGGAACACGCCGCGGTCGCCGATCCACGGGCTCGGGATGTGGCTGGTCGCGAACGCCTGCAGGGCCGGGCGCGCGTCGTCGCCGCGGTCGGCGTGGTACCGATACGGCCAGTTGCCGGCCGAGGCGTCCGTCATCGGGATGCCGAACACGCCGCCGTGCGGCACCGTCACGAGCGGCGCGTTGTTGCCGCGTGAGAACCGGTCGGACGCGTGCGTGCCGCGGCGCGTGTCGATCCAGCCCAGGAGCGTCGCGGGGCGCAGCCCCGCGGAGCGGACGGCGACCGAGTCCAGGAAGCCGCGGCCGCCGTGCAGCACGGCCGTCACGGTCTCGATCGTGCGTCCGGCGAACGGGCCGAGGTCGACGATCCGGCGGTTCCACTGATCCACCCAGTGGGTCTTGGCCGCCGCCTGCGCGCCCGCGTCCAGCGGGGTGCCGTGCTGGTCGACCGCTCCCCGGGCAGACGTCGATCCGTCGTCGAAGACGAGCTCGAGCGCGAACGCCGTCGCGGCGCAGCGGTCGTCGCCGTCCCCCGCGACGGGGAACCAGTCGTACACGAACTCGTCCCCCGGCCGCACGAGGCCCGTCGCGACGTCAGCGCAGGACGAGCGCGGCGGCGCCCGCGAGCGGGCCGCCGTCGCCGAGCGCGCTGCGCACGACCGCGGTCTCCTGCGCGTACGACAGCACGGCCGTGTCGCGCAGGGCCGCGGCGACCAGGTCCACGTAGTCGTCCGAGACCCGCGAGAACCCGCCGCTGATGGCGATGACGTCGAGGTCGAGCAGCGTCGCGGCGTTCGCGAGGCCCAGGCCGACGGTCTCGGCCGAGCGGACGATCGCGGCCCGGGCCGTGGCGTCGCCGGCGGCCGCGTCGCGCGCCAGGTCCTCCCCCGTCTCGCCGCTCCAGCCTTGCCGGCGCGCCCACGCGGCGCTGGCCGGCCCCGACGCGATCTCCTCGAGCGTCAGGTCGCCGATCACGGTCTGGCCCAGGTGGCCCGCGTTGCCGGACGCACCGCCGATCAGCCGCCCGTCGATCACGATCCCGCCGCCCACACCCGTGGACACCACGATCGAGAGAGACGCGCGCGATCCCGCCGCGGCGCCGATCCACGACTCCGCGAGCGCCAGGCAGCCTCCGTCGTGCCCCCGGCGGGTCGGGAAGTCGTCGCGTCCGAGCACGGCGGACGCCTCGCGCGAGGCGACGGAGATCAGGTCGTAGCCGTGCAGGTTCGGCATGTTGACGGGCCGGATCCGGCCGGTCTCGCGGTCGATCGGGCCCGCGCTGCCGATGCCCACGCCGGCGAACTCCGCCTCCGCGGGCAGGTGCGCGAGCGCGTGCGCGGTCGTCTCCGCGATGGCCGCGTCCAGATCGGCGGGGGTCGCGGCGCGGCCTGTGGGGCGACGGCTGCGGCTCGCGGCGAGCACCGTTCCGGACGCGTCGACGAGGGCCGCCTCGAGCTTGGTGCCGCCCAGGTCGAGGGCGAGCGCGATCCGATCGGTCATCGCGCCGGTCCCGTCACTGGGGGTCGAGGCCGAGATCGGCCAGGCCGATGGCGGCGCGCCACTCGAGGCCCTCGGCCTCGATCGCCGCCTGCGCGCCGGTGGAGCGGTCGACGATCACGGCGACGGCGACGACCTCGGCGCCCGCCTTGCGCAGCGCCTCGACCGCCTTCAGCGCGGACTGGCCGGTCGTGGAGGTGTCCTCGACGACCACGACCCGCCTGCCCTCGACGTCGGCGCCCTCGATCTGGCGGCCGCGGCCGTGGTCCTTGGGCTCCTTGCGCACCACGAACGCGTCGAGCGGGCGGTCCGTGCGGGCCGACTCGTGCATGACCGCGTTCGCGATCGGGTCGGCGCCCAGCGTCAGGCCGCCGACCGCCACCACGTCGGGGATGTCCGAGATCAGGTCGAGCATGATGCGCCCGATCGCGGGGGCCGCGCGGTGGTCCAGCGTGAGCTTGCGCATGTCCACGTAGTACGTGGCCTTCTTGCCGCTGGAGAGCGTGAAGTCGCCGTGGAACACCGCCTCGTCCTGGATGAGGCGGATGAGCGCCTGGCGGTCGTTCTCGAGCTCGGGCGTGGATGCGGCCATGACGGCAAGTCTAGGAGCGTCCGCGCCCCGTCCTAGGCTGGATCCCATGCGGCTCGCCACCTGGAACGTCAACTCGATCCGCGCCCGCGTGGGGCGCATCGTCGCCTTCGCCGAGCGCGAGCACATCGACGTGCTGGCGATGCAGGAGATCAAGTGCAAGCCCGAGCAGTTCCCGTACGCCGAGTTCGAGGCCGCCGGCTACCACGTGGAGGCCCACGGGCTGAACCAGTGGAACGGCGTGGCGATCGCCAGCCGCGAGCCCATCGAGGACGTGGAGTATTCCTTCCCGGGCATGCCAGGGTTCCTCAAGGACCACGACGGCCCGGATCTGCCGCTCGAGGCGCGCGCGATGGGCGCCACGGTGAGCGGCGTCCGCATCTGGAGCCTGTACGTGCCCAACGGCCGGACGCTGCAGGACCCGCACTACCAGTACAAGCTCCACTGGCTGCGGGCGCTCGAGGAGCACACGCGTGCGACCCTTGCGGCCCATCCGGACCTGCCGCTCGCGCTCGTGGGGGACTTCAACATCGCGCCGACCGACGTGGACAACGGCGATCCCGCCGTGATCGAGGGCGTCACGACCCACGTCTCCCCCGCTGAGCGCGAGGCGTTCGCGGCGATCGAGGTGGCGGGCGTGACCGACGTGGTGCGCCCGCTCGTTCCCACCGGGTACACGTACTGGGACTACAAGCAGCTGCGCTTCCCGCGCAACCAGGGCCTCCGGATCGACTTCATCCTCGGTTCGCGCGCTCTCGCGGACGCCGTGACCGGCGCGGCCATCCATCGCGACGAGCGCAAGGGCGACGCGCCCAGCGATCACGTCCCGGTGGTCGTCGACCTCGACCTCGAGCCGGCCGACGAGGACGACGTGCCGATGATCTTCGGCTGACCGCGTCAGGCGACGAGGTCCATGCCCGGATCGATATGGAAGGTCAGGGCGAACCGCTCGAGCAGTGCGCCGTCCCCCTCGACCACGTGCACGACGCCGCCTGAAATCGCCTGATCAGATGTGATATCTCCGGCTATCAGCCGACGGATCCCCGGCCCCGCGGCGATGCGCAGGTCCGGTTCGAAAGCGGGGAGCGCGCCACCCACCGGCGGGGCCGGAGGGGCGATCTGCCACACCGCGAGCTCCCCGACGGCGACCCGCGCGCCGAGCACTACAGACCCGATCGCGACCTCGTATGTCGTGGGCGGCATGTCAGCGACGGCGCGGGCGTCGAACGCCGTGCGCAGCGCCATCGTGAGCGAGTCCGGCGTCACGACGTCGTCCGCGCCGGGCTCCCCCATGCGCTGGAACCCCCAGCGCCCGAGCGCGAGCACGATGGGCTCGAGGCCGCGCCCGTAGTCGGTCAGCTCGTACACGAGGCCGCACCGCGGGATCGGCACGCGCCGGATCACGCCGCCCTCCTGCAGCTCCTTGAGCCGGGTGCTGAGGATGTTGGTGGGGATCCTCGGGAGCCCCTGCTTCAGGTCGGTGTAGCGGCGCGGGCCGACGAGCAGGTCGCGGACGATGAGCAGGGCCCATCGCTCCCCGACCAGCTCGACAGTCGGCGGGAGGCCGAGGCCTGGCTCCGAGGTCTCTGAGCGCCGGGCTCCGGCGCCGAGATCACCTCCCCCGCCGAGGTCACATCCGGTCCGCGACGTCACACGCGACGTCACATCCGGACGGGTGTGATCTCGCGGGCGGCGTGTGATGTCGGCGGCGCGGGGGAGAGGGCGGATCCGTCCGGCGGGGGATCCGCCGGGCGGCGCGCGTCCGTAATGTGTGATCCACCGAGAGAGGGGATCGCGATGCTCAGGCTGCGAGGGATCGTCAAGACCTACGGCGACAGGCGCGCGCTCGACGACGTGTCCTTCGACGTCGCGCCCGGGCGCCTGACCGGCTTCGTGGGCGGCAACGGCGCCGGCAAGACCACGACCATGCGCATCGTGCTGGGCCTGCTCACGCCCGACGCCGGGGAGGTGTCGCTCGACGGCCGGGCGCTGACCGCCGCGGACCGCCGCGACTTCGGGTACATGCCGGAGGAGCGCGGGCTGTATCCGAAGATGAAGGTCCTCGAGCACATCGTCTACCTCGCCCGCCTCCACGGGTTCCCGCGGGACGAGGCCACCGCCCGGGCGACGGCGCTGCTGGGGCGGCTGGGGCTGGGGGAGCGGCTCCGGGACAACGTCGAGGCGCTCTCCCTGGGCAACCAGCAGCGCGCCCAGATCGCGGCCGCTCTCGTGCACGACCCCGAGGTGCTGATCCTCGACGAGCCGTTCTCGGGCCTCGATCCCCTCGCCGTGGACGTCGTCTCCGGCGTGCTGCAGGAGCGGGCGGCGCAGGGTGCGGCGGTGCTGTTCTCCTCGCACCAGCTCGACGTCGTCGAGCGGCTGTGCGACGACCTCGTGATCATCGCGGGCGGGACCATCCGGGCGAACGGATCGCGCGATGCCCTGCGAGCCGCGCATGCGGGCCGTCGGTACGAGCTCGTCTCGGCGGGCGACGCCGGCTGGGTGCGCGAGCTGCCCGGGATCGAGGTCGTCCGCTTCGACGGCGGATACGCCGTGTTCGACGCCGAGAGCGAGGAGGCCGCGCAGCGCGTGCTGCGACGCGCGGTCGATCAGGGGGACGTCGCGAGCTTCGCGCCGCAGCATCCGTCGCTCGCCCAGATCTTCAAGGAGGTCATCCAGTGAGCGCCACCGCGCCCCGCCGCCGCTCCGTCGAGGTGTCCCCCACGCAGGCCACCTGGCTCGTCGCCGAGCGCGAGATCGGCTCGAAGCTGCGCAGCCGCACGTTCGTCGTGTCGTCGATTCTGCTGGTGCTGATCGCCCTGGCCGCCGTGCTCTGGGGCGGGTTCTCCGCCGGTCGCGAAGAAGCGATCGAGGTCGCCGCGCCGGCCGACGCCGCCGCACAGCTGCAGGAGGTGCCGGGTGTCGAGGTGGTCGACGTCGCCGACCGCGCCGCGGCGGAGCGGCTCGTGCGCGACGGCGAGGTCGAGGCGGCCGTCGTCGTGGACCCGGGCTCGCCCGTGGGCCTCACGATCGTGGCCGACAGCGAGGTGCCCGCGGGCCTGCAGCAGGCGCTCGCGGTGCAGCCCGAGGTGGAGCTGCTGGACCCGGATGCCATGAACCCCCTTATCCGGTACTTCGTGGCGTTCGGCTTCGGGATCGTGTTCTTCATGGCCGCCATGACCTTCGGCGCCACGATCGCGGCGAGCGTGGTGGAGGAGAAGCAGACGCGCGTGGTGGAGATCCTGATCTCGGCCATCCCGACCCGCGTCCTCCTGGCGGGCAAGGTGCTCGGCAACACGGCGCTGGCCATGGGCCAGATCCTGTCGCTCGTCACCGTGGCGGTGCTCGGCCTCGTGATCACGGGGCAGACCGAGCTGCTGGCCGGGCTCGGGGCGCCGGTGGTGTGGTTCGCGGTGTTCTTCCTCTTCGGGTTCATCCTCGCCGCGGCCCTGTTCGCGGCGACGGGAGCGATGGTGTCGCGGCAGGAGGACATCGGCTCGACCACGGGCCCGGTCACGTATCTGGTCATGGCCCCGTACCTGATCGTGGTCTTCTTCAACGACAACCCGGTCGTCATGACGGTGATGTCGTACGTACCGTTCTCCGCGCCGGTCGGGATGCCGGTGCGCCTGTTCTTCGGCGAGGCGCAGTGGTGGGAGCCGCTGCTGTCGCTGGGCATCATGCTCGCCACGTGCGCGGCCGTGATCGCGCTCGGGGCGCGCATCTACGAGAACTCGCTGCTGCGCACCGGCGGCCGCGTGAGGCTCCGCGAGGCCCTGGCCGGCTGACCCGGAATCCCCCCCGGATCGATTCACGGGAATAAGATCGCCCGGGCGGGGTTTCACCCCCGCGGAGGGCAACGGCGCCCCGGACCACCGTCACCGAATCCGAGGAGACCCTCATGGGCGCTGCCACGCTCGACCGCACCGCGAACACCGACCACCCCGTCCTCGACGTCCTCGCCGAGCGCTGGAGCCCCCGGGCCTACGACCCGGTGACGCCGATCGACGAGCGCAAGCTGTCGAGCGCCCTCGAGGCCGCGCGTTGGACGCCGTCGGCCATGAACCTGCAGCCGTGGAAGTTCATCGTCGCGCGCCGCGGCACGGCCGAGCACGCCGCGATCGCCGAGACCCTCATGGGCTTCAACCAGGCCTGGGCGCCCGCCGCCGCCGTGCTGATCGTCACGGTGGCGATCGTCCGCGACGCGGAGGGCAACGAGATCCCGACCGCGATCTACGACCTCGGCCAGGCCGCCGCGCACCTCTCCGTGCAGGCGCACCACGACGGCCTCGTCGTGCACCAGATGACCGGCTTCGACCCGGCCGCCGTCGCCGCGACGTTCGAGCTGCCCGAGAACGAGCGCCCGTTCTCGGTGATCGCCCTGGGCGAGTTCGGCGACCTGGACGCCCTGCCCGAGCCGTTGCGCGAGCGCGAGCTCGCCCCGCGCACGCGTCGCCCGATCGCGGAGTCGCTGATCGTCAACGCCTGATCAGAAGCGCGAAAAGGGCCGACGGGATCATCCCGTCGGCCCTTTCTCGTCGCCACATGCCGTTCACGGCATGCAGAGTCAGTCCTCCACGATCTCGGCGTCGATCACGTCCTCGTCGGCCTCCGGCTCGGGCGACGAACCGGCGCTGAGCACCACCAGCTGCGAGCCGTCGGCCGCCACGTCGACGCGCACCGTGTCGCCGTCGCGCACGCCGCCCGACAGGATCGCCATCGCGAGCCGATCCTGGATCTCGGTCTGGATGAGCCGTCGCAGGGGACGGGCGCCGTAGATCGGGTCGTACCCGCGCTCGGCCAGCCACGCCCGCGCATCCGGGGTGACGGCCAGCGTGAGCCGGCGGTCCGACAGGCGCCGCTGCAGCAGGTCGACCTGCAGCTCGACGATCTGCGCCAGGTCGTCCTGCGTGAGCGCCTGGAACATCACGATGTCGTCGAGGCGGTTCACGAACTCCGGCTTGAACGCCTGACGCACCAGCTGCAGCACCTGGTCGCGCTTGCCCTCGGCGGAGATCGTCGGGTCGATCAGGATGGGCGAGCCCAGGTTCGACGTCAGGATCAGGATGACGTTCTTGAAGTCGACCGTGCGGCCCTGCCCGTCGGTCAGGCGACCGTCGTCCATCACCTGCAGCAGGACGTCGAACACCTCCGGGTGCGCCTTCTCGACCTCGTCGAGCAGCACGACGCTGTACGGACGCCGGCGCACCGCCTCGGTCAGCTGACCGCCCTGCTCGTACCCGATGTAGCCCGGAGGGGCGCCGACGAGGCGGCTGACCGTGTGCTTCTCGCCGTACTCCGACATGTCGATGCGCACCATGGCGTGCTCGTCGTCGAACAGGAACTCCGCGAGCGCCTTCGCGAGCTCGGTCTTGCCGACGCCGGTCGGGCCCAGGAACAGGAACGATCCGGTCGGCCGATTGGGGTCGCTGATGCCGGCGCGCGAGCGGCGGACGGCATCCGACACGGCCTTCACGGCCTCCTTCTGCCCGATCAGGCGGCGGCCGAGCTCCGACTCGAGGTGCAGCAGCTTCTCGGTCTCGCCCTGCAGCAGGCGCCCGACCGGGATGCCCGTCCAGGCCGAGATCACGGCCGCGATGTCGTCCTCCGTGACCTGCTCGTTCACCATCCGGGGCTCGTCCTTGGCCGCCTCGGCCTGCTGCTCGGCCTCGGCGAGCTGCGCCTCCAGCTGCTTGATGGTCTCGTACTGCAGCTTCGACGCCTTGGCGTAGTCCGCCTCGCGCAGCGCGCGGTCGCGCTCGGTGACGGCCTCGTCGAGGCGCTTCTTGAGGTCGCCGACGAGGTTCAGGCCGCCGCGCTCGCGCGCCCAGCGCGCCTCCAGCTCGGCCAACTCCGCCTCGGCCTCGGCCATCTGCTCGCGCAGCCTGCCGAGGCGCTCCTTCGAGGCGGCGTCCTTCTCCTTCTTCAGCGCCAGCTCCTCGAGGCGCATGCGGTCGACCTGGCGCTTGAGCTGGTCGATCTCGACGGGGGAGGAGTCGATCTCCATCTTGAGGCGGCTCATGGCCTCGTCGATCAGGTCGATCGCCTTGTCGGGCAGCTGCCGGCTCGGGATGTACCGGTTGCTCAGCGCGGCGGCGGCCACGAGCGCGCTGTCGCTGATGGTGACGCCGTGGTGCGCCTCGTAGCGGCCCTTCAGTCCGCGCAGGATCGCGACGGTGTCCTCGACGCTCGGCTCGCCCACGTACACCTGCTGGAAGCGGCGCTCCAGCGCGGCGTCCTTCTCGATGAACTCGCGGTACTCGTTGAGCGTGGTCGCGCCGATCAGGCGCAGCTCGCCGCGGGCCAGCATGGGCTTCAGCATGTTCGACGCCGCGACCGAGCCCTCGCCGCCGCCCGCGCCCATCAGCACGTGCAGCTCGTCGATGAAGGTGATGATCCGGCCCTCGGACTCGGTGATCTCCTTCAGGACGTTCTTGAGGCGCTCCTCGAACTGGCCGCGGTACATGGCACCGGCCACGAGCGCCGACATGTCGAGGCTGACCAGGCGCTTGTCCTTGAGGCTCTCGGCGACGTCGCCCGCCACGATGCGCTGCGCGAGGCCCTCGACGACGGCGGTCTTGCCGACGCCGGGCTCGCCGATCAGCACCGGGTTGTTCTTGGTGCGGCGGGTGAGCACCTGGCTCACGCGCCGGATCTCGCTGTCCCGCCCGATCACGGGGTCGAGCTTGCCCTGCCGGGCGCGCTCGGTCAGGTCGATGCCGAACTGCTCGAGCGCGCTGCGCTGGTCCTCCTGCGGCTGGTCTGCCATGTCGCCTCCCGAAGCTCGTCGACAAAGTTGAGTCGTCTGCGCTGAAGTTTATCAGCGGCCGGGCCGCCGCGGGTAGACCGACCTGGAATGCGACCTCACCCCGCTTGTCACCCGAATGGGCGACAGACGCGGGCGCCCCGCCCCGGCAGGCTGGGAGGGATGTCCTCCGGCCAGGCCCCGTCCCACCGTGCCGCGACCCCGACCCGGGCCGCCGCGGCGGCGCACCGGACGATCGCCGCGCTCGCGCTCGTGGGCGCCGCCGTCGCCGTGATCGTCCTCGCGGTCACCGTGGGCGTCATGATGTCCGGTCACGCCGCCGAGCCGCCCGCGTTCAGCCTCGGGATCGGCGTGCCGGCGGGCGCGGCCGCCGCGGTGCTCGGCGCGATCGGCGCGTGCTTCCCCACGGCGCGGCGCGAGTCGCTCGTGGCGCTGCTCACCGGCCTCGTGAGCGCCGCCACGCTCGGCATCCTGCTGCTGTGACGGCAGGCCTCAGGCGGCGGTGTCGGCCATCGGGGCGGTCGAGCACGCGAAGCGGGCGCGGTATGCGGTCGGCGTGATGCCGAGCACGCGCGCGAAGTTCTGCCGCAGCACGGCCGCCGAGCCGAAGCCGCACTCGTCGGCGATCCGATCGAGGCCCCACTCTGTGCGCTCCAGCAGGCGCTGGGCCTGGATGATCCGCTGCCGCGCGAGCCACGCCGCCGGCGTCGTGCCGTAGTCGGCCTTGAAGCGACGAGCGAACGTGCGCGGCGACATGTGCGCCCGCGCGGCGAGCAGCTCCACCGTCAGCTCGCGGTCCAGGTTCTCGAGCGCCCAGTCGGCCACCGGCGCGAGCGAGAGGCCCGCGGACTCCGGAAGGGGCCGGTCGATGAACTGCGCCTGGCCGCCGTCGCGCTGCGGCGCGACGACCATCCGGCGCGCGATGCGATTGGTCGCTTCGGCGCCCAGCTCCTGGCGCAGCAGGTGCAGGCACGCGTCGAGCCCCGCCGCCGTCCCGGCGCTCGTGATGATGTGGCCGTCCTGCACGTAAAGGACGTCGGGATCGACGTCGATCCGCGGATACATGCGTGCCATGGCGTCGGAGTACATCCAGTGCGTGGTCGCTCGTCGCCCGTCGAGCACGCCGGCCGCGGCCAGCACGAACGCGCCGCTGCAGACGCTGAGCAGCCACGCGTCGCGCTCGACCGCCGACCGGATGACCGCGGCCACGCGCGTGTCGATCCGGCCCCACGCCGATCGCGGCTGGGTGGAGACGACCACGATGTCGGCGGTCTCGGCGAAGCTCAGGTCGTCGGCGACGTTGATCGAGAAGCCGAGGTTCGAGGTGACGGGCCCCGGATCGGGCGTCACGATGCGGAAGTCGAACGACTCGATCCCGTCGTCCGAGCGGTCGAGGCCGAAGGCCTCGCACGCGACGCCGAACTCGAAGGGCGCGAAGCCCTCCTGCACGATGCATGCGACGGTCCTCACACCGGCCTCCTTGTTGGCAGTATTACTGCGAGTTGTGTCGATCCTGCCACTGGCAGTCGTAACCGAACCCACTCGGAGCCGGTGTGCATCCTGTTGTACGGCGCCCGGGTCGAACGCATCCACCAGCTCACCACCGCTGATCTCCGCACGACGGAAGGGCGCACGTACCTGGCGATCGCGACGGATCACATCGAGATCGCGCCAGTTGTGGCTGAGATCGTCGATCGTCTCAGGTCCACGGCACAGCAGTCTCTGCCCGCGCGGACACGGACAGGTGAAGCCAGCTACCTATTCGCTTCTCCACGCAGACCACACGAGCCCATCCATCCCACCACGCTCGGGAGAAAGCTTGCTCAAGCCGGGATCCGCCCCCAAGTTACCCGCAACACCGCCATGCTGGCTCTCGCCAGCGACCTCCCCGCTGCGGTAGTGGCCACGCAGACGGGTCTGACTCCTCAAACCGCGAGCAGGTGGGCGCAGTTCTCGCAGCGGGACAGTATCGAATACGTCATCGCCCGCACCATGCCCAGCAACCCCGACCGTCCCGGTTAATCATCTGCCTGCGAGCTGCTCGGCGAGCCAGGCTAGGAGAGGGATCCCGAGGACGAGGTTGAGGGGGAAGGTGATGCCGATGCTGGCAGTGAGGGACAGGGCGGTGTTGGCGTCAGGCAACGCGAGGCGGACAGCGGCGGGCGCGGCGATGTAGGACGCACTGGCGCAGAGGACGCCCAGGACGACCGCTCCGCCGACGTTAATCCCGATGAGGGTTCCGGTCGCGACGCCGAGGGTACCCGCGGCGAGGGGGAAGAGGAGGGCGAAGGCGATCAGCCCGGGTCCGCCTTCTCGGATGGTGCCGAGCCGGTGTCCGACTTCAAGGCCGAGGGCGAGCAGGAACAGCACCAGCAGTCCGCGGAAGGCGTCGGTGAACACGGGCGCGATCGGGGCGTACCCGGCAGGGCCTGCGATGAATCCGATGGCCAACCCCCCGATCAGGAGGAGCACCGATTTGCCGGTGAGGACTTCGTGGAGGGTGGGTCCCCACCCGGCGGTTTTGGCGAGGTGTCGGCGCGCGAGGAGGATGCCGATCAGGATGCCGGGGACCTCGAGCACGGCCAGCAGAGTGGCCGAGTATCCGGGGTAGGAGATGCCGGCGTTGTCGAGGAACACCAGAGCGGCGGTGAAGGTGACCAGTGAGGTGGAGCCGTAGTGCGCGGCGATCGCGCCGCGGTCGATCCGGCCCAGCCGGGTCATCAGTTTGAGGGCGCCGTACGCGGCGGCGGGGATGATCACTCCGAGGGCCAGGGCGAGGGCGACCGGGCCGAGCACGGCGGTGGCGGTTTCGCCGCGCAGCGCCACCCCGCCCTTCAGGCCGATGGCCAGCAGCAGGTAGATCGACAGCGCCCGCATCATCGCGTCCGGGACCTTCAGGTCGGACTTGATGGCGGCCGCGAGCACCCCCAGTCCGAAGGCGAGCACTGGGGGTGAGAGGAGGTTGGTCAGGGCTGCGTCGAACAAGGGTCCCCCATCACGATTGGTGAAGCAGACTTCTGCCTTCCAGAGGATAGCGGAAGTTTGGTTCACCAAATGACGCGCGGGTTTGGGAGGATGGGGGAATGGCAGAGTGGACGTTCCTGACCCATCACGCGCACGTGCTGCTCGCGGTCGCGCAGAACAACGACGCCGCCGTGCGGGATATCGCGGAGGTGGTGGGGGTGACGCCACGGTCGGCGTTGACGATCCTGAACGATCTGGAGTCGGCGGGGTATCTGGAGCGGGAGAAGCGTGGCCGCCGCAACCACTATGTGTTGCACCCGGACCGTCCGCTGCGTCACCCGTCCAACGCCACCCACACTGTCGATGACCTGATTCGCGCCCTGCTGGATGTGACCTGATCCCGCCCACGGCATCCACGGCGACTCTGGCGTAGCACGCGGAGCGACTCGCTCGCTTATCTAGCGTTCCAGGGCGGGGAAGGGTCAGTGGACGAGAGCCTTGAGGGCGATCAGGGCGAGCCCGAGGCCGGCGGTGCCAGAGGCCGTGAGAACCTTGATGAGGGTCGAGGTTCGGCGTTGGCGGGCTGCCCACCAGCCCAGGAGTGCAAGGGTGACCACGGCTCCCCACAGCGCGATGTCCACCGCGGTACCCAGCGACAATTGGAGCGCGGCGGCGACAGCCAGGCATCCCACCGGGACGATCAGCGCCCAGAGCAGCCCCGCGGATCTCTGCAGTGCCTCGCGGACAGCCTCCCGCCAGGTGAGGTCGCGGTTGCCAACGATCTCGGCATACACGTGCGCGCCCCAGAACACCAGCACGGTCCCGACCGTGCGGGCGATCAGGGTGGGCAGGCCTGGGTTGTAGAGCGAGAACGCCGAGATCAGCCCGGCCGTCAGCACGGTGCCGTACACGGCTTCCGCGTTCAACGCCCGCGACACCCACGGGTACCGCCGCAGTCCGGCATCCAGATCGAACCCGCCAGCTGCCATCACCCCAACCCCCTTCTTCTCCAACCGACACGCGCGGCCCAGCGTAACCGTCCGGCCGAACCGGCGCTCTCCCGCCCGGGCTGTCGACTATTGGGCTGCGGACGGGTTCTTGAGCAGGACTTGACGTGAAGTGTACTTCTGCTGTTTCATAGTCCTCGAAGGGGAGTAATCCCGCTTCCGTATCGTCAATACGTTCCCCCGTGCGGGATCCGGTGCGGAAGGGCCCAAGGGCCGATGAGACCTTCACGAATGACTCGTGGAGGTCTTTGTCATGAATGTCCCGTTGTGGGCCTGGTTCGCTGTCCTGGGTGTGATCCTGGTGATGCTCGCCGTCGACCTGGTGGCGCACCGCAAAGCGCACGTGATCGGTGTGCGGGAAGCCGCGGTCTGGTCGATCGTGTGGGTCACCCTGGGTGTCGCGTTCGGTGTGTTGGTGTGGTCGCTGTGGGGGGCGGAGTTCGGGCAGCAGTACTTCGCCGGGTACCTCATCGAGAAATCCCTCGCAGTGGACAACGTGTTCGTGTGGGCGATCATCTTCGCCGCGTTCGCGGTGCCCCGTGAGTACCAGCACCGGGTGTTGTTCCTCGGCGTCCTGGGGGCGCTGATCTTCCGGGGCATCTTCATCGCCGCCGGCGCCGCGCTGATCGAGAACTTCTCCTGGGTCCTGTACGTGTTCGCCGCGTTCCTGATCTACACCGGGTGGCGGATGTTCCGCTCCCGCAACGACCACGTGCACCCCGAGAAGTCGAAGATCCTGAAGGTGTTCCGCCGGTTCGTGCCGATGACCGACGCGTATCACGGCCAGAAGTTCCTGATCCGCAAGGCCGGGATCCTCGTGGCCACCCCGCTACTGGCGGTGCTGGTGCTGGTGGAGATCACCGACATCATCTTCGCCGTCGACTCCATCCCCGCCATCTTCGCCGTCACCAGCGAACCGTTCCTGGTCTTCACCGCCAACGCGTTTGCGATCCTCGGGCTGCGGGCGATGTACTTCCTCCTCGCTGACCTGATCCACCGGTTCATCTACCTCAAGATCGGACTCGCATTCGTGCTGATCTGGGTGGGTATCAAGATGCTGCTGCTGGACGTGCTCTACATCCCCACCACCATCAGCCTCGCCGTCGTCGCGACCATCATCACGGTCTCGATCGTCGCGAGCCTCCGCGCCACCCGCGGACAGGGGCGCCGCGAGGTGCAGACCGAGGCGGCCGGCGCGTTCCGGATCGCCACCGAAGAGGAGCTGGCCGCCGCCGAACCGGTGTTCCGTCGCCGCAGCAAGGTGGCCGCGGCGTCCAGGAAGGAGTCCTGAGATGGCGCACACAAGCCCCTCGGCGGCCCTGGCCCCCGAACCCCAGCGTGTGAGGAGGGGCCGTCGAGGCTCAACACTGGCCGTGTTCGTGTTGCCGCTGCTCGCGGTAACCGGGGTCCTCACCGTCGCATGGACCACCGGACTGGGCGACCCCTGCGGCGGACCCGTCCCCGGATGTGGGAGCCTCCGCAACGCCGGCGACACCCCGGTGACGGTCCGCGCGGTCACCGACCAATCGGACACCGAGATGGTAGTAGCGGCGGGGGAGCGGGTACTGCTGGGCGGGACCGTCAACGAAGTCCGGGTGGAGGCCGGGCACTGCCTGATCGTGGAGGGCGGCCCGTTCTGGGACGCCCGCACCGTGATCGACCAGACCGTCAGCGCAAGCGGTTCGTGGCATCCGATCGATGACTGGGGAGCCCGCGTGTACGCGGTCCCCGGCGACTGCCCGGATAGGCGGTGAGAATGATGGTCGGACAATCGGAGGCCTGCCAGCTGCGGCCTGACCGGCACGCTGCCCCGATGGGCCGGGTCGTACTGGAAGCCCCGTTGTGGCCCAACGACCTGCGCCAGTTCGCCGGGCACGGCGAGCTGTGTGTGAATCGGCCTGGGTTTCGTTCCGTTCTTGAAGCAAGGATGGAACGCGATGAACCGGAAGTACTCTCCCGAGATGCGCGAGCGCGCGCTGCGGATGCTCGATGAGGCCAAGGCCTCCGGTGAGCACTCGAATCTGATGTCTGCGGTGCGGCATGTGGCCGGTCTCCTCGGCATGAGCGCGGAGACGCTGCGGGTGTGGCATCGTCGTCGGGAGGTCGACGCGGGCGCGAAGCTCGCGGCTTTGAGGATCTCATTCGCTTTCCGCAGCTCGGCCACCTCGCGGCGCAGGCGCTTGTTGGCAGGATCTTTGCAAGCGCAGGATGACTGCCATGATGATCCTGATCCTCGTCACAGCTCTCGGGCTGCTCGGCATCGCCGCCACCGTGCACGAGGTGCGCGTCGACGGCTACGGCCGGGTCCGCACCGACCCCTCCCGCCTTCCCTGACGCCGGCCGTCGAGGGGAGCTCCGCTCAACGAGCGGGGGAGACCACGCGGTCGTAGATCGCGAGCATCGCCGCCGTGCGCGACGACTGCCGGAACTCCGCGCCGATGCCCGGGTCCGGCAGGGGAGCGGTGCCGGCCTCGATGTCGGCCGCGGCCCGTCGCAGCGCGGCCGCGAGGCCGCGCACGCGTCCCGGCTCGTCCGCGGGGGAGTCCGCGCGCCACACGCCGGCGCCGAGCTCGGCGGCGATGTCCGGGTCGCTCACGACGGACGGCGTGCCCAGCGACGCCGCCTCGAACGGCGTCATGCCCTGCGTCTCGAAGCCGATCGACGTCTGCACGAGCGCGTCGGCGTCCGCGAGACGGTGCAGCACCTGCTCGTAGGGCATCCGGCCGGCGAAGCGCACGGTGTGCTCGAGCCCGCGGCGGGCGACCAGCCGGCGCGCGGGCGCGAGCTGCGCGCCGCCGCCGATCACCTCGACCTCGCACGTCACGCCCGCCTCGGCCACGGCCTCCAGGAACGGCAGCAGCCGCTTCTCGGGGCTCATCCGGCCCAGCCACACGAACCGCGGCGGGCCGGGGCGGCGCTCGGCCGGGACGTCGGCCAGCACCGCGTCGAGCAGCTCGTCGTCGATGCCGTTCCAGACCACGTCGACCGGGTCGAACACACCATGCCGCTCGAGGCGGCGCGCGAAGTGCGACGAGGGCGCGGTCACGGCCGCGGCCCCGATCGCGAGCCCCCGCAGGTGCGCCCACGCGTCCCAGCCGCGGACGGCTCCGCCCGGCAGACCCCGCAGGGCCACGCGTCGCCACGCGTTGAGCGCCCAGAGCACCGCACCGGGCGTCGGGGTGTTGGCGGCCAGCCCGGCGTCGACGTGGTTGTGCATCGTGTGTACAGCCGGGAGCCCATGCCGGGCCGCGAAGCGGTAGCCGAGGAATCCGGCCCAGAAGTCCGCCTGCACGTGCACGAGGTCGACCGCGGGGCGCGCCTGCATCCCGCGATCGATCAGAGCGTCGGCCCGGCGGCCCGGCCACGAGAAGCCGTACTCGCGGTCGGCCGTGACGGGGATGGACGGCACGTCCAGGTAACCGGGATCATCCGGGTTGATCGCGGCGCGCGCCCCGTGCCGGCGCGGCGCGACGACCGTCACGGTGTGACCGGCGCGCTCCAGGAAGCGTCGCTGCAGCCGCATCGAGACCTGGGCGCCGCCGAGCGTCTCGACGTGCTGGTCCGCGAACATCACGATGTGCACGGCGTGGATCCGTTCCGGCCGTCAGACGGGGATGTTCTCGCCGCGGTACAGCGCCTCGAACGTGTCCAGCGTGCGGTTGATGTCGTGCACCACCACGCCGTCGAGCGAGGCCTGCTGCATGCGGCGGCGCTCGTCGGCGTCCGCCGTGAGCACGGTCGTGAGCTTGGCCGCCAGGTCGTCCGCGTCGCCCGGGCGGAACAGGTAGCCGTTCTCGCCGTCGTGCACGAGGTGCGGCAGCGCGACGGCGTCGGCCGCGACCACGGGGAGGCCCGAGGCCATGGCCTCCATGGTCGCGATGGACTGCAGCTCGGCGATCGACGCGATCGCGAACACGCTCGCGCGCGTGAGGGCGGCGCGCAGCTCCTCGTCCGGCACCCGCCCGTGGAACACCACGCGGTCCTCGATCCCCAGCTCCGCGGCGAGCGCCTGCAGCGCGTGCTCCTGGTCGCCGCCGCCCACGAGGTCGAGCCTCGCGTCGAGCGCCGGATCCAGCTTCGCGAGGGCGCGCAGGATGACGTCGACCTGCTTCTCGGCCGTCATGCGGCCGACGAAGACGATGCGGTTCTCCGTGCGCGGTGCGAGGTCGGCCGTGTACTGCGTGCGGTCGATGCCGCAGCTGATCGGGATCACGCCGCTGATGTCGATCTGCGCCTCGAGGAAGTCCGCGGCGCGGCGCGTCGGCGTCGTGACCGCCTCGGTCAGCGCGAACGTGCGCTTCGCGTCATCCCACGCCAGCTTCAAGAACAGCCGGTTGGCCCACTCGGGAAGGCGCGTGTGATCCAGGATGTTCTCCGGCATCACATGGTTGGTCGCGATGATCGGGATGCCCCGCTTGCGCGCCTCGCGCGCGAGGCCGCGTCCGATCACGATGTGCGACTGGATGTGCACGACGTCGGGCTTGACCGCGTCGAGCACGCGCCGCGCGTGGTGCTTCGAGCGCCACGGCCACACGAAGCGCAGCCACTCGTGCCACCAGAGCTTGGTCGACGGCAGGCGGTGCAGCGTCATCTGCTCGCCCTCGATCGTCTCGGTGCGAGGGTCCTCGAGCCTGTACACGGTGTTGGGCGCCACGACGTGGACGTCGTGGCCGCGCTGCACGAGACCCGCTGCCAGGCGCTCCGCGAACCGCGCCGCACCGTTGATGTCGGGGGCGAACGTGTCGCATCCGATCAGGATTCGCAGCGGCCGGCGGGCGGTGTCGCCGGAGGGGGAGGTTGTCACGTGCGGCCTCGTGCTTCTGTCAGGGGCGGCTGGGCTCACGCGGCGGAGCCGGTGCGCCACGGACCGGGTCCGTGACGGCGAGGGAATACGAGGTCCGAGCCTATCCGACGCCCCCGCGCGAACCCGGGCGCCGTGCCGCCGTGCGGCGATGGCGCCGCCCGCGGTCAGGCCTGCGCGGCCCACCACTCGGTGAGCCGGCGCTCGGCCTCCTCCTCGCCCAGCACGCCCTCGTCGAGGCGCAGGTCGAGCAGGAACCGGTAGGCCTTGCCGACGGCGGGGCCGGGGGAGATGCCGAGCACCTCCTGGATGCGGTTGCCGTCGAGCTCGGGGCGGATCGCGTCGATCTCCTCCTGCTCGCGCAGCGACGCGATGCGCGCCTCGATGTCGTCGTAGGCGCGCGCGAGGCGCGTGGCCTTGCGCTTGTTGCGCGTGGTGACGTCGGCGCGGGTCAGGATGTGCAGTCGCTCCAGCTGGTCGCCCGCGTCGCGCACGTAGCGGCGCACGGCCGAGTCCGTCCACGCGCCCTCGGCGTAGCCGAAGAACCGCAGGTGCAGCTCGATCAGCTTCGAGACCGCGTCGATCGTGTCGCCGTCGTAGCGCAGGGCCTGCAGGCGCTTGCGGGCCATCCGCGCGCCGACCAGGTCGTGGTGGTGGAACGACACGGCTCCGCCCGGCTCGAGCTTGCGCGTGCGGGGCTTGCCGATGTCGTGCAGCAGCGCGGCCAGGCGCAGGGCGACATCCGGCTCCTGATCCGGGAAGCGCGCCTGCTCGTGCTCGATCGCCTGCGCGAGCACGGTCAGCGAGTGCTCGTAGACGTCCTTGTGGTGGTGATGCTCGTCGACCTCGAGTTTGAGCGCCGACACCTCGGGCAGGAACTCGTCGATCAGGCCCGTCTCGACCAGCACGCGGATGCCGCGGACGGGGTCCTCGGTCGCGAGCAGGCGGCTGAGCTCGCCCTGGATCCGCTCGGGGCTCACGATCGAGAGCGTCTCGCGCAGGTCCCGGATGGCGGCGAGCGTGCCGTCCTCGACCCCGAACCCGAGCTGGGAGGAGAACCGGGCGGCGCGCAGCATCCGGAGCGGGTCGTCGCCGAAGCTGATGCGCGGATCGATCGGCGTGCGCAGGACGCCGGCGAGCAGATCCTCGACCCCGCCGGTCGGGTCCACGAGCTTGACCTCCGTGACGCGCAGCGCCATGGCGTTGACCGTGAAGTCGCGGCGCACGAGGTCGGCCTCGAGCGTGTCCCCGAACTCCACGGTGGGCTTGCGGGTCACGCCGTCGTAGCTGTCGGCGCGATAGGTCGTGATCTCGACCTGCTCTCCCTGGACGCGGGCGCCGATCGTGCCGAACGCCCGGCCGATGTCCCACTGGGCCGTGGAGATGGGCGTGACGATCCGCAGGATGTCGTCGGGCCGCGCGTCGGTCGTGAAGTCGAGGTCGTGCGTGGCGCGGCCGAGCAGCGCGTCGCGCACCGGACCGCCGACGATCGCGAGGTCGTGTCCGGCGTCGGCGAACGCGCGGGCGAGCGTCGCGACCACCGGCGAGGCCGCGAGGTCGCCGAGGCGCGCGACACCGGCGGCCATGTTGAGCATGCGTTCCAGGGTAGTCGCGCGCGGCGCGCCCCCTCGGTCAGCGGGCGACGCGGTACTGCAGCAGCACGTGCCCCGTCGGCGCGGTCTCGGTGTGCTCGAGCCTCAGCGCGGTCTGCGGCAGGTCGGGCGGGGCGAAGCCCCATCCCGAGCCGATCAGCACGGGCACCACACGCAGGCGCAGCACGTCGACGAGACCGGCGTCGAACAGGCCGCGCGTGAGCTCGAGGCTGCCCCACACCGCGATCGACGAGAACCGCTCGCGCAGAGCGGCGGCCTCGTCGAGCCCCGGGACCACGTCGATCTCGCCGTCGCCCCACGGCGCGCGGTCGAGCGTGCGCGACACGACGTGCTTGGGCAGTCGCGCGATCGGGACGGCGACGGCCTCGGTCGCCGGATCCGCCTCGGGCCAGTACGCGGCGAACATCTCGTACGTGCGGCGGCCGAGCAGGATGGCGTCGACGGTCTCCAGCCAGCGCATCTGGGCCGAGTCCGTGCGGTCGTCGTCCTCGAACGGCGCCGCCTCGAAGAACGACAGCCCGCCGTCCGGCTCCGCGGCGAACCCGTCGACCGACACGATCTGCTCCACCGTGATGATCCCCGTCATCTGCCACCCCCGGGTGTCGGCGAACTCCCCCCGGCGCCCACGATGCCCGGCCGCCGCATCCGGATCAAGCCCTCCCGCTCCCTGCCGCGGCTAGCCTGATGCCATGCGCGCGACTGTCTTCCACGGGCCCGGCGACGTCCGCTTCGAGGAGGTGCCCGACCCCGTCATCGTGGACCCCGGCAACGCGATCGTCCGCGTCGTCGCGGCCTGCGTGTGCGGCTCGGACCTGTGGCGCTACCGCGGCGTGACCGAGGCGCCGACCCGTCCCGTGCGCATCGGCCACGAGTTCGTCGGCGTTGTCGAGGAGGTCGGCGCCGACGTCACCCGCGTCTCGCCCGGGGACTTCGTGATCGCGCCGTTCTACGACTGCGACATGACGTGCGCCAACTGCCGCAACGGCTTCAGCACGTCATGCCTCGAGATCGGATGGTGGGGCGGCTCGGACCACGCGGGCCACCCGACCGACGGCGGCCAGGGCGAGTACGTGCGCGTGCCGCACGCCGACGGCTCCCTCACGGTGGTGCCGGGCGGCATGCCCGACGACGCGCTCGTCCCCGGTCTGCTGTCGCTCTCCGACGTCATGCTCACGGGGCATCACGCCGCCGTCTCGGCCGGGGTGCGACCGGGATCCACGGTCGCGGTCGTCGGCGACGGCGCCGTGGGCCTGAGCGGCGTGCTCGCGGCGGCGCGGCTCGGCGCCGAGCGGATCGTCGCGATGTCGCGGCACGAGCCGCGGCAGGCGCTCGCGCGGGCGTTCGGGGCGACCGACGTGCTGGAGCAGCGCGGCGACGAGGGCATCGCGGCGGTCAAGGACCTGTTCGACGGCATCGGCCCGGACGCGGTGCTCGAGTGCGTCGGCACGAAGGAGTCGATGGACCAGGCCCTGCGCTCGGCGCGTCCGGGCGGCCAGGTCGGGTTCGTGGGCGTTCCTCACGGCGGCCCGGAGCTGCCGGTCCGCACGATGTTCAGCAGCAACGTGGGCGTGCGCGGGGGAGTGGCCCCCGTCCGGAACTACGTCGACGAGCTGCTGCCCGAGGTGCTGTCGGGCGCGATCGACCCCGGCCGCGTGTTCGACCTGACGCTGCCGATGCCGGAGGTCGCCGAGGCGTACGCCGCCATGGACGAGCGCCGCGCGATCAAGTCGCTGCTGCGGCCGTGACGGCCATCCTGCTCGCCCTGGCGAGCGCTGCGGCGTACGGGCTGTCCGACTTCCTGGGCGGCGTGCTCTCCAAGCGCGACAGCCCCTGGACCATCGCGCTGTGGGGGCAGATCGGAGCGCTCCTCGCGTCGGGCGCCGCGGCGCTCGCGATCGGCGGCGATCCGGCTCCGGCCGAC
>Ga0208492_1000407_pt1 | contig 37204 bp, 25 predicted proteins | sample Subbioar_CSW14AB_FD_184820 | JGI IMG/M metagenome (GOLD analysis project Ga0208492, IMG submission 184820) | Serpentinite rock and fluid subsurface biosphere microbial communities from McLaughlin Reserve, California, USA - CR12Mar_CSW14AB (SPAdes) | ecosystem: Environmental > Terrestrial > Deep... | reverse complement strand
AAGCGAGCGAGTCGGATTCGGTATCGTTAACCATCGTGCCGGGAACATCCTCGGTGTCGCTTGTGGGCGAGAGCCGGTTCAAGGCGAAGGGGCAAACGAGCCTGACGGCGGTGGTGGACGACGGTACGGGCAATGCGCCGGTGGGCATTGTGCGGTTCTATAACAATGCGACTTCGAAGCTTCTGGGTGAAGCGCCTGTGACGACGGATATCACTGGATCGTTGGCGAGCCTGTCGTTTACGAACGACTTCGCGGCGGGTTCGGTGGATATTCGCGCGGAGTTCACCAGCAGCAAGCCGGGGACGCAGAATGCGTTGGCGAGCCAGACGCTGAAGATCTTCGACAAGCCAGTGAACTTTACGCTGGTGCCGAACTTGACCAGCGTGAGGGTGAATGACGCGGTGTCGTTGGTGGTGAGCCTGGAAGTGCCGGTGTCAGGCGACTTCGATGTAACGAAGGTGCGGTTTTACGACAGCGGCCTGGAAGTGACGCCAAGCATCGTGTCGCCGTTTACGGCAAGCGGCAACAAGTTCACGGGGACGTTCTCGCTGGCGTTGAATACGGTGGGCACGCATGCGCTGACGGCGAAGTACCTTGGATCGACGTTCATCGACGCGGCGGAATCAAGCCGGGCGGACCTGCTGGCCCGAGCGCGAGTGGTGGCGTCCACGCAAACCTCGGCGGTGGTCGTGACCGATGCGTCGGGCACGGCGGCAAGCGGTGTGCTGGCGGGTGAAAAGGTCAAGTTGAGCGCGACGGTGAAGAACCTGACGACAACGCAGAACCCGGATGGCTCGATCGCGTTCGTGGCGATCAAGGGAGGGGTGGAAACGGTGCTGGGCACGGTGGCGGTGAAAGCGCTGTCGACGAATCAAGCGACGGCGGAGCTGACGCTGGCCAATGGCATCGGCATGTCGGGGGCCTATTCGGTGGTGGCGCGGTTCCAGAGCGGTAGCGACTTCACCCCGAGCAGTTCAACGGGAGTGAACTTGAAGGTGGTGGATGGTCCCGCGGTGGTGAGCTTCGTGGGCAGCGCGAATCTGCCCGCGGGAATCGCGACGGCTCTGACGGTGAAGGTGGACGACGGCACGGGCCGTTCGCTGCCGGGTAAGGTGAACTTCTTCAACGACGCGACGAATGCGCCGCTGGGATCGGCGGACGTGGTGGGCGGCATAGCGACCCTAACGCTGAAGAACGGCCTGCCTGCGGGAGCGTTGCGCCTGCGTGCGGAGTTCGTGTCGTCGTCGTTCGCGGGAGCGAACAGTTCGGCACTGAAGGACTTCGTGTTCCTTGCCGACTCGCAGATTACGGTGACGACGGCGCTAGCGGCGTACAAGTCGACGGATCTGATCACGATTACGATCGGCCTGGACATTCCGGCGACCTTGCCCGCGGGCCAGATCCAGCTTTATCTCAACACCCAGTTGAAGACGACCCTGACGCCGACCTGGAACGCGGCCACGGGCCGTTACGAGGCGACCTACCAGGTGACGGGCCTGAGCGTGGGCACGAACCGGCTCATGGCGAAATACCTGGGCACGCCGTTCACCGCCCCCAAGGAAAGCGCTGTCCGCACCATTGTCGTTCGCAGATAAGCGATCGGACGATTGAAATAGAAAGCCAAAGGGCGAGCTCAGGCTCGCCCTTTGGCTTTCTATTGTCCTGTCTAGGTCACCGGATCGAGCACGGGCCGAAGGGGTTTGATTTCGAAAGAACTTCCGCACCCAGATCGCGAAAAAACCCTGTAGAATGATCGATACGAGATTCTTTGGCTCCCACCTGCTTGATCCCTCCTCCAAGTTCCTTGCCAATGCTTTCGGAAACGGGGCTTTTCATGCGTTTTTCCCGCCTCTTTCTTTTCGTTTTCAGTGCGGCGGCCTACGAGTCCGGCCAGATTCAGGGCTCAGAACCCGCGGCTCCGGTTCCTCCTTCGCAAAAAGTGGAATTCAACCGCGACATCCGCCCGATCCTTTCGGACCACTGCTTCAGTTGCCATGGATTCGACAAGAATCGGCGCAAGGCCGACTTGCGGCTCGATACCAAGGAAGGCCTTTTGGGAACGGGGGATAATGGCCCAATCGTGAAGCCGGGAACGCCCGCCCAGAGCGATCTGTTGACGCGCGTTTGCCTGGAGGAAGGCGATGCCAAGAAGATGCCCCCCAAGAAAGGGGGCAAGCCGCTGTCGGCAACGCAGGTCCGCTTGCTCGAACAATGGATCCGCGAGGGGGCCGTTTGGGAAGGTCACTGGTCCTTCCAGCCGGTGGTCCGGCGCAAAGCTCCCAGTCTGAATGACCCCTGGGCGCGAAGCGAAATCGATTCGTGGATTCTGGCGGCGATGAAGCGCGAAGGGTTTGCGAAACCATCCCCAGAGGCCGATCGAAGGACGCTTTTGCGCCGCTTGAGTTTTGACCTGACCGGGTTGCCCGCCACTGCGGATGAAATTGCGGCCTTTGAAAAAGACCTCTCGCCCGATGCCTACGAAAAGCAGGTCGACCGGTTGCTTGCATCGCCCCGGTTTGGTGAGCGCATGGCAATCTGGTGGCTTGATCTCGTTCGCTACGCCGACAGTGTCGGCTACCATGGCGACCAGGATGTCAGTGTTTATCCGTTTCGTGAATACGTGATTCAAAGTTTTAACGACAATGTTCCTTTCGATCGTTTCACCCGGGAACAGATCGCGGGCGATCTCTTTGCCGGCGCCGGCGAACGCGAAAAAATCGCTTCGGGCTACAACCGCCTGGGAATGATGAGCGCCGAGGGCGGCGTGCAAGATAGGGAATACCTGGCCAAGTACGCGGCCGAACGCGTGCGTAATGCCAGCGGCGTCTGGATGGGGGTGACCTTCGGTTGTGCCGAATGCCATGACCACAAGTACGATCCCCTCGCGACCAAGGAGTTTTATCAGCTCGAGGCCTTCTTCTCCGACATTAAGGAGCGCGGCCTGTATAACGGCGGAGCCGATTGGGGTTCCTTCATCCGGGTTCCCTCCAAGGCGCAGAGAAAACAGATCGCCCAAGTCGAAGAAGAGATCGTTCAGGCGAAAAAAGAAGCGGAAGCCTCGGTCACGAAGTATCCGTGGAAGGACGACCTCAAGGCCTGGAAGGTGGCCAAAGCAGTCAAAGCCGAGGCTCTTCACAAAGCCGAACTGCATCCTCAAGACGACGGCTTCTTGCTCGCCAAAGGAGCCAATCCACCGACCAACACCTACACCCTGACCCTCGAAAAAGCACCGAGGTCGCTGCAAGGCATTCGGGTCGAGGCCTGGCCGAACAAGGCTCTCAAGGGCGGCGGGCCCGGCCGGGCGCCCAATGGCAATTTTGTTCTCACCGAAATCGAAGTCGCCTACCGCGGCGCCGACGGAAAACTGATCCCGATCGAGCTCGCCACGGCGCGCGCAACCTTTGAACAAACCGAGTCGGTCGGCGACAATCCCTACAAGAAATTCTCGGCGATCGGCGCCATCGACAAAGATGCCAAGGGGGCCAAATGGGGCTGGGCGATCGCGGGAGATCAAAAGCGTCCGCAAGCGGCCGAGTTTTTCGCCAAGTCAACCGCCGCCATTCCCGAAGGCGCCCAGTTGGTCGTGACCCTCAAGCAAAATCTCGACAACCCGACGCATACCCTCGGTTACTTCCGGCTGATGCTGGCAGAAAAGGAACCGCGGAGTCTGCTTTGGCCCTGGGAAAGTGCGGTCGCTCAGGCCCTGGCGCTCGAAGCGGCCAAAAGATCGCCCGCGCAATCCGAGGCGCTCGCCAAATATGGCCGGGATCTGGGTGCGGTCAACGATCCGACTCGGGCTCGTCTGGCGCAGTTGCAAGTCAAGAAAGAGCAAATCCTCAATCAGGCGCCCACGACCCTGATCACCGAAACGGTCGCGCCCAGAATGATCAAGGTGCTGGCGCGCGGCAACTGGATGGACGATAAGGGAGAAACCGTTGCCCCGGGAACTCCGGCCGTCCTGCCGCCCATGAAGGGGATCAAGACCGGGCAGCGGCCCACGCGCCTGGATCTGGCTAACTGGATCGTCGCGCCGGAAAATCCACTGACCTCGCGGGTACTGGCCAATCGGCTCTGGAAGCTGATGTTTGGCGCTGGCTTTTCGCGCAATGTCGATGACCTGGGCGCCCAGGGAGATTGGCCCAGCCATCCGGAACTACTTGACTACCTGGCCGGCCGTCTGGTCGAAACGAAATGGGACATCAAGGCCTTCTTGCGCGAACTGGTGCTTTCGAGCGCCTACCGCCAATCCTCTGAAGAAGATCCTCAAAGGAGAGAAAAAGACCCCGCCAACCGCTGGTTGTCGCGGCAGGGCCGCTATCGCCTCGAAGCGGAAACCGTGCGCGACACGGTGCTCAGTGCGGCGGGAATGCTCGTGGAACGCGTCGGCGGGCCAAGCGTGAAGCCCTACCAGCCACCGGGATATTGGGCCTATCTCAACTTCCCCACGCGCGAATGGCAATCGAGCAAGGGAGAAGACCTCTATCGCCGCGGCCTGTACATCCACTGGCAAAGGCAATACCTGCACCCCTCGCTTCTCGCGTTCGATGCGCCTTGCCGCGAGGAGTGCACTCCCGACCGGCCCCGTTCCAACACCCCGCTGCAAGCCCTGGTGCTTTTGAACGATCCGATTTATGTCGAAGCGGCCCGGGTGCTCGCGGAGTCGGCCTTGCGGGTGGAGGGATCCAGCGACAAGCGGCTTCATGTGTTGTTCCAAAAGGTGCTGGGTCGCGAACCGACTTTGCCTGAGCGGGAATTGCTTTCGGGTCTCTACGAACGCCAGCTTGCGCATTTCAAGACTCAGGGCGATCGTGCGAAGGAACTCGCATCGATCGGAGAATGGCCAAGAGCCAAGGATCTGGACCCGGCGGCGCATGCCGCCTGGACCATGGTGGCCCGGGCGCTCTTGAACTTGCACGAAACCATCACAAGGGAGTAACCGCCATGCTCGGAAATGAACCAAAGGGCGCGGCTTCGTCTTCGGGCGGCTTTGCGAGCACGATTCCCGCTTCGGTGTCGCGGCGCAGCTTCGTGTTTCGTTCGGGGCTTAGCCTCGGCACGATGGCGATGGGCGACCTTTTGGCGCGAGGCCAGGGGCCGATCGCGCCGGCCGATCGCTGGCCGGGAGCGGTCAACCCCCTGGCGTTTTCGCCCAAGGTGAAGCGGGTCATCTGGCTTTACATGGCCGGCGGAATGAGCCACCTCGATACCTGGGACCACAAGCCCAAGCTGGTCGAGATGTCGGGCAAGGGGATGCCCGAATCGATCACCAAGGGGCAGCAGATCGCTCAACTTCAAGGAGCCAAGCTCAATTGTCTGGCGCCCCAGCACCCCTTTCAAAAATGGGGCAAGGCGGGGCAGCACTTCTCGACGATCTGGCCCGAGCTTGGCAAGAACTGCGCCGACATGATGTGTTTGGTGCGCTCGATGCATACCGAGGCGATCAACCACGATCCGGCACATACCTTCATGAACACCGGTTCGATGATCACGGGTCGGCCCGCCATGGGTTCGTGGCTGGTCTACGGCCTGGGAAGCGAATCGGACAATTTGCCCGGCTTTTGCGTGATGGTTTCCACCGGCAAGTTTGGCCAGAAGCAGCCGATTGCCGCCAGGCAGTGGCATTCGGGTTTTTTGCCCAGCCGGTTTCAGGGAGTCGAGTTGCGTTCGACCGGCGATCCGGTGCTTTATGTCAGCCGGCCCCAGGGAGTGGATGCCAGTTCGCAGGAGGATCTACTCGGTACCGTGCAGGGCCTCAACCGCCTGCAAGCCAAGCGCAACGTCGATCCCGAGGTGTTGACCCGGATGAGCCAGTATGAAATGGCCTTCCGGATGCAGACGAGCGTGCCCGAATTGATGGATTTTTCGAAAGAGCCGCGGAGTATTTTGGACCTCTACGGAACTAAAGGAGGAGACGGTACCTTCGCGAGTAACTGCCTGTTGGCCAGGCGGTTGGCGGAGCGCGGCGTGCGCTTTATCCAGCTTTATCATCGCGACTGGGACCATCATGGCGCGATCAAGGAGCACATTGCCGGCACGGCGGGGGAAGTCGATCGGGGCGCGGCCGCGCTTTTGACCGATCTGAAGCGCCGGGGCATGCTCGAGGACACTTTGGTGGTCTTTGGGTCGGAATTTGGCCGCACCCCCATGGCCCAGGGCAATGGCCGCGACCACCATCTGGCCGGATTCACGATGTGGTTTGCCGGCGCGGGAGTGAAACCTGGCTTTTCTTATGGCGCCACCGACGAGTTCGGTTACCATGCCGCGGAAAATAGGGTCAGCGTGCATGATATCCACGCCACGATTTTGCAACTCATGGGGATCGACCACGAGCGATTTGGGGTAAAATTCCAGGGACTGGATATGAAATTGACCGGGGTGGAGCCGTCCCGCGTCGTCAACGAGATTCTCGCCTGACCAGGAGAATCGCTTCGATCAAAAAAGGCTCCCAAAAATCAGGCTCCTTGATGGAGGTGCCTACCTATGCCGGATACAACCGAAACTTGGCCTGGAACCGAGGACTGGGCGGGAGCCCTGGCCAAACCGACACATCACATCCTGGACGAAAAGCTTTCCGGCTGCTCGCTCGAAAAGCAGGAGAAGGTTCAAAATCACCCGATCTATCCCCCCTATCCGGGGGATGGCGCGGTGGTGTTTCGCATGCTGGGCCGCTTTCAAGGTCGTTTTGCCGTCAAGCTTTGGAACAAACCGGTGCGCGGCCGCATCGAACGGTACAAGCTGCTTGAACCCCACTGGCCCGAGGCGAGCTACCTGGCCAACTGGCGCATCCTGCCTGAAGGCATTCGCCTGATCCAGACCTATCCCGCGCTCGTGATGGACTGGCTCAGCGGCATGCGGCTGGATGAATATCTGGTCAAAAAATTGCTTGATCCCCACGCCATGGAGAGGTTGCTTCAGGGGCTCTTCAATCTTTCGTTGGCGATGGAAACGGCAGAGCACTACCACGGCGATCTGCGGCCCGACAACATGCTCGTCACAGGCAAGGATGACGAAGCGGTCAAGTTCAAACTGGTCGATTACGACTCCTTTTGCGTGGGCGATCTCGATCTCCCCCTGGCGAAGTCGTACGGGCGCGCCGAATTTCAACACCCAATGAGGCGGGCGGAAAAGGCCGAAGGCCGGGGAGTCGACCGGTTCGCTTTTCTGGTCATGGCCACGGCGATCGCGGCGCTCAAGTCCAAGGGGGGGAAGATCTGGGCTCGATTTGGCGAAGGGGAAGGCCCGGGCCTGCTTTTTCGCGTGTCCGACTTTCTGCAGCCGGGCCGATCCGAGCTTTTGGGCGAACTGATGGCCTCGCCGGAAAAGGAACTCAAGATCCTTGCCGAACACCTGGTCCGGGCTCTTTCCAATCCCTGGCGCGAAACGGCGGCGCTTTGCGACATTCCCGTTTCCTGGGCCAAAGCCGCGAAGGCGGCCCAACCCAAGTCCGACGTCGCGGGCCAGGCGCAGACGCCCACCTTGCCCGAAAAGCCGGCCGACAAGTCGCAACCGGCTCCGGTGACGGCGATCGACTTTTCTCCCGACGGGAGGAGGTTGGTGGTCGGCTATCAAAACGGGCTGGTGCAACTGTTCGATCGACGCGGCAAGCAGGTATTTGGCCGTTTCGAAGATCACCCGCATCAGATCAACGGTTTGGTTTTCTCCTCCAACGGCCAGATGATCTACACCGCCGGCATGGACCGGTTGTGCTGTGCCTGGGACTGGGTGCAAAAAGAAGTCCCCTGGCGCCATTTCCCCCATGAGCATTCCGTTACCTGCATCGCCCGCGACAGTCGCGGCGATTATCTGCTTACCGGCGGCGGCGACGGCTCGCTGCTTCTGCGCAAATTGCCCGAACTGACCGACACGACCGTCAAAAAGGCCCACCGGGGCAAGGTCAGCGGTTGCTACATCCTGCCGAATCTGGTCGTATCCTCGGGCGTTGATGATGGGCAGTTGCGCACCTGGGATATTCATGGTTTAAGCCCCCTGGCCAAGGCCGATGTTCCCGGGGAAGGGATCGCGGCGATGGATGTCTATCCTCGTGACCGGATGGTCGCCGTGGCGACGCATGCCTGGAAAATCCTCTTCTACGAAGCCAATACCCTCAAAAAGAAGGACCACCGCATCGACACCGAAGTGGCGATCCAGGTTCTCAAATACACTCCCAAGGGAAAATTATTGGCCGCCGGCTGTGCCGATGGGTCGCTTCGCGTCTGGCAAAAAGACTCGGGCAAGCTTGTCGGCTATCTGATGATCCAGGAAAAAAGGCCGCTCAAATCGATCTGCTGGCTGCCTGGGGGAACGAGTCTGCTGGTGGGCACGGCTGAAGGAAAGGTCAAACGCTATAGTCTGGCCTGGCTGGCCTGGTGCCTTCTATTCAAGCCAAAGATCGGCCCCGAGGTGGCGCACCGGCGGCGCGATTAATCCGTAGTGGTGGGCGAAGTGGCCGGGCAAGTCTATAAGTTGGTATCGGGCACTTGGAAACGGCCAAGAGCGTATTCGTAGCTTGTTGGCTCGTTCTTTTTTTAAAATTGCCCAGAAAACTCGTACTCTCATTTCCCATGGATTTCGCCATGACCCGAAACCTTGGTTTACTAGCCGCCTCTTTTTTTCTTTTTTCTTCTTCTCATGTTTCGGCGCAAGATTGGCCGCAATTTCGGGGGCCTCACGGGGCAGGCGTCATTCAGGGAGGCAAGGTTCCGCCCGAAAAGTGGACCACCCAGGAGAATGTGGCCTGGAGCGTGGAAGTTCCCGGTCAGGGTTGGTCGAGTCCGGTCATCGTCGGCAATCGGGTCTACCTGACCAGTTGTTCCGGTCCGGAAAAAGTCGAATCGCCCATGACCGGCTACTACAAGCCGCTGGATTGCAAAACCCTCAAGGGGGAACATCGCTGGATGGTGCATTGCCTCGATGCGTCGACCGGAAAGACGATCTGGGAGAAAGTCGCGCACAAGGCGCCGCCGGAACATCCCATTCATGTGAAGGGCAGCTACGCGCCCGAAACGCCAATTGCTGACGCCGAGCGCGTTTACGCCTATTTCGGCAATGTCGGTTTTTATTGCTTCGATCAAGAAGGCAAGGAACTCTGGTCGAAGTCATGGGGCGTGTTTCCCACCAGGGTTGGTTGGGGCACCGGCGCTTCGCCCATTCTTCACGGCGACCGGGTCTACCTGGTCAACGACAATGAAAAAAGTTCCTTCCTGATCGCGCTCGACAAGAAAACCGGCAAGGAACTTTGGAAGATTCCCCGGGAGGAAAAAAGCAACTGGGCGACCCCCTTTGTCTGGGAAAACGAGCTGCGCACCGAAATCATCACGATTGGCAGCAACAAGGTGCGCTCTTATGACCTCGACGGCAAACTCTTGTGGCAAATGGGGGGCATGTCGTCGATCTGCGTGCCCAGCGCCATTGCCGGCCCGGGATTGCTCTACATCTCCTCCGGGTATGAATTCGGGACACCTCGTCCCGTGGTGGCGGTGCGTCCTGGCGGATCGGGCGATATCTCGGTGAAAAAGGGGGAATCCAATCAACCGTTCGTGGCCTGGGCCAACGACGGGATTGGCGCCTACCACCCGACGCCGATTCTGATTGGCGACTACATTTATGTGGTTTATTCGCGCGGCGCGATCTCTTGCTTCGAAGCGAAGACCGGCAAAATGGTTTATGAAAAGCAAAAACTTGCCGGCACGTTTACCGCGTCGCCGGTCGCTTACGACGGCAAGATCGTTTGCTTGAGCGAAGAGGGGATCGCCTATGTGGTGAAAGCAGGCCCTAAGTTCGAAGTCCTGGCCAAAAACGACATGAAGGAAGTGGCGCTCGCGACGCCGGCCATTGCCCATGGTAAGCTCTTCATTCGCACGACCACCAAGCTTTATTGCATTGCCCCCACCAAGGAAATCTCGGCGCGGGCCAACGAAATCGCACACTGAATTGCGGTGTTCGTGGGAATTGAACTTTCCTCTTTCCGATGGAGTCCATTCCTTGGCGCGCGCGAAAAAGCCGGCAATGCCAACCGAGAATTCGCCCGCAAAATCTCCGGCACGCCAACTTGGCGGTTTGGGGAAGGACGACGAGAATCCATTGCTTTTGCGCATCCAGCGGATTCTCGCGGTCAAACGCCATGTGCGCCATCAAAGGATGTTTGGCGGCATCGCGTTCTTCTTGCATGGCAATCTGGTGGTGGGGCTTTGGAAAGGCGGCCTGATTGCCCGCATAGGGCCCCAGCAGGCGGCCTCGGCCCTGCTTCAACCGCAAGTCAGCGAATTCCAACCCACCACCTCGGGTCGTGCCATGAAGGGCTGGGTGGTCATCGAAGGAGGCGCCCTCGCGGGCCCCAATCAACTGGAACAATGGGTCGCCTTGTCCGTGGAATTCGTGGAGACGCTGCCGATCAAGCCGGACAATGAAGAACCGCTTGAAGAATGGGTGGAAAGGTCCTTGCGCTTTGCCTGATGCGCATGGGGACGATATCAGTTAAGCCCGGCCTCGTTCAGAGGATCCTGCGCCGGCTTGGGCATCTTTTTGCCCAGCCGGACGATGAATTCGGCGAACTCGCCAAGGATCGATTCGACGAGTAACTCGCCCCCATGTTCCCCAACGATGATGTTGTTGCTGATCGATAGCCCCTGACCCGTGCCGACGCCGGGGGGTTTGGTCGTGAAAAAGGGATCGAATACTTTCTTGAGAATTTCCGGCGGAATGCCGCCCCCGTTGTCGCGCACCCGCACTTCAAACGACTCGCCCAGATCCCGTGTCGAAACGACCACCGAGGGGGAGTATTCCGGCCCCTCTTTTTCGGCCCGTTCGGCAACCGCCTGGAAGGCGTTGGTAATCAAATTGAGCACGACTCGACCAAAGTTCTCGGCGACCAATTCCGCATCGTCGAGTTCGGGGTCGCCATGAAAGGAAAAATCGGCCTGAAAACCCGGAAACTGCCCGCGCATCGCGTGAAACGACAGATTCAAATTCTCTTCAATGATCCGGTTGGGTTTGCAAATCGAGGGGCGTGCACTGGTGCCGCGCGCATGCAAGAGCATCGTCTTGACGATGTTGTCGGCGCGGTGGGCATGCTGGCGGATTTTGCTCATATTGAGTCGCAAATCGCCAAATAGCTCGAGGATGTTGGCGCGATTTTCCGGGTCGAGCAAATTCTTGAGCATCTCGACCTCACCTGAGATTTCCGCGGTCAGGTCGACCGAAAGTTCGGCAAAATTGACCACGAAGTTGAGCGGGTTGCGAATCTCATGAGCGATGCCCGCGGTCAACGCACCAAGCGAGGCCAGACGCTCCTTGGCAAGCAGGCGGGCCTGGGCATCGCGCAGTTCCTGATTGGCTTCGAATAGTCGCTTTTCGTTGTCGCTGCGCAGAATGTCGTGCGCTTCCTTGAGCCGGCGCGTCTGGGTGAGCGCCGACGATTCGAGCACATTGAGCAGTTCTTCGGCCGCTCCGAGGCGAGCCTCGAGGGTGCGCGGGTTGGCCAGTTCGCGCTGGCGCAAAAGCGAGGTGCGCAAGCTGAGCGCGATGCTTTTAAACAACTCGGCCGTGTCGGGAACGATCGTGACTTTTGAGAAAAAAAGCACCGCGAAGAAATGACCGCCGGGCAACACTCCGCCGCAACCGAGCACCGAGGCAATGCCATGGGGCCGGACGAATTCATCCTGTTCGGGAATGTAGGGGCTGCCAAGCGCCTGGATCACATGAAAAACGCCGATGTCGGGCCGGGCCAGTTCCATCGTTGCTTCATTGCCGAGCATCCAGTCAAATTTCCCCTCTTGCTCTTGCATGAGCCCAAACTGGGTCAAGAGCCTCGCAAACATCGGATACTCGGTCACGGCTGCGGGCGAAATCAACGGCACGACGCGGTGCCCGAAGGTCGATTGCGGAGAATTCCACTCCGCCAAGTCTCCGGCACTGCCCACCAGCTTGAGGATCTGGGATTTGGGCTTCAAAAACGTTTTGTCGATGTTCGCGGCCGCCTCGCGCTCGAGGTCGGCCAGGTAAAAACTCTGGTAAAGTCGGACCAGGGCGCAGGCGGGGGCGCCGGTCGAATCGCAGAGCCTTTCGTAGAGCAGATTGACCGCCGCGGCGCCGATCTGATGGGCGTCTTCCACCTCGCAACTCAACTGGCGTAAGGCGGCTCCCAGTTGGAGCATGTCCTCAAGCCGGAAATCCGCAAGGTTGTGCATGAAGGGGACCACTTCCGAGGGCAAATCTAAGGGCGATGGCAAACGCGGTCTAGGTCCTTTTCAAGGCAAGAAGCGTGATGTCGTCGTGTTGATGCTGATCGCCGACATGCCGGTCGATCGCTTCCAACAGGCCCTGAAGAAACGATTCGGGACCCTGCGAACTATCGTTGCAAGGAAACAAAGCAGGAAGACCGGCGCGGCCGATCATGGCGCCCTGACCGTTGGAAGCGTCGATCGCTCCATCGGAGAATACAGCGAGAATTTCGCCCACCTTCATATGGTGCTGTTCGGTCAGGTAGCCGGGCTCTTCTTCAATTCCCAGAGGAAACGAGGAGGCGTCCTGGATCAGTTCCCTCGGGACGTGGCCCTCCGGAATGATCCAGGGGGATTCGTGGCCGGCGATGGCAAAGGTGAGCAATCCTTGTTCCGGCGCATACGTGGCATAAAAGCAGGTGACAAAAAGCCCCGAGCGATTCTCTTCAAGAAGTTGGCGGTTGACCATCTCCATGACGGTTGCCGGGTCGTTTTCGCGCAGGGCAATGCCGCGGATCAGGGTGCGCACCATGCTCATGATCATGGCGCCGGGCACCCCCTTGCCCGAAACATCGCCCAGCACAATTCCAAAGCGTTTGCCCGGAAGGGGGAAGTAATCGAAGAAATCGCCGCCGACTTCGCGCGCCGGCCGGGCCACTCCCATGACACGGAATCCTGGCCCGGCGAGGGAGCAGGCTGGAAGAATCGCTTTTTGAATTTCCCGGGCGATCGACAGTTCGCGTTCGACGGCGCCGATGCGCGACTTCGCTTCGGCCATCGCCTTGAGCAGTTGCACCTGGCGGATCGATTTTTTCATCGTGACTTCGAGGTCGGTGAAGTCGATCGGCTTGGTCAGAAAGTCAAAGGCTCCCTGGTTCATCGCCAGGCGGATTTTTTGCAGATCTCCGTAGGAGGAAATCACGACGCGTTGAATGAACGTGTCGCGTTCCGCCAGTTTTCCGAGCAGGGCCAGGCCATCCATGACCGGCATGTTGAGGTCGGTCAAGACGACATCGATGGCCGGGTTTTTTTTGAGGACTTCGAGAGCATCGGCGCCATTGCGGGCAAATTCGAAGGCAAACTCGTTTTTGCGAATTTCCCCGCGAAATTTCTGCCGGATCAGCAACTCCAGATCGGGCTCGTCATCGACAACGAGGAATGTGCTTGTCATGGAGGGAGTCGTCACGGCCTTTTCACTTCAAGAAGGTTATCCTAGCGGCCAACGCGCATTGATCAGCTGCGCAAAGGCCATTCAACCGGATTTAGATAGGGAAATCCCCGCACCGGGAAATGGCCTCAGGCCTTGCTCGTATAACTTTCCTTGGTGGTAAGAGCAACCAGGAGCAGATCGATTATGAATACCTTCCGCCTCGCCTTGGCCGCAATTGCATTCCTTTTCGGCGTTCTGGAAATTCAGGCAGCGGGCCCTGTTGCGGCCGGATCGTGGAGCGGCAACTGGGTCAGCTCGGCCAATGGTCACAAAGGCCCTTTGAACGCGCGTATGGAGCGCGTGGGGGCCGACACGGTGCTCATTCACTTTCGCGGCCGCTTCGCCAAGGTGATTCCGTTTGCCTACACGGCACGGCTGCAAGTCGTTGCGGAATCGGGCGATCGCTTGCAACTGGCCGGCAGCCAAAAACTTCCCCTTTTTGGCACCTTCTCGACGCAAGGGGCGATTGACGGCAATCAGTTCCATGCATCATTCCAGTCGGGCCGCGACTCAGGTGAATTTCACATGCGCCGCGTCCGCTAATCGATTTCTGCAAGTCGTTACAGGGGTTGACCTGGACAGGCCCCTTAAGCTGGCCAGGTTCCGCTGGGCCAGCCCGTTCCGCTGATCGGCTTCAAGATTTCGAGCACCTCGGCCAAAAGTACCGGGTCGGGCTTGGTCATGGCCGCTTCGATATTGGCATCGACTTCGGCGATACGGGCCATGCCGACCAGGGTCGTTTCGACCTCGGGCAAGTGAATCGTGTATTGCTGGGCCAGCTTCGCGAGGTTGGCCGCTCTTTTGGCGCAGTGATCGACGACTTTTCGCACCGCGGCCTTGACCGCCTCGGGCGCCGGATGCCAGGCGGGCGGCCCTTCCATGGTCAAAAGCCCCATGCTCAGGGCGCTCGCATTGATAATTCCCGTGCCGCGCGCCTTGGCCAAAGGCACCAGCCGCGAAATCATCGTCGAGTCGTTGAGCGAGGCGTGGCAATAACTGATGACGACGTCGAGTTTGCAGTTTTGGATCGCTTTTTCCAGTACCCCCAGCGGGAAGCCGGTCATGCCGATGAAACGGCACTTCCCCTGTTTTTTCAGATGATCGAGCGCCCTGAAGGTCTCATCAAATACCCAGTCGAGGTTGGGTTCGAACTCAATGTCGTGGGCCTGCAGAATGTCGACATGATCGGTCTGCAACAACTTGAGCGACGTTTCACAGCTGCGGACCATGCCATCGAAGGAGAAGTCGAAGACATCCTTGGCGATCCGGCCGGCCTTGGTCGCCAGAACAATTTTCTCGCGGTATCCGCCTGTCAAAGCTTTTCCGAGAATTTCCTCGCTCTTTCCGCCGCCATAGTAGGGGCTCGTATCGAAGAGATTGATTCCCCGGTCGATGGCATGATGGACGGCGCGAATTCCCTCGCTTTCATCGAACGAACCGTAAAAGCCGCCGAAGGGACCGCCACCGAAACCGAGAACAGAAACTTCGAGCCCGGTACGACCGAGAGGTTTTTTCGTTAAGGACATTGGTGCAATCTTGGGTGGTTTGGTAAAGGAATGACGCCGAAATGGAACTTCGCCATCTGATTGGAGTTAGGATATAAGTAAAGTCTAACGGGTGAATCGACGATGAAAGGGTCAGTGGTTTACCACTTGTCCGCTCAAGGAAATCTCCTTTACTATGGGGGTGGCTTGAGCGCCTTAACGCGGGTGTAGCTCAGTGGTAGAGCGCCACGTTGCCAACGTGGCTGTCGTGGGTTCAAGTCCCATCACCCGCTCTGAGCGCCGAGAAAGTCTAATTTCCCCCTTTGCCGGGGAGATTGGGCTTTCCCGGCTTTTTTGTTTTTATTCGCTTTCCTGGAGGAAAGCCTAGAATCCCAAATGGGATTCGATTTCCCCGAGCATTTTTTGGAAATCCACGGCTAAACCACAATGACCGAAACTGCCATCACTCCCGCTCCCACGGAAACTTCAGACAAGGCCCGTCGCATTAACCAAGCGGTGCAAATCAAGGATTCGGGTCCCTGCAAAAAGCACATTCAGGTGAGCATCGCGCGCGCCGACCTGGATGTGCGGCTGGCCGAAAAGTTTGCCGAAGTCTCGGTCGAAGCCCCCATCCGTGGCTTCCGCCCCGGCAAGGCCCCCAAGCAACTGATCGAACGCAAGTTTTATAAAGAAGTCTCCGAGCAGCTCAAAACCGAACTGCTCCTGGCAAGCCTTGAGCAACTCGCGGAAGATCACGATCTCAACCCGATCAGCCCGCCCGATCTCAACCCCGGCGCGGTCGTGTTCCCCAAGGAAGGCGACCTGGTTTACGAATTCCACGTCGAAGTCCGTCCGCAAGTCGAAGCGCCGGAATACAAGGGACTGAAATTAAACCGCCCCATCCACACCTTCACCAAGGAAGAAATCGGCTCGGAAGCCAACCGGATTTTGCGCCGCATGGGCCGTCCGACCGCGAAAGCCGAAGGCAGCGCGGTGGCTCGCGGCGATCAGGTGACCCTGGCCGGCAAAGTAGGCGACGGCGCCAAGTCGATCGGCGACATCAAGTCGGCCAAGTTCCGCGTTGAAGAAAAGCTTGCCTTCAAGGACGGCATCGCTCACAACTTCGCCAAGGAAATCGAAGGCGCGAAGGTTGGCGACACCCGCCAGGTGAATATCGAACTTTCCCAGTCGCTCAGCCTGCCCGACCTGCGCGGCAAGTCGGTGGTTGCCGAGCTGAAAGTCGAAGCGATCGAAGAGATCAAGGCTCCCGAACTGACGGGCGCGTTCCTGTCTTCGTTTGGGGTCGATACTCCCGACCAATTCCACGAACTGGTCGAAGTCATGCTCAAGCGCCGTCTGGAACATCGCCAGCGCCAATCGGCTCGCCAGCAATTCCTCGAAACCGCCCTCAAAAAAGTCGACTGGGAATTGCCCCAGGACCTATTGATGAAGCAGGCAAGAACGGCGATGGCTCGCCGGGTCATGGAAATGCGATCCGACGGCATTGCCGAGGATGAAATCCGGGCTCGCCAGCGCCTTCTTTCGCAAGACATCACCCGTTCCACCGCGGAAGCGCTCAAGGAACACTTTGTTCTGCAAAAGGTTGCGGAACTCGAGAAGTTGGAAGTATCCGATGCGGAGATCGAAGAGGAAATTCGCCGCATCGCCAGCCAGGAAGGCGAATCGCCCCGGCGCGTTCGTGCTCGCATGGAACGCGAAGACCTGGTCGATGCGCTTGCCGCCGAACTTCTTGAACGCAAGGTGTTGGATTACATCATTTCCCAGGCCGAATTCACGGAAGTGGAATTGGACAAGGAAGAAGACGGCGCGCTGGGCACCAGCGAAGCCCAGGCAGTCGAAGGATCGGAAACCGATCCCGCCGCGGAATCGAATCTCGCTTCCTCCGGCACGACCAATCTGTAAACAGACGATCAACTCGCGCTACCACGCAGGGAGGATTCCATGAATCCGGCTTTGACAGGTTTATCTCGTTCCCACTTGCATGCGGCCCGCGGTCGCGACGGCGATCGCAGCCGCGGCACGAACGATATCCTTCTGGAAAACCGGATCATTTTCTTCGGTTCTTCCGGTAGCAATATCTACGAACCGGTCATCAATGACCTCACCGCGAACATCGTGATTCAGCAAATGCTCTTTTTGCAGCACGAGAATCGTTCGCAAGAGATTTCGTTCTATATCAATTCGCCCGGCGGCTCGGTGACCTCAACGCTGGCGATCTACGACACGATGCAATACCTGGAATGCCCGATTGCCACCTACTGCATGGGCATGGCGGCATCGGGCGCGGCCATCCTCATGGCGGCCGGCACCAAGGGTCGGCGGTTCATTCTGCCGCACGCCAAGGTAATGATCCACCAACCCTGGAGCTCTGGGATTGGCGGCCAGGCCAGCGATGTTGAAATCGAGATGCGCGAAATCCTCAAGATGAAGTCGCTTCTTAACGAGATCCTCGCCAAGCATACCGGCAAGGATCTGCCCACGATCGAAGCCGAAACCGAGCGCAACCGTTATTTCAACGCGAACGATGCCAAGGAATATGGCCTGGTGGATGAGGTACTCGTACCGGTGAGAAAGTCCGGTAGTTCGGAATCCTCTGCCGCCAAAGTATCCTGATTGCGTTAGCCCCCTTCTTTTTCCTAATTTTCGGCGCCCGCGAGGATCGATGACCTCGTTGGGCGTGCTGGAGAGTGCGCCATGCCGATGCATCCCCCCCTGGTGATTGGCCAAACCGGCCGGGAAGAACGCCAGTTCGACATCTACAGCCGCCTGCTGCAAGAGAGAATTATCTTCCTCCTGGGCGAAGTGGATGACGAAAGCGCGAACCTGGTGGTTGCGCAGATGCTTTACCTGCAGAACGAAGACCCGAAGGCTGATATCCATTTTTATATCAACTCTCCGGGTGGTTCGGTCACGGCGGGAATGAGCGTCTACGACGTGATGCGCTACATCACTTGCGATGTGGCGACTTACTGCCTGGGAATTGCGGCGAGCATGGGATCGACACTTTTGGCGGCGGGAACGAAAGGCAAACGATTTGCCCTTCCCCACGCGGAAGTGATGATCCATCAGGTGCTAGGTGGGGCGCGCGGACCGGCCACGGACATCGTGATCCGGACCAACCACCTCCTTCGCACCAAAAAGATCATGAATGAGCTTCTCAAGAAGCTCACGGGTCAACCTCTTGAGCGGATCGAAAAGGATACCGACCGCGATAATTTCATGACCGCGCAGGAAGCCAAGGAATACGGATTGATCGACCATGTTCTTGAGAAACTTCCCGCTGGCCACCTGGGCGGGAAAAAGTAAGGTCCAAGCACGCACCACGGTGCGGTCGTTCCTTGTTTGGACCATTCTCTTCGATCACCATCGAGTCATTGCATCGGCTGCCCTCTGGGCAGCCGTTTCTTTTTTTCTCTTGCTCCCTGCTTCAGGTTGTCAGCGCAATCAGATCCAGCGCGACATGCTCGAATCCCAGATGCGCCAGCAAGAGCGCGCCATGCGGGATATGAACGACGAACTCGGCCGCAGCCGGGCGATTTCCACTTCGCTGACGATGGAAAATCAATCGCTGCGCGGCGGTCCGGTGGTTCCGATCTCCGAACCGGCCAAGGCTCCGCTCAAGGCCATCGAATTTGGCAGGGGCACCGGCGGCGTCGATGAGGACCGCGTCAACGGCGACGAAATCCTCCAGGTCGTCATCGAGCCGAAGGATATCGACGGCCACACGGTCAAGGCGCCAGGCACCTTGCACCTGCAGGTTTACGAAATTCAGCCCGAAGGGATGAAAACGCCCTTAAGCAGTTGGGATGTCGGGCCAGAGCAGCTTCGCAAGGCTTATAAAGCGGGCCTTTTGCAAAGCGGCTACGTGCTGATTCTTCCCTGGAAAACCGCCCCCAGTCGCGAAAAACTGCGCGTCAGTGCCCTCTTGCGCATCGAGTCGGGCCAGGCCTTCGAAGTGGAAAAAGACTTCAAGGTGAATATTCCCACGGGTACGATCGCGACGCGCAGCAACCCCATTCAGGTGTTGCCGGCGATCCCCAGCGGCATGCCCGGGATTTTGCCTCCCCCATCGACTGGAACCTTTCCCAGCACCTTGCCGAAACCGTTTGGGGGATCGGTCCCGTCCGGTCCATCGATCCCGGGTGCGCCGCAATCGACCGATTCGCACAATACCAATCCGGCCAAGATCGAACCGATCGGACCCAAACCGATCGCGACCTCCGGTCCCACGAGTCATCCACCGGCTTCTCCTTCGGCCTCCGATCCGGCGGGAATGCAAAACAAGTCCGCGCCGCAAATCGATACGAAGGGGCCCGCCAAAACGGTGCCCACCATCCCGACCAAGGTGCTGCCCGACGACAAGGGCGCTCCCGGTTTGCTTCCGCCGCCTCGCACCGGCGCGCCCCAGGGGGAATCCAAACAGGAAGCCAGCCCGAATCCTGGGGCTGTATTACTCGATCCGGTGGTGAAGTGAGCTAAGCGCTCAACGCGCCGACTTGCTTCCTGATCTGATCGTAGCGGCGGGCGATCGCCTCGATCAGAATCTCCATCGATCCCGGTGAAGTCGCCGCGATCACCTCCTGATAGATTCCATAACCAAAGGTGCTCGCCGGCGGAATGTAGCCGGGCTGCCAGTCGTTGGTCAGCGTGGCGACGAACACCGGATGCGGCGCGAATCGGGCGCGCAATTGCGTTTGAAAGACCTGGTAAAGCTCGCCGGGGACAAACAGCCAGATCGCCTCGCCCACTAGACCCAGGTGCACGGTCAGCGGGTAGGATTTGCCCGCGACCAGGGCAAGCAACCGGGTCAATTGCCTGGTGCGCTGTTCGACCTGGGCCCGGCAATCGCGGATACGGATCTCGTCGCAAAGCTCACGAGCCTTCGCTTCTTCGGCGAGCCAGTGCTCTTTCTCCGTCGTCGTTTGCTCGATCGTGGGCAAGTCGTGGCGGTAGGGCAATTCCACATCAAACTGCTCCCAGTGCCACAGGGTTTGCCGCTTCCGTGCTTCCACGGCTTCGGGCTCGTGACGCCAGGTGCCAATTTCGGTTCCCGATGTGACGGCACCCGCGTAGCGAAATTCGGTCGACGGTTCGGGCGTGGCGACGATTTCGGCCAGCGCGGCGTAGGCAACTTTTCGGCCATTGCGGTCGGCCACGGCGGGATCGCCCACAAATCCCTCGCGCGGGCCGAGGTCGCCTGAGGCTCCTTGCAGGAAAAGGCAAAGCCCGCCGGCGGTTTGTTCGATCGTCTCGCGCATGGCCCCCACCCAGTCGGGGCTAATGAGCTGATTGTCCCAGGCCAGCGTCGTCGGGTGGCAGGCGTAGTTGACGACCGTGGCCAGCCGCTCATTGCGCTCGTTAAACACCGATGCAAGCAAAAGCGTATCGTCGGCCGGGCCGTCCGGATGGTAGCCGCAGACAAACCGGCCGCGCTCGGCATCGAGGAAATCACGATGAGCGGCCAGATTCGAGCGCCCCTGTCCATAAACGATCTGCACGGGTTCGATGCGCGCTTGGGCCTCGCCGGCAAGTTGCGCCAGACGGGTTGCAAGTTCGTCGAGATAAGGTCCAATCAGATCACCGCCGGGAAGGTGGCTTCGCGTACGGGACATCCATCCCGACCCATGGGTGTGGGTCAGGCTGATCAGAATCTGCCCGTAAGGGATCGCTGTTGTCCGGTGAATCGCCTCGCGGATGTTGTGCATTTCCTGGCCATCGAGAATGCAATGATCCAGGGACAGGATGATCCTGGCCTGCAAGGCGTCGGCGCCGATCGGTTCCAGCCACAACAACGTCGCTTCGAGAGGACGATGGACTCCGGCGGCGCGATCGTGCAATGCCGCTCCCCACATGCGGTGGTAGATGCCGACAGGTGGCGTGATGTCGTAGCGTGCGACCGCGCCTTTGCAGCGGCTTTGCGGGGTTTTCACCGTGTTCATGAGTTTTGGCCTTCTTCGTCAAACAGCGTTCCCTTGGGATTTAAGAGTGCCCAGCACACCGCATCGACCGCCATGATGCCGGCGAAAAAAAAGAGAATGACATTCCAGTTGCCCGTCTGGGTTACGAGCCAGCCGGCCGTGGCAGGAAAAAGTGCCGCGCCAAAATTGCCGCACATGTTCATCGTGCTAAAAACCGTGGCGACGTGGCGGCCGCCAAAACTAATGGCGACCGTATAACCACTGATTCCACCAAATGTCGCGCAGAAGACTCCCACGGCAATCAAGGCAATGCTGCCGTTGACATCCTTTACGAAATAGGACGCCACCATCAGTGCCGAACAAGCCGCCATTCCCGCGACGGCGATCCCCTGCCGGCTGAGACGCGCGCTGCCGGTGCGCTTGAAAAGCCAGTCGGAAAAGAAACCGCCTGACATGCTGCCGATCACGCCGCCCACCCCGGCAATCGTAGTCAAAAGCCCCGATTGATCGAGGGTCACTCCGCGGGACTTCTGCAAAAACGTGGGGAACCAGGTCAGGAAGAAGACCATTCCTGCCGCCCGAAAAAACTGCTGGGCGCAGAGTAGGGCAAGCGGCCCGCTTCGCAGCATGGCGGTCCAGTCGACTTTCGATTTCATTTGTACCGGTTGGGGGCCGGCCGGGAACATCGAAGCGGGGATCGCGGAGAGAAAAATCGCGGTCCAAAGAAATCCGGGAAGGGCGTACGCGGCGAACAGTAAACGCCAGCGCTCAATCTCGCTTGATTGAGCCCAGGAATCGAAGCTGCCAAGAAGTGTGGAGGTCAAATAGGGAGTCAGGGCGCCGCCGATGGCCATGCCGCTGGCAAGCAACCCCGTGGCTCGCGCGCGTTGAGACTCAGGGAAAATCTGCCCGATCGCCTTGGCGGCGCAGGGGAACGCTCCCGCTTGAGCAGCCCCCATGATCGTCCAAAGGATGAGCAAGGAATAGAATCCGCTGGCGAAGCCGCAGACCAGGGTGGCTGCCGACCATAACGACATGAAAATGGCAAGGGCCGCGCGGCTGCCGATCCGATCGGCCACCCAGCCGCTTGGAAGTTGCAACAGCCCATAGCCGATGTACCAGCCCGATTGAATCCAGCCCATATCCTGGGCCAGATTGGCAAAACGAAGATCCTGGGAGATCTCTTGCGCGGGGACGCTGATGGCGCCGCGCTGCACATAGGCGATCACGGCGCATAGGCAGAGGGAAATCAGCACCGGCACCCGCCCGTCTTGCTGATTTCTGGCATCATCGGCAACCTGGGCCATGCCGGTCCTTACGAGATAGGGGTGAGCACCTGCTGGAGGATTTCAAACAAACGGTCCACTTCCTCGGCCGTTTCCGGATCGAGAGACCAACTATAAGGCATGCGCCTGCGATCCGATTTCCAAAGCCCTCGTTTTACGAGTAGGTATTTTTCGATGGCCAAAAATCCATCAAGACCGGCCTGCAGTTGCAAGGCAACCAGCGCGCAGATGGGGAAATAAACCGTGTAGGCCGCGGGTTCATCTTCCTGCTTGAGCGCTTTCCAGATGGCCACAATGCCATCGAGTAGATCCATGCCGGGCATGGTGCCCTGAATGCCGCGGCGGTAACTGTCGATGAGCAGAATGCCGCCGGATCCTTCGAAGATCTTGGCCCGTCCGCCCGTGGCCTCGCGCAGGGCCGAAAGGTTGGGACCGATCGGCGAGGCCTCCGGTTTGAAGACGATCTTGTTTTCGCCATAGCGTTCAAGAAGCTGCAAATAAACGTCCAGCGGAATGGCGCTGCCGACATATCCCGAGGCATCCTGCACGATGATCGGCAGATCGACCCCCTCGGCAAGCTGCCGGTAATAGTCGATATGCGCGTCAACCGACAATCTTGAGTTCAAGGGCGGGGCCGCCATGACCGCATCGCATCCTGCCTTCTCGGCATGCAAGGCATAGGCCAGCGCCTGCTTGCCGCTTTCTGCACCCACGGCCGCGAAAAAGGCCCCCCGGCCGGCGTTGAATTCCACGATCTGCTCGGTGAGCGTACGCCTCTCTTCAAAAGTCAGCCGCAGGATTTCCGAGACCATTCCCGTGCCCAACCCATCGGCGCCGACCGAATACGCCCAGTCGATTTCGCGCTTGAGCGCCTGCGAATCGATCTGGTCGTGGTCGTCAAACGGGGTGTGAACGATGGGCAGAACGCCACCAAGCGGCCGCGGCATGAAGGAACTTCCGAAGAGAGAGAAAATCAGCATCAAAAGAAGAGCCGTGAGGCCAAGTTCTTCTTACCAATCTCCGACACTTCCATCCGCATAAAACACCCGCTGCAGGCATTCCTGCTCAAACGGATGTTTGCGCACTTCGGCCTCGTCGATTTCAATGCCCAGTCCCGGCCGCGTATTGGGGCGCACGATGCGGCCCTTGGGATCGACGGTAAAGCCTTCCTTGACGACATCGTCGCGCCAGGGCACATCGGCATGGACCGATTCGCAAATCGCGTAGCTGGGCTGCGAGAAGCCAAATTCCAGCGAAGCGGCCGTGCTCACCGGCCCCTGAGGGTTATGGGGAGCCAGCGCAATACGGTAGGCCTCGGCCAGGGCGCCGATGCGACGCGCCTCGGTGAAGCCGCCGCAGTGGGTGAGATCGAGCTGGCAAACCGCGCAGGCGCGCGCCGCGAAAAGGTCGCGAAACGCGGCCAGGTGGGTGATGCGCTCTCCCGTGGCGATCGGCGTCGTGACGGCGCGGGCAATCGCGGCCAACCCCTCGATGCTTTCGGGCCAACAGGGTTCTTCGAAAAAGTAGAGGCCAAAGGGTTCGAGCGCCTTGGCGAATTGCAATCCCATGGCAGGCGAAGGCCGGGCGTGGCAATCGACCATGATGTCGATCTCATCTTTGACCGCTTCGCGCATCGCGGCGACGCAAGCCTCGGCGGCCTTGATCGGCTTGAGCCCTTCCAAGGGAAGCGTGGGGGGAACCGCCATCGACTTGAAGGCGGTGAATCCGTCGGCCACCGCTTGTAGGGCCAGGTCGGCAAACTGCTTGGCATTGTCGACTGGAGTTTCGTAGAAGCTTTTCATGTCGCCGCCGCCCAGGTGGCAGTAGAGCCTCACCGAATCGCGCACCGGGCCGCCCCAAAGCTTGTGGCAGGGGGTGTTGAGCGATTTTCCCAGAATGTCCCATAGGGCGATATCGATGCCGGCGATGGCCGTGGCGCGCACGATGCCGTTGCCATGCCAGAAATGCTGGCGCCACATCATCTGCCAGAGATGCTCGACGCGGGTCGGATCTTCTCCGATGAGCAACTGGGCGAGATCTTCAATGGCGCCCACCACGCCGCGCGTGTGCCATTCCAGGGTCGCCTCACCCCAGCCGAACAGACCCGGTTGGTCGGTGATCACTTTGACAAAGACCCAGTTGCGCATGCGGGCATGACAAACCAGGGTCTCGATGGCGGTAATTTTCATGGAGTTCTCGAGATGGCGCGGGAAAGGGAGCTATAGCGGAATGGGGCAGGCCAGCGGAATGGGCTCAAATCTCAGGTCTGATGCCTTTCTGGCATTTAATCGGTCCAGAGGTCTGAATCCAACGAATTCGGCCATGGCGATCGGATCGGTGCCCCACTTGACCTTTTTTTTGTGGAGTTGTGGGGTTTTTGGGTCCGATAAATCGAAGGATGCCGATTGGCGAAACTCTGAGGCGACGCTTCGGCTCGCGAAGAGGTCATCGCCCGACGCCCACCGCTTCTCTTCCTTGGTGCTGGACCAGCCGATGCGATCCGATCATTTCCGGTGTTTGGATTGCGGTCATGAGTCACTGGAAAAGGCCGACGACGGCCATCTGTGCCCCTCCTGCGGTAAACTTTGGCCGGTTCATGGCGAAGTTCCCCTCTTTCTTCCCGGGCTCAAAACCGTCGAGAGCGGCCTGTCCCTTTCCGACTCCTCGTGGAAAGAGGTGTGCCAGGCGACCGGTTTGACGGTCGAATCGTCGCACCTGGAGCGATTGAAAGCGATCTTCGCGCGTAACTATCACCTGCCCGAGTTTCATCTGGGCGCGGAAAACAATTACTATTTTCAACGTGTTCCCGGGCTGGAGAAATTCCTGCCCAGTGCGTCCGCGGATTTGCAGACCAAGGCTTCTCGAAACGACTTGCCGCTGCGATTCCGGGTCGAACGTCATCTGATCCCCGAGAGCCTACCTACCGACATCACCTCGACCTGGAATGTGCGCATTGTCAACGAGGGGAACCGTCCCTTCGGCCCAGACGGTGCAGGCGCGGTCAGACTTTCTTACCGTTGGCTCGATCATGCCGGCAATCCGCTAAAAGTGGATGGTCGTCCCACGGCGCTACCGGTCGCGCTCGCCGCCGGCCGGGGATTGTCGGTCCCCTTGCTTCTGCATTCGCCGCGTATGCAGGGGCTTCATCTGCTCGAAATCGGCCTGGTGGACGAGCGCGGGCGCTGGACCGGATCGGACGGCGGACCCATCCTCATCCGCTGCCTTGCGGGTTTGACGCTCGAACTGCCAAAACACTGGGTTTCGACCGGAAAAGCACCCGCCACTTACGACTATGCCGAGGATCACAAGCTGGGCGTCGAGTTTCTCAAGGAAGAGCTCACGGGCGTTTCCGTGCCGCGACTGCTGGAAATCGGCGGTTGTTGCAATCCGATGACTGATGGCTTCGACGGGCAAATTTCCGTCTGCGACATCGACGCGCAGACGTTGCAAGTGGGCCGGTTGCGCTATGCTCATCGCAAGAACATGGAGTTTTTGGCCTGCGACGCGGCCAGGCTGCCGTTTCCTTCAGGCAGTTTCGACAGTGTCGTGCTGTTCGCCACCTTGCATCATTTCGCCGATCCGATCGGCTGCCTGCGCGAATTTCGCCGCGTGCTGAAGCCGGGCGGTTTCGTGATGATCGGCACCGAACCGGTTGGCTCCTACATGGCCGAAACGGTGAATTCCAAGCTCCTCAAGGAGCTCGAAAGCGGGATCAACGAGCAGGTCTTCACCGCCCAGGAATATCAACGCATGTTCTTGATGGCGGGGCTGTTTGCCACCCGCGTGGAAATGGACCGGGGGGCCTTGCGAGCGATCCTGCGGCCTCAGACGAACGGCATGACCGTCTCGCTGGTGGAAGACCGCTTTCCTCAATCGTTTCTGTTGCGCCAGTGGGTAAAACTCAACCTGCGCTGGGCGAAACAGAAAGTCGGCAGGCAACTTGCCCCATGGATGGGGAAGCGCAAGGCCGCCTGAACCCTTTAAGGCTCGACCGAGTTGGCCGGAAGGAGCAAGCCGCCGACGAGGCTAAGATCGCGCGCGCCCAGCTTCTCCACCATGCGCGGGGTCATGCTGAAGGTCATGATCGCTTGCTCGCCCGTGGGGGCCGCAATCAGGAAAAAGTGCTGCACGACATCGGCCCCATCCATCTGGCCCTGTGCCGCGATGCGGAAAATATAGCGGCCCTCGGTGCCCGGGATTTCGTCGGCCAAGAGCTCCTTGTTGACCTCCCATCCGGGGGTCTTGTTCATGGCGGCCCGGAAATCCTCTGGGCTCATGTGCTTGCCCTTGGTCGCGGCGGTCCAGGGGGTGATGGTGCACTGGGCGATGAAATCGCCACGGTCGAGCAACCGCAACACCAGGTGATTGTCGGTCTCTGCCACAAGCTGCCACTCGCGTCCGTGGACCAGTTCATAGCGGGCCTTGGCGTCGCGAAATTCCAGGGTTCGCAGTTGTTCGGGCACCCCGTCTTTTTCCTCAGGCAACTTCGCGATCGATTTGTCCGACAAGGCAGCGGGAATTTCCACTTTTTTCCGCTGGACCTTCAAGTAGCTTTCCAGTGTTCCCGAGGGATTCACCGGGCCCGGATCGCGTTCCTCGGTTTGCTTCCATTCCAGGTTCACGATCAGGTTCTGCTTCGTGTCGAAAATTCCCCGGGCTTCCACCGCGGCCTTGACCTGGGCTCCCAAATCGATGCCTGAGGCCTTGCCGCTCACGCTGAAGTGAGCTTCATCGCCTTTGATTTCGAGAAGTTTTCCCGCAAGGTCCTGCTCAACGAGGCCTTCGAAATGGCAAAGCAATTGCACGGTCGCATTGTGCAGCCGCCAGGTCTCGCCAGCGCGCACCTTCGTGCCCGGAACGATTCCCGAAAGGGCAAGCGTGTCGAACTGATCGGTGGTCAGCTCCTGTTCGGAACGCGTGAGCGGGCCTTCAGGGCAAACGGTCCAAAGCTGTTCCTTGGTGCGTTGCACCAAGAAGAGGCGCCGGCTCGGCCTTAGCGAACGGATCGTTTTTTCCGCGCCTTCGAACACGACCGCTTCGGCCTTGTCATATTGCCGTGCCACGCGGGCAGGGCCGGTTGAGTGCGGTGTTTCCCCGACGGAGAGAAGCCGTTCGGTGTAATGGTGCTTTCCCTGGGCCTTGATGGCGATTTTGCGCAGCTCCTTGTCGGCCTGGATGCGCAGTTCGCCGGAAAGTTCCAGAGCCAGATCGACTTCGAAGGCGGTGCCGTTTTCCAGTTGCTCCTGCAGGATGACCGCATCGCCCTGGGCTTCTTTCTTGGAAGCGCCGTCTTGCGAAATCGCCAGCGACCCGAGCAAGAAGGTCAGCGCCAAGCCGATGCCTGCGCCCAATGACCTTCGGCGAAAACTCATCAAGCTTACGGAAGTGTAACTCAACTCGGACGAGCTAAGACCCAGGCCTGGCAACGAGGGAAAACGGGACCGGTCTGGGGATCTCATGATCCGGATTCTCCACGAAAAATAAGGGCTTGTGATCGATTTTCAGGCTTAACCAAAAACTCATTGGAAAATCAATCCCGTTTGCTTGAAGATGACCCTGACTAGCGATCCTCCCTAGGTTCTAGCCGATTTGAAATTTCCATCCGGGGCCCAATCGATGCGCCAAGCTCTGTTCCTCACCGCGATCGCGGGATTTGTCGGCGTGGTTTATTGGACCCGTCCTGAAACACAAACCGATACTCCGTCGGCCCCATTGGCGCGCTGGGTGTTCGATCCGGCTCAGATTGCCGGCAATCAACTCAAGCCCGAAGTCGGACTGTGGGAATTGACCTTTTTGGCCGCGCCCCAACTAGAAAAAGGCGCGCTACCGGCCGCCTATTTTGGTGGCGGCCTCAGCGGTGCCGAACTCCATGGCCAAAAAGGAAAGCCGTCGCCTCCGGCTCCCTCGGGTGCTTTTTCGATACTGACCTGGGTGCGCATCGATGCGGGCGATCGCAAGGGGGGCATCGTCGGCCGCGTTGAGGACAATCGTTACGGTTCACAAGGAACCTACCTGGGATATGACGAAACCCACTACCTGTTTGGCGTCTCTCCTGGCGGACCGTCCGTGGGCGAGGGGCGCATGCAGGTGCTCAAATCGGCGCAACCTTTTCCCAAGGGCACCTGGGCGCTCGTGGGCGCGACCTACGATGGCAAGGTCGCCCGCCTGTTCGTGAATGGCGAGCTGTCGAACGAATCACGCGAATGCCGTGGGCCGGTCAACTGGTTCCGCACCGGCGGCTGGTCTTTCGGACGCTTCCAGGACGAAGACGATCGCGTGCCGATGATCGGCGCGCTGCGCGAAGTGGAGCTTCACGACAAGGCCCTGGACGCCGCCGAAATGAAACGCCGATTCGAAGCCCATGCCGATTGGGCCAAGCTGACGGCGCCAAAAGAGAATGTTCACTTCGCGGTCGCTCCCTACCTGCAGTTTCCCGACAACAACAGCTTCCGCGTTTGCCTGGAAACCTCGGCGCCGGTGGATGCGGTGGTCGAATACGGCGAGGAAACGCCGCTCAAGGAAAAGGTCGCTTCGAGCGCGCCCGCGACCTTTCACGAACTGAAGGTGAGCGGTCTAGCCCCTGGAAAACAAGGCTATTACCGGGTGGTCTGCACTGCCTCCACCGGCGAGAAAATCGAAACCCCGATTTTGCCCTGGCAGACCGCGCCCACCGAAGCGGTTCCTTTTTCGTTTGCCGTCATCGGGGACACCCAGGGCAATCCTCGCGCCACGGGCAAAGTGACCACGGAAATGCGGGCCATGCGCCCCAACTTCCTCTTGCACTTGGGCGATGTGGTGGATGAAGGCAAAAACAACCGGATGTGGATCGAGGATCTATTCCGCCCCTCGCAAGAGCTGTTCGGCGCGGTGCCCCTTTATCCCTCGATCGGTAATCACGAGAAAAACCATCCCAATTATTACAAATACTTCTCGTTGCCCGCGCCCGAATACCGCTACAAGTATTCCTGGGCCGACGCCGAGTTTTTCGTGATCGATTCGAACAAGAGCATGAGCCCCGGTTCGGAACAGTACGAATGGCTGGACCGGGAAATGGGCGCTTCCAAAGCCACATGGAAGTTCTGCTATCACCACCATCCGGTCTACAGCGGCGACAGCAACGACTATGGAGATACCTTCGCGGGGAAAAAGTCGGCCCTGGGCGATCCGCGCTTACGGCCGCTGGCCCCCCTCTATGAAAAGCACAAGGTCGATATCGTCTTCAACGGGCACATTCACCTGTACGAGCGCAGTCATCCGGTGCGTGCCGGCAAACTCGACGAAGCCAACGGCGTGGTTTATGTGACAAGCGGCGGCGGCGGCGGGGGCCTGGAGAACTTCACCCAATCTCCGGCCTGGTTCAAGGCCGCTTGCCGGGTCGACTATCACTCGACCTTTGTGGCGATCGCCAACCGCACCCTGGAACTCAAGGCCGTGGACAAGGACGGCATCGTCTTCGATATGTATCGGCGCGTCAAGTAACGGAAGATCAAGGCTGAGAGATCACAAATGCCCGCATCCTTACGGATGCGGGCATTTGTGATTTTCCGCTTGTTTTCTTTCTATTCTCTATTAATTCTCTATTTGTTCTCTACCAATTCGCGGGATTGGACGAGTCGCGGGATTTGGCGAGGGCGGCTTCGCTCGGGCGATAACGGTTCGCGCCCGTGGACGCCGTTAATTTCTCCAGATTTTCGACGACGGTTTTCCAACCGGTCATCCTGGCCCAGGCAAGGGGCCCCGGCTTGTGCGCGGGCCAGCCGATTCCGACGACAAGCAAGCGATCGATCGTGGTTTCGTCCAGACCGGAGTCGATCTGAAATTGAGCGGCAACCGAGGCGAGCCGCATCAGCACGCGCTCTCGGCCCTGCCGTACCCGTGCCGAGGATCCAAGCGCTTGCCAGAGCGGATCGGGTCCTTCTTTTTCTCCCAAGGAACTCCACTGTTTATTGATGGCGTTGAGTGCGAGCGGATTGGGCACCCACCGGCCGAGCACCGTCATGCCGATGCCTCGCCGCTCTGGCCAGCCCGGGAATCCGGCTCCCAACACCGCTTCGGCCCACGGTTGCTCAACCTGACTGGGTTGCCGCGCCTTCCACGCAAGTTCCATCCGTGCGGCGAGCGGCAGCCCTTGCAGATCCAGCAATTGCAAAGGGCCTGGACGCATTCCCATCTTGAACCAGTCGGCTTCGATCGCTTTCAGGGTCAGGCCGAGATTGGCCAGGTGGATGATTTCATCCCAAATCACCCAGAGGATCATCGGAGCCAGCAGTTCGCAACCCGGCTTGATGTTCCGTACAACCGAGCCCAGTCCAGCCAACCAGGACGGACCTTGGGAAAAATCACGCCCTTCGGGGGATTCGAGCAGGACCAGAAACGGCCGGTCGGGCAGTACGACAATACCCGCCCGTTGGCCGGGTGAGGCCATGCCGCTCTGGCGGGGTAGATTGAGGCAGAGCCGTTCTCCGCGGGAGGTAGCGCCCGCGGGCGGCTCAAGGGCATCGAGCACGGTCAGCGTGGCTTTGGCCGACTTGGTCCCATCGGGATCGGCTTCGATCATCGCCAACCGTGCAAGGCTGGATCGTTTGGGGAACGATTTTTTGAGCCCGAGCGTGATCTTTCCAAGAGTGTCGGGGTCTTTCTCTTGAATGAAACCGATGCCTCCCTTGCGCGCATGCAAGGACAAAAGCCAGATCCCGGCATTGCCGTTTCCTTGCAAGGAAATCGAAGCGGGATTTGCCGGGGGCTTGATCGTGCCCGATTCCTTCCAGCGTTGAAATTCGGCCTGAAAACCGACCAGGAATTTCGTGGCGGTGGATTTTGCCAGTTCAATATTGGCGCGCGCTGCCGACTGCGCTTCGCCAGATGCCCAGGGCAGCGTCTTGGCAAGCGTGACCGCCAGGGTGGCGGCGCGGGCATCTTCCTTGGTACGAAGGGCCACCAGCCGGTCCATGCCGCGCGCAAGCATGGCCCGCCCCACGCCGGTACTTTCCCAGATGCGCTGGCGCCAGGTCCGCAAGGGAAGCTTGGGAGTCTTTGTTTCCCCCTGGGTTTTTCCCTGAGCGAGCGCCTTACCCATGGTCAAAACGATGAGCCCCTTCAGGCTGGATTCGTCCGCGGCCAGGCCATCAAGGAGCCCCCAGGTTTTTGCCGCGGGCCCGCCGATCCAGGGGCCGCCGGCGGCAAGCAAGGAGGCTTTCTCCCAACCGACCAAGCCCATCAATCTGCCAATCATTCCTCCTTCGGGGATGAGGCCGCGCTCGTCGGTTAGAAAGCCAAATTGCAAGCGAGGTTGATCCAGGGCAATCCGGTAGTCGGCGGCGAGGGCCAATTCCAGGCCTTCTCCAAGACAAGGCCCGTGGATGACGGCGATGACCGGGCAGGTCAGGTTGCGCAGGTGAACGAGGCACTCGCGAAAACGCTCATGCGCTTCGGTGTATTCGGTCCTGCCCAGATTCGCTTCCAGCCAGTCCGGCGCCCAGCCGGCCAAAAAACCGCGCTTGGAACCTTGAATGAGTAGGAGCGGAATGCGGCCGTGGCCCAAGGCATTGAATTGATCGACTTTGCTAAGGGCCTCTGCGCATTCCGTCCATAATTGCGCAATCGCGAAAGGTTTTCCCGCTCCCGGCGGATCCATTCTTAGCAAGGCCGCTCCCTGGGGATCGCGGTCCAGTGTCAGGTATTTTCCTTTGAACATCTTTGGTCCACTGTCCCCCGCTCCCCACCCGCGCAAATCCAGAGCCCTTATTCCGGGTTTAGCCAGAACCTGTGCCAAACGAGAAGACGAGCCGGGGAATTCCTCTCCTTGGTTTTAGGTGAAAGGGATCGTGCAGGCTCATCGGCAGGCACGCCGCCGAGATATTTCCAATTTTTCCTACCTGGCTGGTGGAGTAAACTAGATTCTTTGAGTCCTCCTTAACCAAGAGCCTGGTTTCACGATGGTTTTGACACAATCGGCGGTGAGCGGTTTTCCGGTGACCCGCGGCAAAGTGCGCGATGTTTACGATCTGGGCGATCGAGTCCTGTTGGTGGCAACCGACCGCATCAGCGCCTTCGACTGGGTGTTGCCCAATCCGATTCCGGACAAAGGCAAAGTGCTGACGGGACTTACAGCCTTCTGGATGGCCAGGTTGGGGGTGGAGCATGGCCTGATTTCCACCCGGCTGGAAGACTGCCCCAAGGCCTTTCAACAAATCGATCAAGATTTGCGAGGCCGGATTTGCCTGATGCACAAATACCCCGTGGTGCCGGTGGAATGCGTCGCGCGTGGATATCTGGCCGGCTCGGCAGTGAAGGAGTATGGCCAGAGCCGCTCGATCTGCGGCGTGCCGCTGCCGCCGGGACTGGTCCAAGCGGACAAGCTTCCCGAAGTCGTCTTCACACCCGCGACCAAGGCGGCTACCGGGCACGATGAAAACATCTCCTTTACCCAAGTTGTGGATCTTGTTGGGCCTCAGATCGCGAACCTCCTCAAGGACCGCACCCTTGAGATCTTTCAAAAAGGAGCGGTTTTGGCGCAATCGCGCAATTTGTTACTCGCTGATACAAAACTCGAATTTGGCCTATGCGATGGCCGCGTGATTCTCGTGGATGAGGTTCTGACCCCCGATAGTTCGCGCTATTGGGAAAGTTCTTCCTGGGTGCGCGGCAGTTCGCCTCCGTCGTTCGATAAACAATTTGTGCGCGACTGGCTGGAAACCACCGGGTGGGACAAGAATTCGCCGCCTCCAGCGTTGCCAGACGAAGTGATCACCCAGACGCGCAATCGTTACATCGAAGCATTCGAAAGAGTGACCAAAACCAAATTCGATTCCAGCGTGTCACATTGGGATTTTTAGTTTTCGCCGGAAATGATGCATGGTAATTATGAGAAGAGATGGGATACAGGCCCCAAGGAGCCACGGATGACCGACGCCACGGACAAAACGCCTCCGGTGCCGCCGGTACAGGAAGGTCCCAACCTGCAACCTCTGTCGGTTCATGACGGAAGTAATGGCGATATCGGGCTTTTCGACGATCTTTCACAAAAATCTGAAAAATTATTGAGATATCCAAACTCCCCCATTCCGGGTGCTGATATAGGCCCGGGCGCCGAAGCAATTGCCCAAACCCCTGAAAATGAAGGCGTTTACCAGCCAGGCCTCCGCGCGGAACCGCCACCTTCCGCACTCGAAATTCCTCAGGCGATTGCGCCGCAGCCGGCCCTGCCCGAAACGGTGGGAGAAGCGATTCCCCTGGTGGAGCCGGTCCGCGGCCGCAGACCTGCTCCCTCACCCTACGGCCCGCTGCTCATTTTCTTCCTGATTTCATTTTCGATCTGCTCGGCGGGATTGAATGTTTATCTTTTTTGGCAGGCAAGAAATCTGGCCGCGGAGCTTGAGAAGCGCCCCCCCGCGCCCAAGCTGCCGGCGTGGCAAAAAAGATGAGGGATCGCCACAAGTTCGGAAAGCCATTAAAAAGAGTGAATTAATCTAAAATGCCAAAATGGGCTTGTCGATCAATTCCGATCCCTGTAGGTTTGGATCAAGATGAGGGTTGATGGGCGATGCTATTTATTTCGCCCGGACCGAGTTTCCATCCGGATTGAGTTACCCGCCCCGGGCCAACTTCCGGAAGGTGTGGACTTAAGATGGTCGATTCGGCGAGTGGCGGTCGCTTTCCGGAAAGGCCTGGTTCTCAAGGAGAGGAGAATGGGGGCGCTCCGCAAGGAATTGCCAACCCCCAATTCGCAAGATGAAAATCACCCGAGCTTCCAGTTATGCTTTGCACGCCCTGGCCCACATGGCGCAACAGAAACCCGACAAGGAAGGAAAATACTCGGTTCTTCCCTCCCACAAAATCGCTGAAGCTCGCGGTGTTCCCGAGCGCTTCCTTTTGAAGGTTCTCAAGCCGCTGGTCACCACCGGCATTCTCGATTCGATCAAGGGACCCAGCGGCGGCTACAAGCTCAAGAAGGCGCCCAAGGAAATCACCGTCCTGGAAATCATCGAAGCCGTCGACGGACCCATCCGCCCCCAAGGATCGTCCAACGACTCCGGTAACTCCACCGCCATCAACTCCCGCCTCGACAAGCTATCCAAGGACACCGCCGAACTCATGCGCGCCCACATGCGCAAAGTCACACTCGCCGAAATCGCCGGCAAAAAGTAACCTGGGCATTTTTTCGGGGCCGGTTGCTGATCGAGGTCCTGGGGCTTTTAAGTGGCTGGATGAAGGCGCGGTGCTTTCAGGCCGGTTGCTGATCAAAGTCCTGGGGCTTTTAGACAGGTGGCTGGATGGAGGCGCGGTGCTTTCAGACTGGTTGCTGATGAAAGCCCCGATTGCCGACTAGAATGTGTTTTGGAGCGTACCTGGAACCGAGCCTTGATGGCCGGTTCCAGGATTTTTCTTTTGCGGGCCGCAAGTTCGCCTGCGGCTTTGTAAAAGAACGATCGCTGTCCGATCGCCAACTCTTCCTTCAGGTTGCCTACCTGAGTTTCCTTGGTTGGCTTGAGCGGCTGAGGGCAGCGGCTCCTGTTTATTGGCGGCGGTTTTGATTTTTCAGAGCGGTGAATCGGTTTCTTGTTCCATGTCCATTCGAATTTCCAACCTTCGCCTGCGCTTCGACGAGCCCGAATCGGAACTTCCCGGCCGGATCGCGAAGGCACTCGGCATCTTGCCCGCCGACCTTTCCCAGTGGCGCATCTTGCGCAAAAGCCTCGACGCGCGCGATAAGTCCCGCCTGGGCTATGTCTACTCCACCGAAGTGCGTCTCGAATCGCGCGACGAATCGCGCCTCTTCAAGAAATCTTCACACACTGGCGGCGTGCGCATTGAACCCTACATCGGCGAGGTCTATCGCGAACCCGTGCCTGGCTCGCGGCCGCTGGACCATCCGCCCGTGGTCATTGGATCGGGGCCTGGCGGCCTGCTTGCCGCCTTTATCCTCGCCGAGCTCGGATACCGACCGATTGTTCTGGAACGGGGCAAGTCGGTGCGCGACCGGATCCATGCCACTCGCCTCTTCGATGGCGGCGGAGCGCACGACCCCGAAAACAACTACCTGTTCGGCGAAGGGGGCGCGGGCACCTTTTCCGATGGCAAGCTGACCTGCCGCTCCTCCGGTCCCGATGTGCAGCGCGTTCTGGAGATCCTGGCCAGCCACAATGGCAAGCCTTCGATCCTTTATGATCAACGTCCTCATCTGGGCAGCAACCGCCTCCCCGCCGTGGTCAAGGCGCTCAGGCGCGCGATCATAGAAAAAGGCGGGGAAATCCGCTTTGATAGCCTCGTCAGCGACCTGGAAATTCGCGACGGCGCGATCCAGGCCGTCCATGTGCAAAACGAAAGGATCGCCGCCAGCGCGGTCATCCTCGCGATCGGCCATTCGGCGCGCGACTCTTATCGGATGCTCCAGCGCCGCGGTGTACCGATGGAGCAAAAAGCCTTTCAGATGGGGCTGCGCATCGAAGGACCCCAGTCGGCCGCCAACCGCTACAAGTATGGTCCCGAACCTCTGGAAGGGATCCTGGGACCCGCCGACTACACCATGGCGGTGCGAGGGCCGAACACCGAACGAGACCTGTTCACCTTTTGCATGTGCGCCGGCGGCTACATCATGCCTTCCGTCAGTGCCCCAGGCTATTTCTGCACCAATGGGATGAGCCTGTCGAATCACGATTCCCCTTATGCCAACACCGGCCTCGTCGTCACGGTCGAGACTTCGGAGTTTCCCGGCAACGATCCGCTGGCCGGGATCTTCTTGCAAGAAGCGCTCGAAAAGCGGGCCTTCGAAATGGGCGGTGGCGACTACGGCTGCCCCGCGCAACGGGCAGTCGATTTCATTGCCGGCAAGACTTCCAGCGACCTGCCCGGTTGCAGCTATCCGCGACGCACCTTTTCCGCCGACCTGCGCGAGGTCCTTCCCCCGAGCGTGGCCGAGGTCATCCGCGATGGACTTCCGCTCATGGATCGCAAATGGAAGGGGAAATATCTGCCCGACGCCCTGCTCGTCGGCCCCGAGGCTCGCGGCAGCGCTCCGGTGCGCATCATTCGCGATGCCGAAAACCGCCAGTCACCCGGGATCACCGGCCTCTATCCCGTTGGCGAAGGGGCAGGGTTCGCCGGCGGCATCGTTTCGGCGGCCGTTGACGGCCTGCGTAGCGCCAGAGAATTGATTGGCCTTTTCGCCAGGCCCTAGGCTCACGGTTTCCTTTGCCTCATTCCCCACTCTCCTGCATCACTCGTGCAATGGCTTTCGTGATTTGCTCTCCGCCTTTCTCTGCGCGCCTCCGCGTCTCCGCGTGAAAATTCTCTTGCCGTGAACCCAAGCGAGATCGTGCCCTGTCGTCGCGTTCCACTTGGTCCAAATGGGCACGGTAACGAGCGGCATAACCCACGGATTCCCGATCAAGGACTTGAGAAAAAACCGGCAACATCCCGAGGTTCTCGAGCCGCCAAGTCGCCAGCCCCAACCAGCCCCTGCGATTGCTTTAAGTGGCACCCGCCGATTCTACCCAGATTATCGCGCATCCCGGCACGATCCTCATATTCGGACTGAAGCTCAGGGGCGGCAGGACCGATACATGCAGCTAGGTGCGAATGGACTTTGCCCGACCCCTCCCCAAGACCCTGGGGACCGGACCCGCGATACCGGGGCAAAAGACCAGACGCATCCCCCGCAAGGAGTGCGTTATGGTCCGTTCATGGTGGTTGGGCCCCCTCGTTTTCACAATGGCCGGGGGCGGGACAGTTTGGGCACAAAGTGCTCCCGAGCGGTCCGCGACCGCCGGGGCGAGCCGCGATCGTTTCATGACGGTGACCGAGCAAGGGAAAAATCCCTGCCGTTGCCGCATTCTGCAGGCCGGATCTCTGCCCGATGGCAGCAAGGTGTACCTGGTGAGCGCCGTGGACGATGGCCACAGAATCACTGTGGTGCAACCGCCGCGTAAGAACGATGGCGTCGTTCCCTCGACCCGGTTTTATCACTGGACAAAAGACAATCGTCCTCCCGCCGGCGTGCCGGCCCTGTTGGCCCAGGACGAAAAAGCGGCCGAAGGACTGGCCGCCTCGGAACCCAGGCCGCTGCCGG
>Ga0208492_1000406_pt1 | contig 37374 bp, 33 predicted proteins | sample Subbioar_CSW14AB_FD_184820 | JGI IMG/M metagenome (GOLD analysis project Ga0208492, IMG submission 184820) | Serpentinite rock and fluid subsurface biosphere microbial communities from McLaughlin Reserve, California, USA - CR12Mar_CSW14AB (SPAdes) | ecosystem: Environmental > Terrestrial > Deep... | reverse complement strand
ACGCAAGGAGCCCGCAAGGGCTTCAAGCTGAAGACGCGTGCGTTCGTGAGGTTCGCGAAGGGGCCCCGGCTTTTCAAGCCGGGGGGAACGGGTCACCAGGATCACCGCGATCGAGAACTGCTTTACACCAGACGAGAATTTCGCGGGATCTGCGGCAGCGCCCCGTTCGACCTTCGACCTTCGACTTCCGACGCCTCGCCGACCGCGTCGGTTGTCACGCGAATCGTGTCGTGCGTGCGGACGCTTCCCAAAAGTCATTGACGAGTCAGCGGCGTCGACCATAACGAAGCGATGGTTCACGTCTGGCGGGCCCGTCGGCTCGCGTTTTTTTCTTTTGTGGTCGCGCTCGGTTGCTCGTCGAAGGCCGAAGAGGCCGCGCCCTCCTGGCCCACGCCGCGGGTCGACCTGCGCGCCGATGTGAATCGGAACGGAACGGTCGACCTCGACGATCCGACCGAGGAGCAGGCCGAAGACACGTGGGACAACAAGCACGGCGCGATCTTCCTCGCGAACATCGACGACGACCTGCACGCGTGCCCGGTGACCGACGCGAGCGGCCGCGCGCTCTCGGACGTCGACCTCCCGAAGTGCAACGACGCGGCGAACGACGTCGTCGACGGTGAGGACGATCTGCTCGACCTCGCGCGGATGAAGACCGTGCCCTGGCCCGAGGTCCCCAAGGAGGCGACCGGGTCGATCGCGGTGAGCACCTCGATGGTTCGCCTGTTCAAGAAGACCGGCGAAGAGTTCGTGCTGTTCGACCCGACGGTCGCGACCCTCACCGCCGAAGAGATTGCGGCCGGAGTCGAGCTCGCGATCGAGGGCAAAGACGTCGTTCGCGATCGCGCGGTGTGGGACGGGTTCGTCGACGTGACGTTCCGCGTCTCGTCCGTGGCCGGCGCCGATGGGCGTCCCGCGTTCGACGAGAAGGACACCGTGCGGCTGCGGGTCGCCCCGGTGCTGCTCCAGCACCACGGCACGGCTGCGACCACGGTCTTCGCGACGAAGACCGGCGACGGCGAGTTCAAGACCGACCTCGGCGCGGCGGTGACCGACGCCAAGACGGAAGGGGGGCTCACGTTCCTCACCGTGCCGGAGTCGGACCCGTGGACGCAGGACTTCTTCGAGACCGGGTTCATGTCGATGCCCGGTGCGGGCGGCGTTCAACATGCCATGCGCGTGGCGATCCGCTCCGCCAACATCTACGCGCCCAAGAGCGCCAAGAACCCGCTGCGGCCTGCGGGCCGCGTGGTGTGGACGATGTTCCGGGGCAAGGACGTGGCCGGGTTGCAGGACTTCGATCCGAAGTCGAACCAGGACATGGATTCGCTCAACTCGTTCGGCAACACCGAGACGATCCCGCCCTACGAGCTGGCGGGCAAGAGCTGGCCCATGGGGCGCATGCTCCGCGGGTCGATCCCGAGCTTCCACCCGGACACCAAGCTGGAGCGAATCTTCGAGGCGCAGGGCTACCAGGACCCTGTCCTCATCGACACCTCGTGGCTGCTCGTGGGCCACGTCGACGAGACGGTGAGCTTCCTGCCGAAGCCGAAGGCCTCGGGGCCGCGCTCGTTCGCGCTCCTCGCCAACGACGCGCGGCTCGCGAAGAAGATGCTCGAGGACGCCAAGGCTGCCGGCCATGGCGGTGAGAAGATGTTCATCGGTAAGTATTGGGTCGACTACGCCACCGGCGAGGAAATCGCCGCCGAGCGCAGCATCGACGACGTGCTCGCGGACGTCGACGTGATGACCGCCTCGGCCAAAGCCGCAGCGGAGGTCGATGCGCAGGTCGAGATCCTCAAGACGGCAACGGGCCTCGCTGACGAGGAGATCGTGCCGATCCCGTTCCTCCATTACGAGGAGGGCGGAGGCTCGATCGCGTATCAGCCCGGCACGGTGAACGGCATCTTCATCGATCCGACGCACTACGCGGCGCCGGATCCCCACGGACCGGTCATCGACGGCAAGGACCTGATGAAGGTGGCCGTGGAGAAGGCGCTCGAGCCCTACGGCGCCAAAGTCTTCTGGGTCGAGGACTGGGACACCTATCACCGCAATGCGGGCGAGGTGCACTGCGGGTCCAACCTGTTCCGCGTGATTCCGAGCGCCAAGTGGTGGGAGGCTGCGCGATGAAGCGGCTGATGTTCGTGCTGGGTCTCTCGTTCGTCGTCACGCTCGGCTCCGGGCGTGCGGAGTCTTCGATTGCACCGACGGTGACCGCGAAGGCCGTCGCGCCGACGCTCGATCGTGCTCGCCTCACGGCTTGGATCTCCGAGGCGAAGGCGCGTTCTCCGCGCACGTTCGACGCGCTCGCCCGCGTGCGCGCCCGCGTCCCCGAGCTCGATGCGAAGAAGCGAGGACCGATCGCGCCGCTCGCCTCGTCTCTCTCGAACCTCGGTCCGGATTCCTTCGCCGCGCTGGCCGAGCGGATCGTCGACGAGGACAAGGGGCTGACCGGCTCCGCGCGGCGCGCCTGGCGCGTCGGTCTGGTCGAGGCGATCGGTACGCTGCGCGATCCGCGCGTGCGGGAGGTCGTTGCGCCTCTGCTCGACGACGAGGACGACCTCGTCGTCCGTGTCGCCGCGGCGGCGATCGGCAAGGTCAGCGACGACGCGTCGGCTGCGCTCCTGATCTCGCACCTGTCCCGCGAGGCCGTGGTCGCCGGGGCGGGCACCTGCCGCAGACGGGGCATGGCCAACGCGCTCGCCGCGGTGGTCTCGCGTCGCGCATCGCTCTCGTCGGTGAAGGCGGCCGTGCATGCGCTCGGCGACCTCGGGGCGGCCTGGGCGTGGAACACCAAGACCCTCGTCGCGCCCGGCGAGGAAGGCGACATCCGCTCCATCGCCGCGGCGGCGCTCGTCGACGCGTACGTCGGGTTCGACGGCGAAATCCGTCAAGCCGCCTCCAACGCACTGATGGTGGTGGACGAGCCCGGGACGCCGGCGCGGATTGCCTCGGCCAGGTCCGGCGCGTCGAGCGACACCCTCGCGGCGCTCGACCGGCTGGCGGTTCGCTTCGCCCGGAACCCCGCGCGCTGAGCTCGGCCGTCCACGGATCCGCCGAAGGCGGGACGTGGGTATGTGAATACTCGGCCCTCGCAGGCCTCCCATTGGCTACGCTCGCGTCCATGGCCAGGACGAACGGCAGCTGCTTGTGTGGGGAGATCCGTTGGGAGGTCGAGGGGCGGCCGCGCTTCGCTGCGAACTGCCACTGCACGATGTGCCGCAAGCAGCATGGCGCCGCGTTCGCCACCTACGGTGCGGTGGCGCGGACCAAGCTGCGAATCACCGGTGAGCCCAAGCGGTTCCGTTCCTCGCCGGACGCGGTGCGCTCGTTCTGCGGCACCTGCGGCTCGAGCTTGTTCTTCGAGTACGACGCCGATCCGAAGACCACCTGGATTTCCCTCGGAACCGCCGACTGCGATCCGAACTGCCGCCCCGAGGCCAACGTCTACGTCGCCTCGAAGGCGCCCTGGGTCGAGCTGACCGACGGCCTGCCGCAGTACGCCGAGCACGCGCCTCGCTGACGGCGCGGCGGAAAATTCCACGAATCACATAGAAACGTGTCGTTGGCGAATCCTCTGGCATACTGCCGAGCGCTGGAGGTCTTGGATGACGCGTCTCTTCTGGATCACCGTTTCGAGCGTGGTGTTGATCGCATGTAGCGGGGGAGAGTCCTCCAGTGACGAGAACACCTCCGCGCAGGACTCCGGCTCGAGCGGCGATGGCGCGGACCAGGAGGACACCTCGACCGCGGGTGAGGACACGGCGGTCGCTGGCGGCGACGGCGTGACGACGGCGGGGGACGACGGCCCCGGCACGGGAGAAGACGCGCCTGCAGGCAGCGTGGTCCGGTTCGTCGCCATTGGCGACACCGGCAAGGGCAACGACGGCCAGAAGCAGGTCGCGGCCGCGGTCGCAGCCAAGTGCGCCAAGGACGGCTGCGACTTCGTGCAGCTCCTCGGCGACAACATCTACGAGAGCGGCGTCAGCTCCACCACCGACACGCAGTGGACGACCAAGTTCGAGACGCCCTACGGCGGAATCTCGCTCCCGTTCTATGCGGTGCTCGGCAACCACGACTACGGCGGCAACGGTGCCGGCACCGAGTTCGGCAAGGGCCAGTTCGAGGTCGACTACACGAAGGTATCGACCAAGTGGAAGATGCCCGCGAAGTACTACACGCGCAGCGTCAAGCACGTGGACTTCTTCGGCCTCGACACGAACATGATGATGTTCGGCATGGCCGGCGATCAGAAGACCGCGGTCAACGGCTGGATCGGCGCGTCCAAGGCCACCTGGAAGATCGGCTTCGGTCACCACCCGTACTACTCGAACGGCCCTCACGGCAACGCGGGCAAGTACGAGGGCATCCCCTTCATTCCGGTCACCAGCGGCCAGGGCGTGAAGGACTTCCTCGACTCGAGCATCTGCGGCAAGGTCGACGTCTACATCTGCGGCCATGACCACTCGCGCCAGTGGCTCAAGGACCGCTGCGGCGCCAAGACCGAGCTGATGATCTCCGGCGGCGGCGCCGCCACCACCGAGCTCAAGGGATCGAACCCGGTGTATTGGCAGGAGAGCTCGCTCGGCTTCCTCTACGTGGTGCTCGACGGCAACAAGCTCACCGGCGAGATGATCGACACCACCGGCAAGGTCCAGTACACCCGCACGTACGTGAAGTAGTCGTCGTCAGTCATCAGTCGCAAGCCAGAGAGACGAGACACGAGAGATTCACAGGGAGGCACGGAGGCACGGAGGATCACCTGTGCTTCCGCCTCGTGCTGAGGCCCCATGGCCGCCCTTCGTCAGCAATGCGCCGCGGCGATGGTCGGCAGACACATCTCGTCTCGCCTCCGCGTCTCCGTGCCTCCCTGTGAATTCTCGGGCTGACGACTGATCAGAGGGCGACGACCGAGGCGTCGAGCACGTGCGGCGATGACGTGCGCACGGCTTCGATGTCGGCTTCGGACGGCGCGTGGTCGACGTGGATCCGCGCGACGGCGGCCTGCGCGCCCTCGAACACGAGGTTCTCGGTCTCCTGCACGTTCACGCCTGCGCGCTTGAGGCAGTCGAAGACCGCGGCGAGCACGCCGACGCGATCGAGGTGGCGAACGACCAACAGGTGGGTCGCGGGCGACTTCTGCGCGAGGTTGACGACGTTGGGGGCGCGTCGGCTCGCGCGGTACATGCGGACGATGCGGACCGTCTCGGCGGCTGTCGCCTCTTGCGCCTGATCGGTCGAGGCACCGACGTGGTGGCTGCCGATCACGCCGGGCAACGAGAAGATCGGGGCGTCGACGCTGCCCGTGCCGCCCTCGGGCTCGCCGACGAACACGTCGAGACCTGCGCGCACGCCGCGCTCGCGGACCGCGCGCTCGAGGGCGGCCTCGTCGACCACTTCGGCGCGCGAGGTGTTGACGAAGAACGCGCCGGGGCGCATCGACGCGAACACGCCGTCTCCGACGATGCCACGCGTGTCGCTGGCGAGCGCGAGGTGCACGCTCAGGATGTCGCACCGCGCGGCGACTTCGGTCGGCGACGCCGCGTGGAACACCCCGAGCTCGGCGGCGCGCGATGCGTCGAGGCTTCGGCTCCAGGCGATGACCGGCATGCCGAACGCGCGGGCGCGGACGATCATCTCCTGGCCGATGCGCCCGGTGCCGAGCAGGCCGAGGGTGCGTCCGTAGAGGCCCTTGGCGTTGGAGTACACCTTCTTGTTCCACTTGCCGGACCGCAGATCGGAGGCACCATCGACGAGGTGACGGTCGAGGGCCAGCATCAGCCCGAACGCGAGCTCGGCGACCGCGATCGCGTTCTTGCCCGGACAGTTGGCGACCTGGATGCCGAGCTCGGAGGCGGCCTTCAGGTCGATGGTGTTGGTGCCTGCGCCGGCGCGGACGACGAGCGAGAGGCGACCGCCGGCGAGCATCGGGCGGGTGACCTGCGTCGAGCGCACGATCAGCACCTCGGCGCCGCTGTCGGCGAGCACCTTCGCGAGGGCGTCGCCGTTGAGGTCCGGCTGGTAGAGCACGTCACACCCGGCTTCGGCGAGACCACGGCGACCGCTGTCTTCGAGCTTGTCGGCGACCAGAACCTTCATGTCTGAAGCATAGGCTGCAAAGCCTCGCTTGCGGAGCGGAAGCAGCGCTCCTACCGGCGAGGCATGCGCATCGTCACCCTCGTCCCGCTGCTCGCCGTGGTGCTCTCTGGCTGCGACAAGAAGGAGCCCCCGGCCACCGAGCCGTCCGGTGCCACTTCGGCGTCGGCGAAACCAGCGAAGAAGCCGGCCGCCAAGGACGACGAGGGGCCAGCGCCGAGCGGCTCGGTCGCGCCGAAGAAGGTCGTCGACGACCGCACCATCCACGCGTTCGCCGGCACCATCGGCAAGGATCAGAAGATCCGGATGTACGTCGAGCGCAAGGGCGACGAGCTCACCGGCCTCTACGTGGGCGACGGAAGCCCGGTCGACGTGCCGCTGACCGGCAGGGTGAAGGCCGATGACAAGTTCGAGCTGCGAGAGCTGGATGACAAAGGCAAGCCGGCCGGCGTGTTCGACGGTTGGTTTCGCGGCGGTCTGCTCAGGGGCACCTACACCGACAGCAAGACCAAGAAGTCACGCGTGTTCGTGACGGAGGCGCTGAAGATCGCAAGCGAGCCGTTCACCGAGAGCTACGCGGGCGCGCTCGGCGGAAAGCTCCGCATCCGGGCAAAGCTCTCGCGCAAGGGAACGACCGTCGAGGGCGTGTACCGCTACGCCCGCAGCAAGGAGGACCTCTCGCTCACCGGCACCATCGACGCCGAGGGGGAGCTCGTGCTGAAGGAGAAGACCAAGGCAGGCAAGGAGACGGGGCGCATCGAGGCGTTCTTGTTGTCGCCGGGCCTGGTGGTCGGCCGCTGGTTCTCTCCCGACAAGACCAAGTCGATGTCGCTGTTGCTCGAAGTGAGCAACAGCTACCCGGAGATCGTCGATCTCGGTGGGGTGAAGATCGCCCCCCAAGAGGAGTTCAAGGAGCTCGCGAAGAACTGCACGAGCTCGCTGCTGTTCCCGGTGGTCGACGGAGGCAAGGGGAAGGCTGCGTTGAACGCTGCGCTCCGCAAGGAGAGCGGCGGTCACATGGACAAGGAGGCGTGCGAAGGCGCGAGCACCGAGCTGCCGTACGTCACCGAGAGCAGCTACGGCGTGCAGAAGTCGAAGCTCCCGTACTTCGGGGTGACGTTCAGCACGTACTGGTCGACGGGCGGCGCGCACCCCTCGTGGGGCTCGACCTGCAAGGTCGCCGACACCGAGAGCGGAGAGCTGTTCGCGCTCGCCAGCAAGATGACGCCCGAAGCCCGCAAGACGCTCTCGGCGCTGGTGATGAAGAAGCTGCAGAAGGAGCACGGCGTCGAGAAGCTCTCGGAGGCCGGCTTCTTCGAGGACGACATCGCCGTCACCGACAAGACCAACGTCTGCATCACCGACAAGGGCGGCCTGGTCGTCGAGTTCAACCCGTACGAGGTCACGCCGTGGGTGATGGGCGCGCCGACGGTGGAGATCAGCAAGGAAGAAGCCAAGCCGCTGCTTCCAGCGGCGCTCGTGACGTTGGTCGAGTGACTCGCCTGTCGGCCCGATCCGAGCAGGCGACCGCAAGGGTCAATTCTCGGGTGCGACGGGACGGTTGCCGCGTAGGGACCGACGCGCGAAACGCCCGCCGCACCCGCGCGGCAAAACGATTGAAATCACGTTCCCTCGACACGGCATGTCGTTTGCGAAGAGCGCATGGGAGGGACGAATGCGCGCTGTCGATTTCGTGGGCTGTGTGCTCGGGTACTCACTCGCCACGACCCTGATCTGGGCGGCGCACGAGACCAAGCACCCTCCTCCCCCGTCTCCGGCGTCCGCGGCGTCGGCGCTGCATGCACCACCGTCGCCGCGGGCCAGTAGCCCGTCGGCCAGCGCCTCCCATCGAACACTCTGAGGAGCTCACCGACTTGTCGATGCCAAACCAGCTCGCCACCACTCTGCGAGCGTGCGCGTCTCGCCGAGTGGCCCGAGGGAGCGCTCGAGCGCGTCGTGGTTGCCGACGATGACCTCGGAGAGTCCGGGAAGCTCCTCGACGGCGGCGCACCACGTGCCTCCCTCGCGGCCGGCGTAGAAACCGTACGCGCGGCAGGCGATGGGGCGTGCGTCGTAGGCCGTACATGCGCCGGTCTCGCGGTCCAGCAAGGGGCAGACGCGAGGGTCGTCGATGCGGGCGTCGAACGCCGACCGCGCTCGGTCGTCCAACTGGCCGAGGTGGCGCGCGAGCCGGCTCCACTCGGGCTGCGAGATTGGCATCGGGGACGCGAGGTTCCGGCAGCAGTGATCGCATCCGCGCCGGCAGGGCCAGTCGGGTCGCGCCGAGACCACCCGCGAGGTCGTCGCGGCGATGGCGTCGTCGAGCATCGTCAGACGGTTCATCCCCGCACGACGCTGGTCGTGGGATCTCGAATCAATGGTCGTGTGCGTCATCGCGCGGGGCGGGCGGGAACACCGACTTCGGACCGTGGCCGTGCTTGCTCTCCTTTTCGAGCTTGTGGCCGGCGTGCTGCAGGTAGAGCGCCGCCGCCACGAACAGCACCGCGAGCCCGAGCCACAACAGGTGGATCGGCTGGTCGTACTTCATCTTCACCGCCGCCTCGAACAGACGGACGATCAAGATCATCAGGATGACCTTGCCGACGGCGCCCTTGAGATCATCGAGCGAGTGGATCTCGAGCCAGTTGGGGCGAGAATCCTCGTGACGGCTCGCCGGATCGATCTTGCTGATGAACAGCTCGTAGATGCCCATCGCGAAGATGAGCAGAACGGTCGCGAACAGGAAGGAGTCGACCGACGAGATGAAGGCGATCGACATCTCCTCGCCGCCCTCGTGGCCTACCATCGGGTGGTGGAAGAACTCGATGGCGGTCTGGTAGATGACGATCGCGCCGCGCACGAACATCAGCACTGACGAGACGAGCGATCCAATCACCGCGAGGATGACGATCAGTCGGGAGTTGAAGAGGAACGTCTCGAAGACCGTCTCGAGGAAGCGCTGAATTCGGGCGAACATCGCGGGCCCTCTTAGCACGACCGGGCTCGATTCAGAACGGCTTGAGCATCATCAGGTAGAGGATGACGACGATGCCGATCGTCTCTATCCACGCGAGCCACAGGCCACGCGTGGACGAGAGGAGGGCTGCGAGCTTCTCCGCGTCGTGCGGGACGATCTCGATCTCGCGTCGGATGGCGCCGAAGTAGGGCACGGCCAGGGGGAAGGCCGCGGCGAAGAGCACCGTGAGCAACCCGATCGAGGTCCAGAGCCAGCCGCTCTTCCAGTAACCGACGATCGACGCCGTGGCGATGCCGGCTCCGACCAACAGGAGGAACGAGCCATACATGAGCCCGCGTGTCGCGCGGGACAGGTCGAGCATCGTGCGGATGCGGACCGGGTCGCGCTCGCTTCGGATCTTGAAGGTGACCGTCGCGGTCGCGCCATGGGCGGCGACGAAGCCGAACGCCCCGAGAACGTGGAGAAAACGCAGGATCAGGTAGCCGCTCACGGCGGCAGTGTACCTGCCCGGCCGCGCGGCAATCGGGGGTCGCGTTAACTTCCCGAAACCTGGCGGAAACTCGGACGAAATCCCTGACGCGTAGCGTCGCCTCTCCAAAGGAGGCGTGGATGTCCGAGATGCCGTTGTCGCCGGTGAAGGCACTTTTTCTTGCTGGCGCCGCGCTGTTTGTGTGCTTCGTGACGACGGCCGCCGCCGCCGAAGAGGTCCCGGCTCCCGCCGCCGTCCCCCTCCCAGCCCCGACTCCCGCCGCCGCAGCTCCCGCTGAATCGGCGAAATGGTACGAGCAGGTGAAGATCGGCGCGTTCGTCGACGGCTACGCCGGCTGGAACTACGCACACCCGAAGACAGGTGTGTACGCGTCGCAGAACCGCTTCCGCGCCTACGACCAGTGGAACGGGTTCCAGCTCCACTGGGTCGGTCTCGACGCGACCGTCGATCCCGCGCCCGTCGGTGGCGGCGTCAGCCTGCGGTTCGGACCGTCGGCGGCCGTCTACACCGGCAGCCCCGACACGGAGTTCGGGCTCGTGAACGTCAAGCAGGCCTTCGCCGCGTACAAACCCGGCGGCGCCGACGGCAAGGTGCAGATCGTGTTCGGCAAGTTCGACACGGTGTACGGCGCCGAGGTCGCCGACTCGCAGCTCAACATCACCTACACGCGGTCGATGCTCAACTACTTCGCGCAGCCGTTCTTCCACACGGGCTTCCGCGTCGACTGGCAGGCCACCGACGTGTTCCAGCTGAAGGTGATGGCGGTCAACGGCTGGAACAACGCGGTGGACAACAACGCCGGCAAGAGCCTCGGCGCGCAGGCGATCTACAAGCCGAACGACCGGCTGCTCGCCGCCATCGGCTGGATCGGCGGCCCCGAGCAGCCCGACCACCTCAAGGTGAGCTGCGCCGACGGAACGGCGTTCGATCGCGGAAGCCTCGGCTGCGTCGACGCCGCGGGCGCGACGGCGAGTGACACGGTCGTCGATCGGGGCGGCGCCAACAAGCGGTGGCGGCACCTCGTCGATGCCGTGGTCGACTACTCTCCCATCGATCGCTTCCGCATCCTGTTCAACGCGGACTGGGCGACCGAGGAGATCCTGCCGCTGACCGCGACGACCTCCGAGCGCAAGGTGTGGTGGGGCGCGGACCTCACCCTCCGCGGCAAGGTGAACGACAAGGCGTTCGTCGGCGTGCGCGGCTCGTACCTGCGCGATCGCGACGGGTTCCTCACGGGCACCGGCGTCGACACGCGCGTCACCAGCGGGACGCTCACCCTCGGGTGGACGCCGACGCCGAACTTCGTCGTCAAGCTCGAGCCGCGGGTCGACGTGGGCAACGAGAAGTTCTTCGCCAAGGGCACCGACGGCACGAGCAAGGTGCAATTGACGACCACGCTCGGCATCGTCGTGACGACGAACTGACGACTTGTCCTCGTGATACCCTTCGGGTGTCATGTCCCGGCCGCTCGCGTTGATCGTGTTTGCCTCGCTCGCGCTGGTGTTCGCACCCAAGCGCGCCTCCGCTGGATACACGCACTACTGGACCTGGAAGGTCGTTCCGCCGCGTGCGCGACTCGACGCATGCCTCGCCGACATGGACAAGGTCGTCGAGAAGAAGCGCTCGATTCTCGCCGACGTCGAGGGGCACGTCGGCGACGCGGCGAAGTTCCGCGGCGACGCCCCTTTCGGCGACTCGGGGGTGCTGCCGCGCCTCGCGTTCAACGGGGTCGGCGACGACTCGCACGAGACGTTCTCGTTCCCTCTGGCGGCGTTCGCCGGTCAACCGAGCTTCTCGTTCGTGAAGACCAACTGGAAGCCGTACGACGTCGCCGCCGTCGCGTGTCTCATCGTCGCGCGCGAACACTTTCCGCCCGAGGAGCTCGAGATCAAGAGCGACGGCGCTTGGGGGCAGGAGTGGACCGACGGCGCGAAGCTCTATCGTGAGGTCTTCTCGCGCGAGGCCAAGAACCCGCTCGAGCCACGAGCACCCGCTTGGGTTCCGTCGGGCGAACCGTCCGTCGGAGACAACCCGTTTCCCATCACCAAAGCGCCCTCGCTGGTCGTGCCTGCCACCTCCAACGAGGACGAGCTCGCGAAGAAACGTCGCATCGGTTGGATCGCGTTGGCGGCGGCCGCGGTGGTGGCGATGTTCCTGTTCGGCACCCAGACCCAGTCGAGTTGATCGATGCTCTAGAGTCGTTGGGCGCGCGAGAGGATCTCGTGGGCCGCAGCTGGGTCCTTCGAGGTGATCTGCAGCGCGAACGCGCCTGACGCCGGGCGGACGCGAACCGCCACATCCGGGACGGCGAGCGGATCGTGCTCGCGGCCGGCGACCTCGGCGGCGTGGCAGCGGGCGCGACGCTCGAGCGACTCAGGCGTGACGCCGGGCTCAGCGCGGAGGACGATCTCGGCGCCGACGACGCGGGTGAACGCGACCTTCTTGTTCTCGCTCTCGACCTTGTCGACGAGCGGAGAGACGGTCGCGATCGACGCGCCCTCGAGGGGCGAGCCGGCATTTGCGGTGCAACCGTCGCCCGGCGTTGCGGCCGGACGGGGCGACGCGCAGCCGACGAGAGCGAGCAACAAGACGGCAACGAGCTTCATCGTGCGTGGGATGTTGATCACTCCCGCGCAGCGTTCAAGGCGCGGTGCGTCGCGATCGACTCGCCGATCGAACGTGTCGGCGTTCGCCGACACGGTGGCGTCTGCACGCGCCGACGTCAGCGATGACGGTTTCTCGGGCGCGCGTTTCAGGCACCCGGGAACTTCGTGATCGCGTCCCAGTGGTCCTTGATCTCCTGGGCGGACCACACCCCGGCGTCCTCGTCTTTGAACTTGCCGGGCGACTCCATGACTTTGTACGCGTACATCCGGGCGCCGGCGACCGCGAGGACCTCGCCGGTGGTGTCGCCACAGAGCTCCGAAGCGAGGAACAGCGCGGCGGGTGCGATGTGATCCGGCGTCATGTTCTCGACGGACTGCATCATCGGGAGGTCCTCGGTCATGCGCGTCTTGGCGATCGGCGCGAGCGCGTTGACCGTGATCCGGTGCTTCTGCAGCTCGATCGCCGCGGTGCGGGTGAAGCCGTAGATGCCCGCCTTGGCCGCGGCATAGTTCGCCTGACCGTAGTTGCCGCGCATGCCCGACACGCTCGTGGTGTTCACCACGCGGCCGCCGCCGCCTTGCGCGATGGCCTGCCGCGCGAAGGCCTGCGTGCAGAGGAACGTGCCTCGCAGGTGGACGGCGACGACCGAGTCGAACATCTCGTCGTCCATCTTGAGCATCGTCTTGTCGCGGAGGATGCCGGCGTTGTTCACCAGGATGTCGGCGCGACCGAAGGTGTCGACCGCGAGCTTGACCAACGACTCGGCGCCAGCGCGCGTCGCGATGCTCTCGTGGTGTGCCGCCGCCTGGCCGCCCGCCTTCCTGACCTCGTCGACCACCTGATCGGCGGCGGACGCGGACGCTCCTTCGCCGGCGCGGGTCCCGCCGACGTCGTTGACCACGACCTTGGCGCCCTCCCTGGCGAAGAGCAGCGCCTCGGCGCGTCCGATGCCACCGCCCGCACCCGTGATGATCGCGACCTTGCCTTCGAGGAGACCGGACATGGCCCGAACGCATAGCGCGGCGTCGTTCTGGACGACAGTCTACGCTCCGGCCCGTGGACTTCTCCCGACCGATGCTGCTGGTGTCGCGGGGCGACGACCTCGAGCGGGCAATCGCCTTCGTGCGCGCAGTCTGCGATCAGCTCGCGTCGCTGGTCGTGGTGGTCTGCGTCTCCGAGCCGACGCTCTCGCTCGGCGAGCCAGATCTGGTGGCGCTCGAGCGTGCGCTCGAGGCTGGTGACGCCGACATCGAACACGTGCGCGAACGGCTCGGTGCATCGACGCCGGTGACCGGCGAGGTGCTCGTCGGTCGCCCCCGCGACGTGCTCGCTCGAGCGATGCGCCAAAGGCCGGACCTCGTCGTGTTGGTTGCGCCCGACGCGAAACGAGACGAGCTCGCGGGGTGTGCCCTCGAGGCCGCGCGTGCGTACCGAGTCGCTGCGGTGTGCGCCGGCTCGGCGACGGTGGAGCGGCCGGTTCGGCGACTGCTCCATCCGTTCGACGGCCGGGCCGAATCGCTCGCTTCGGTCGGCGCGTTGCTCCGAGATCGCTGCGACGCCGAGCACCACGTGCTGATGATCCCGCTCGGTCCGCTCGACGCGCGTCTCGCGGGCGAGCCGCAGCGGATCGCGGCGGTCGCAGGGGTTCACGCGCGGATCGAGGTCGCGGCCGTCTCGGATCTCCCGGCGACCCTCGCCACCTTGCAGCGCCTCCCGTTCGATGCCGTGCTGCTCTCGGTCGAGGCCGCCGCGTTCGCCGAGGGGCTCGCGCTGCATGTCGCCCTGCGGGCGCTGTCGAGGGGGCCTTGGCCGCTCTTGTTCGCGCCGAGTGTCTCCGCACGACCGGTGCGCGAGGGGCAGCTCGATGCGTTGGACGCGGTCGTGGTCGGCGACGCGCTGAGCATCCGCGTCGAGCGGCTCGCGGCGTTCGGTGCGCCGAGCGTGCTCCCCGACGCCCCGATCGAGCTCGTCGCCGCCGGGCTCAGCCTCGGAACCGTCGAAGCGCACGAGGGCGTGCTCGCCGTTCCGCGCGTGCTCGAACGCGAGCAGGTGATCGGGCTCGGTCGGTCGGCGCCAGGGCTCGATCCCCTCGGCGCGCTCGAGGTCACCGTCACGGTCGCGCCGCTCGGGACCGAACGCGTCGCCTTGATCGACGCGCGGCTCGGCGCCGACGCCCTCGTTCACGCGCGGGCCGCCCTCGGTGCTCGGACGGTGCTCGCCGTACGCCTCGCGCCCGACGTGTCGGCGCGTGAGCTGCGCGCACGATTCCTCGCCGCCGGATTCGACGCGGTCCGCGTGGTCGACGTTCGGGATCTGCTCGACGAAGGGGAGCCGATCGACGTTCCGTCGGAGGTCGCCGCGGTGCGTGTCGCGCGGGCGGCTGCGCGGCTGCGTGCGGCGGGAACGCAGGTCGACGTCGTCGTCGCGCTCGACCCGGCCCACGCAGCGGGCTCTGGCTTCTCCATCGTCTCGGCGCAGTCGATCGACAGAGCGAAGGTCGAAGCGGCGTTCGCGCCCGCGCGCGCCGCCGGCTCGCTCGGTGAACGGCTCGATGCGCTGACCGCGTCGCGTTCGCTCCCCGGCCACCGGATCCGCGTCGAGCTCGACAACGCCGACGCTCGTCGCAGCCTCGTCGCGTTGATCGGCTCCGCCAAGGAGCGGGTCCACGCGCAGTGGTACATCGTCGAGGACGACGAGATCACGCGCGAGGTCGAGGCGGCGCTCGCGCACGCGGCCGCGCGCGGCGTTGCCATTCGTGTGCTCATCGACTCGCTCTACAGCCTGCATGGCTCGCTCGGGGCGCAGAACCCGTTGCTCGGCCGGCTTTCGCACATGCCCGGCGTGGTGCTCTTGTCGTCGCGGCCGATCGACCACCTTCCATCGATCGAGGACTTGAAGCAGCGCGATCACCGCAAGCTGATGGTGGTCGATGGCGAGCGGGCCGTGGTGAGCGGCCGTAACCTCGGTCGCGCGTATTACCGGTCTTTCGCCGAGGCGCGCGTGTCGGCGACGTCCACCCACCACGACCTTCCCTGGCTCGATGCGAGCGTGGCGTTGGCCGGCCCGGGCGCGCGGGTGCTCGACGCTTCCTTCCGCGAGGCGTGGTCCGACGCCGGCGGCGAGCCGTTCGCGCTCGTGAGCCCGGCGCCGGTGGGGGCGATCGAAGCGCGTGTGATCGTGCACCGCGGGCTGCGCGACGCCTACACGCTGGAGGCGTATCGCGCCGTCATCGAGGCCGCACGCGAGCGGTTGATCGTAGTCAACAGCTTCCCGCTACAGTTCGAGCTGCAGCACGCGCTGCTCGCGGCCCTCCGGCGCGGCGTGCGCCTGTCGCTGCTGGTCGGTCGTGCGCGGCCCTCCCACGAGCTCGCTGGCGGCGCCGACGTGCCGTTCGCCGGCGCGCCGTACCACGGCATCGCCGATGTGCTGGTGCGCGCACGGCTCTCGTCGTTGGTTGCCGCCGGCGCCGACGTTCGCGAGCTCGTGGTTCCTCCGCCGTCCGGCTGGGAGGCGGCGCTCGGCGCCGTTCGCCCGCACGTGCACGCGAAGATCGTCTGCGCCGATTCGGCGGTGCTCGCCATCGGCAGCGCCAACCTCGACGTGACGGCCGGGTACTGGGAGAGCGAGGTGCTGGTCGTGCTCGAGAACCCGGGAGAGGTCGCCGGGGTGGCAACGGAGCTCGAGGCGCTGCTGGCCGGCTCCAGCGCGATCGATCCCGAGGACGCGAAATGGCTCGAGGGCGCGGCCCTGCGCGAGTGGCTGGGGCGGGTGTGGCCGTCGCTCCTGGCCTGAGCGGAGCGCGTTGGCGCGGGGTCTCCGTGGGAGTAAGAGCACCCGCATGGCCGCGTCGCCCACCACCGAGTCGAAGTCCACGGCAGTCGCTTCCGACATCCAGATCGTCGAGCGCCCGTTTGGTGTCGACACCGACCGCTTCCTCGACGTCGGTCGCAAGGTGTTCAGGGACGACCCCGCTTGGGTCACGCCGCTCGACATGGACATGAAGGACCGCTTCGACCCGAAGAAGAACCCCTTCTTCGAGCACGGCGAGGGCACGACCTTCATCGCGGTGAAGAACGGGCAGGACGTCGGTCGCTGCACCGCGCAGATCGACAAGCTGCACATCGAGAAGTACCAGGACGACACCGGGTTCTTCGGCTTCCTCGACACCATCGACGACGCTGGCGTCGTCAAGGCGCTGCTCGACGCCGCGGCTGCGTGGCTGAAGAGGCGCGGCATGAAGAAGATGCGCGGGCCGATGTCCCTCTCGATCAACGAGGAGATGGGCTGTCTCGTCGAGGGGTTCGACACGCCCCCGGTCATCCTCATGCCGCACAGCCGCGCGTATCAGGGCGGGCTCATCGAGGCCGCGGGCCTGGTCAAGGAGAAGGATGTCTTCGCCTGGCGCTACGAGGTCGGCGAGCCGCCGCCCCGCGCGCGCAAGGCGCACGACGAAGTCATGAAGATGCCCGAGGTCAAGATCCGTCCGATGGACCGCTCCAAGATGGAGGCGGAGACCCGGATGGTGATGGAGATCTTCAACGACGCTTGGAAGGACAACTGGGGCTTCGTCCCGATGACCGAGTCCGAGCTGAAGAAGATGGCGGCCGATCTCAAGCTGATCCTGGTGCCCGACCTCGCGCTGGTCGCCGAGATCGACGGCGTGCCGGCGGCGATCAGCATCGCGCTGCCGAACATCAACGAGATGATCAAGGACCTCGACGGGAAGCTCTTCCCGCTCGGCGTCTTCAAGCTGCTCTACCGTCTCAAGGTGAAAGGCCCGACCTCGGCGCGGCTCGTGCTCCTCGGGATCGAGAAGAAATTCCGCATCCAGAAGAAGTACGGCGGCCTGTCGACGGCGCTCTACGTCGAGATGAACGAGCGCGGCAAGCGTCTCGGGATGAAATGGGGCGAGCTTTCGTGGACCCTCGAGGACAATGCCCCGGTCAACGTCGGCATCAAGATGATGGGCGGTAAGGTCTACAAGAAGTACCGCGTGTACCATCGTCCGCTGTGAGCCCGCCCGTTCCCTCCAGAGCCCGCCCGACGACGGGACCTCCCCCCGAGGGAACGCTCGAAGAGGTGTCGCTCCCGGTGCTGTTCACGCACGTGCTCGGGCATCGCCTGAGCGGTTCGTTGGTCCTGAAGGCGCCGCGGTCCGAGGGTGACGTGGTGGTGTTCGCCAACGGCGCGCCGGCCCGCGTGCGCACGGCGAAACTGATCGCGCCGCTCGGAGAGATGCTCGTGCGGCTCGGCGTGATCGCCGATGTCGACCTGCAAGCCGCGCTCTTCCGCGCCCAGACCGCGAAGGCCCTCCTCGGCAAGCAGCTCGTCGCCGACAGCCTCATCGACAAGCGGGTGCTCCTCCGCGCGCTCCGAGAGCAGATCCTGGTCCGGATTCGCAGCATCGCCGCGTCGCCCAGCGAGACGGCCTACGAGTTCCACGCCAACACCGATCTCCTCGAGGAGGACGCGGCGACCAACCAGGTCACGGTCGATCCGCTCGCAGCGCTGCTCGCGCTGGTTCGCGCGTGGCCCGACCGCCGGCGCATCGACGAGACGATCGAGCCGCTCCGCAAGCGGCCGGTGCGCTTGCATGCGGACGCGGCGCTCGACCGCTTCGAGCTCGAGGACTCCGAGCGTGCCGTCATCGCGAAGATCAGGGGCGCCGAAGTCACCTACGAGGCGCTGCTGCAGTCGAGCATCGCGCCCGAGCGGGTCATCCGCGCGCTCCTCTACACGCTGCACGTCACCCATCACCTCGAGAACGACCCCGGCGTCGATCCGCTCGACGTCGACCCGCCCTCCGATCCGATGGCCTCGCTCCGCGACTCCGCGCTCAACGCGGGGCTCGATCCGCTGCGCACCAGCGCGGCCATTCGCGCCCTCGGCGCCGCCGACGACCATCGAGAAGCGCAGGCGTTGTGGCGTGCGGGTAGCCTCGAGGCCGCCGAGGCGCTCGCGTCGCGTGCGGTCCAGCGCGACCCCGAGAAGGCGGAGTTCAAGGCGCTGCTCGGCGTCATCGTCGCGCAGCAGGGCGGTCGCGCGAACTTCAAGCGCGGCATCGTGCTCCTCAACGAGGCCATCGCCGCTGCACCGCAGAGCGACAAGGCGCGCGTCTTCCGTGCGACGGTGCTGCGCGACGCCGGCCGCATCGATCACGCCATCCGTGATTGGAAGGCCGCGCTCGCGATCAATCCTGGCAACGACGAGGCGAAGATCGCGCTCAAGCGCGCCGACGTCCACGGCGATCGCAACCGTCAGTCGCAGCGCATGTCCTCGGGACGGGTCATGACCCCGCTCGGTGGCATGCAGACGACCCGTACGCGGGTGCAGAAGCCGTCCTCCGATCCGCCGCCGGTGAGCGCGACGACGAGCTGGGTGCTGCTGGCGGTCATCGTGATCTCGACGTTGGCCCTGCTCGTCGTCTACCTGCGCATGCGCGGGTAGATGCATTCAGGCGCGCATCGCCGCGCGCTGGCGTACGCTCGAGGGCGATGGCGGGTCTCTACGGCAAATCGGCAGAGCTGATCACGAGCCTTCAGTCCGCGCTGGAGCGAGGCGAGCCGATGCTCGATCTCGGCCAGCGAGCGATGGAAACGGGGCTCACCCTGATGCAGGAGGGCTCGGTGGCGCTCGACCGGGCGACCACCACGCTCGTGCGCTGTGACCGCGTGCTCGAACGGGTCGAGCGGTTGCTCGACAGCGGAGAGTCCCTCCTGTCGCTGATGCGTGAGAACGCCCGGCTCGAACAGCGCCGACTCGAGCTCGAGATTCGTCGGCTCGAGTCTGCCGGTTGAACATGCGACTCGTACTCTGCTGCGTGGTCGCGCTGGTCGCGTGCGGCTCCGATCCGGAGCCGTCTGCCGCCCCGATCGGACCGCCGTCCGAGCTCGCGGACGAGGACGCACTCACCGAGCTGTCGTCGCTCGCAGCGTTGCCAGAGCTCCACCCGGAGCGCCTCTATCGGCAGCAGTCGAGCTTCGATCGAGGCAAGGGTGGAGGCGGACTTCCGCTGTTCGATCGCGGCAACAAGGACTTGAACAACTTCGTCTGCGCGTCGGCCGACGCCGAGCTCGGCAAGGGCCTCGCGCCGATGGCGTTCGACGAGCCCTCGTGCACCGAACCGTACGTCCGCGGCGCGGTGGCGGCGCGCTTCGTCGGCTCGGGGCGCATGGTGCGGTTCTGGATGACCGCGCTCTCGATGCGCCTCTTGCCGGCCGACGACGAGGTGGTGCGCATCTGGGTCGACGACGAGCCGGTGCCCGTCGTCGACGCGAAGGTCTCTGCGATGGCGGACGGCAGTGCCGGCGAGATGTTCGCGCCGCCGTTCGGCGCGGGGAGCTTCCGGTACGTGTCGTGGCGGTACCCTGTGGTGTTCGCGCGGAAGTTGGTGGTCGCGGTCGATGGGCTCGGCGTCCTCGACAACGTCTACCACCAGACCGACGTGGTGCTCGACGCGAGCCCCAAGGCGCGCCACCGCGCACAAAACAGGCTTCTTGCGCGCGATCGTGCGAAGGCCGCGCTCGCCGTGTCGGTCGCGACCGGCGAGACGTTGCTCGACGAACGGAGGACGCTCGCCAGGGGCGAGCCCACGACGTTCTCGATCGCCGGCCCGGCAACGTTGAATGCCTTGTCGGTCGCGCACCCGGAGCGGCTCGGCGACGTCGAGCTCTCGGTCTCGTGGGACGGCGTCGAGGCGATGAAGCTTCCGCTTTCGGACCTCTTCGCGGCGACGCTCGCGGCACCCTCCCGGAGCTCGCTCGGGATCGACGTGGCCGACGGCACCGCGTCGCTGCGGCTGCCGATGCCCTTCGGCAAGAACGCGACGTTCCGCGTGACGAACAGCGGTGAGCCGATCGAGGTCGTGCTGTCGGCCAAGGGCACCCGCGGACCGGCTGCTGCCACGCGGCTCTTCGCCATTCGCAGCGACACGGTGGCACCGGCGACGGGCGACCACCCGCTGGTGCACGTGAGCGGTCCCGGTCGTTGGGTCGGCACCTGCGCGATGCTCGAGGGGCACGCGCTTGCCGGCACGGGAATCGCCGTCGAGGGCCTCAACTTCCTCGAGGGCGACGAGAAGGTGTCGCTCGACGGAGCTCTGGCCCTGCCGGGCACCGGCACCGAGGACTACTTCGACTCCGCGTTCTATTTCCTCGGCGGCGACGCGGCGACGCCCTTCGCGGCGTGGTGGGGAGTGACCGATGACCGCTCCAAGACTCCGGCCCGAGGGCGCGCGTCGGCGTGCCGGTTCCACGTGCTGAACGACGCGATCGACTTCACGAACAGGCTCGACGCCGATCTGGAAATTGGACCGGGCGACGCGAGTCTTCTCGATCGTTACCGCACGGTCGCGTTCGTGTATCGCTGATGGTGGGTGACATGCATTTCAGCGATTACCAGCGCGACATCGCGCCGAGGTCGAACACCTGCGCGCCTGCTTGCTTCAGCGTGCGTGCGGCCGAGCCGCTGCGCATGCCGCTCGCGCAGTAGACGACGATCGGCTTGCCCTTCTTGGCGAGGTCAGCCGCGCGACCGCCGATGTCACCGACGGGAACGTTCAGCGCGCCTTCGAGGTGCCCGCCGGCGAACTCGCCGGGTGAGCGTACATCCAGAAGGAGCGCGCCCTCGGAGACGAGACGCTTGGCTTCGGCCGGCGCGACCTTACCCAGGCGCGAGCTGAGGAAGAACACGAGAAAGGCGACGGCGAGGGCGATCCAAAGGGCGTTCTGGTCCATGGGTGGGCATGCGTGAGAGCCGGGATCCGACGAAAAGGATTCGCCCGCCCTACTGCGGAGCCATCACGAGGTCGAGAACGTCACGTCGAACGCGCTTCGGCCGTCGGTACGGCGCGCCGCGCGGATGCCGTCCATCGCACGGGTGACCTCCGACATCGGAAGCTTCGCCGGCACCTGGAGGATGGCCGTGGTCGGAATTTCACCCTCGACGACGCGTCCGGTGGCCACGCCCGAGGCCCACGCCTTGGACATCGCGGCGTCCAGCTGATCGAACGGCACCGTGGCGACGTCCTCGGTCTTCTGGCCCTTCTGCCACTGCAGCGAGACGTTCCTGTCGGCGTCGATCTTCACGCGGAGCGCGGTCGGCTCCTCCTTCGTCACGAGCTTGCCGCTCTCGCTCGGCGCGCGGGGCGCCGCGGGCATTCTCGCCATGCTGGTCCACACCGCGGTGACCAGGAGGAACGAGATCGTCACCATCAAGAGATCGATGAACGGGACCATGTTCACTTCCTGGTCCACGTTGCGCCGCCCGGACTTCCCTGAACCCGTCGAGATCCCAGCCATCGGACACCTCCAGTCCTCGGACCGACCCTCGACCGTGGAAGAAGTTCCCGGACGCGCGCCGTGCTACACGCGCGCCATGAAGGTCCTGATCACCGGAGGGTCCGGCTTCCTCGGCTCGCACATCGCCGAACAGCTCGCGCAGGCGGGGCACGGCGTTCGGGCGCTCGTCCGAAAGAGCTCCAACACGAAGTTTCTCGCCGGGCTGTCCGGCGTCGAGCTCGCGTACGGCGCGGTCGAGGACAAGGACTCGGTCGCCAAGGCGGCCGAAGGGGTCGACGCGATCATCCACAGCGCCGGACTCGTGAAGGCCAAGGACGCCTCCGAGTTCACCGCGACCAACGTCGACGGCACTCGCAACCTGCTCGAGGTCGCGCTCGATCGGCGCAAGCAGATCAAGCGGTTCGTGTTCGTCTCGTCGCTCGCTGCGCACGGCCCCTCGGCCGACGGCACGCCCGTCGCGCACGATCGCGAGCCTTCGCCGGTGACCAACTACGGACGCTCCAAGCTCGCGGCCGAGCGCCTCGTGATGGCGGCCAAGGACGATCTGCTCGTCACCGCGATCCGACCGCCGGCCATCTACGGTCCGCGCGACACCGAGATGTTCGCCTTCTTCGAGGCGCTCTCGATGGGCGTCATCACGGTGATGGGCGGCGGAACGCAGAAGATCTCGATCGTCCACGGAGCCGACTGCGCGCACGCGTGCATCCTCGCCACCGAGAAAGAGCACGAGAGCGGGCGCGCGTATTACGTGGAGGATGGCGGCACGTACACCGTCAGCGAGCTGGCCGAGATCTACCAGGAGGGCTCGGGCAAGCGCGCGCTGCGCATCCCGCTGCCCACGCCGATCCTCTGGGCGGCGGCGCTCGGCAACGAGCTGCTCGTCAAGGCCACGGGCAAGGCGCGCATCTTCACCCGCGACAAGATCAACGAGCTGCTCGCGCCGCACTGGGTGTGCTCGTCGGAGCCCATCCGCACCGAGCTCGGCTGGACGCCGTCGCTGCCGTGGGCCGAGGGGAGCAAGAAGACCGCGGAGTGGTACCGCGAGAACGGTTGGATCAAGCGTTGAGCCGTCTGCTCATCCGTGCCTCGCGCGGAGGAGCAGGATCACGTGCACGACCACGATGGTCGACAGGAGCACCGCGGTCGTCGCGTGACGACGGCGGCGCTCCACGCGATCGCGGATCTTCGGGTTGCGCAGGCCCAAGCCCAGTCCCGCGTGCGCGACCATCACCATGAAGGCGACCGCGCCGGCGAAGAACGCGATCGATCCGCCGCCGACGGCAGCCTCGGAGCCGAGCTCGGGGAGCACGAGCCCCGTGTGGATGAACGCTGCGAGCGACGTCACGAGGCCGAGCAGTACGTGCGCGCGGATGGCCGGCGAGTCCGGGGTCGCGCGTTTGTGCTCGCGTGCGCGATAGGCGAGCGGCACCGTCGCGGCGAGCACGATGCACGCGAGCGCAATCCAGCCGCTGATCGAAGCCATGGCGCGGCAGTGTACCAGACCGCCTCGCGCAGTCTTCGACCGCGGACGCCTGTTCCTCAAGTGATGCTCACGCTTTCATCGCGGCCGCCACCGTCCGAATCAGCCGGTCGATGTCGAACGGCTTCGCCAACACGTCGTACGCGCCGAGCGCGGCGACCGCCTTCCTGTCGTCCGGGGTCGCGTACCCCGAGACGACGATGGGAACGAGCTTCGGGTCGACCCGCCGCATCACTTCGAGCGTCTCTCGACCGCTCATGCCCGGCATGCGCAGGTCCATCGTGACGACGTCGAAGTGGCGCGAACGAAGCAGTTGCAGGGCTTCGGTGCCGCTCGCGGCGGTCGTCACCTCGTATCCCGCCGCGCCCAGCACTTCACCAATGACCTGACGCAGGTCCTCCTCGTCGTCGACGACCAACACGCGTCCCCGGGTCGTCATGATTCGGCCCCTGTGGGCAACCAGAGGCGCATCGTCGTCCCGCCACCGAGGCCGCCCTCGACCCAGAGGTGGCCTCCGTGGGCTTCCACGATCTGCAGCGCGAGCGACAGTCCGAGCCCCGTCCCCTGTCCGACGGGCTTGGTGGTGAAGAAGGGATCGAAGATGCGCGGGAGCACGTCGGGTGGGATGCCCGGCCCCTCGTCTTCGACGCGGATCTCCACGCCGGGGTGCCCGTCGTGCTCGCGAACGAGCGCATGCACGCGTACGGTCGCGCCTCGGATGGACGCGTCGATCGCGTTGTTCACGAGGTTGAGCAGGGCGGACTCGATCTCGGTGCTGGACACCGAGACGACGGGCAGGGGGGGATGGGGCTCGCTCTGCAACGTGACATCGACGTTCCGTGCTCGAGTGCGCGCCAGCTCGAGCACGTCCCCCATCAGCTGGTCGACGGCCGTCGCCTCGCGGACTCCAGAGCTCTTGCGGGTGAAGTCGAGCATCGTTCGCACGAGCTCCGCGCAACGCGTCGCCTGCCGGCCGATGGCCTCGAGCCGAGGTCGCAGCGGATCCTGCTCGCCCGACTGGCGGAGGAGGTTCTGGGTCTGAGCGAGGATCACCGCGATCGGGTTGTTGATCTCGTGGGACAGGCCCGCGATCAGCGTGCCCATCGCGGCCATCTTGCCGGTCTGGAGCAACTGCTGCTGGGTGTCCCGGAGGCGCTTCAGGTTCGTGTCGAGCTCCTCGTTCGCTGCGCGGAGCTCCGCGGTGCGCTCGCGAACGCGCTGTTCGAGCGAGAGCGAGAGGGCGTGCAGCTGGGCGAACGCGTCGGCCTTCTCGAGCGACGCGCCCGTGAGCGCGACGATGTATTCGGCGAGGTGCCGCTCGTCGTCCCCGAAGAGTGAGGCGACGAGGTTGTGCACCACGTACAGACACGCGACTGCGCGGCCTCCCACCGAGATCGGGGCGCAGAGCGCGGAGCGCGCCCCGCCGAGGGTCATGCTCTCGATCTCGGGGCCACGCATTCCAGACGTCCAGATGATCGGCTTGGCTTCGGTGAGCGCCGCCCGCACCAAGGTGTGGCTGGGCGTGCCCCCGTCGATTCGGCCCGTGCGCGCGACCGTGCTCAGCTCTCTCACGTCGGGCCCGTGGGGCACGACCACGCTCGACGACTGCCCGCGGAGCAGGGTCGAAGCCGCCGCACACGCGGCCTCGTAGATCGCCTCCGGGGTGGGGGCGGCCGCGATCTTCCGCCCGCTGTCGACGACGCTGGCGAACCGATCGGCCAGCGACAGCGTGATGCTCACGTCGTCGGCCCGCTGCCCGCCGTGAGCGCGGAGCACGAATTCCCCGTGGAGCTGGTGGAGCAGTGCATGGGCACGCGACACGTCGTCCTCGCCCCCGCTCGCCCCCTTTCGTAGTCGACGGAGCTCGCCGGCGACCAGTAACGACTGCGCGTACTCGAAGCGCATTCCGAGGGACTCCGCCTCGGCCAGGCTGCGTTCGATGGTCCTCTGCGCGCGCCAGAGCGCGCCTCGACGGCACAAGAGGAGGGCTCTCTCGCGGAGCGCCATTGGCAGGTTGCCGCGATACCGCCGCGCCTTTCTCACCGCACGTCGGATCGCCCGCTCGGCCTCCGGGAGGAATCGACGACGCGGTACGACGATGGTCCCGTCGACCTGCTCGGCTGCGAGCCGCAGCGCGTGACCCCGCCACAACGAGAGGTACGAGACGTACTCGCTCTCGAGCTTCGCGACGCGCACGATTCGCTCCGCCTCGGCGAGCGCCTCGACCGCGCGACGAGGCTCGCCCTCGCGGAGCAGCCGGAGAGCCTCCGCCTGGAGCACGCTCTCGCGAGTCTGGGGATCCTCCAGCGAGCTCGCCAGCGCAGCCTGCAGGCGATCGCCCGGGATCACGCCACCCGTCGCCTTCGCCCAGACCTCGAGCACGATGGCTGCCGCGTGGGCGTCTCCGATCTCGATGCCGTCTTCCACCACCCGGCGACACTCCTCGACGGCCTCGCGCAACGCACCCGTGCGATAGAGGCACGAGGCGATCTGGAAGCCGGCGATGTTCGCCTCCCACAGATCGCCGGAACGGCGGAGCACCCGCGAAGCAGCGCGAAACTTCTCGAGCGCCTCGGGGTAGCGCCCCTCCGCGTGGAGCAACATGCCGAAGAAGCTGAGGGCCTGCGCCTCGCCGGGATGGTCTGCGAGCGCGCGACGGATCGACAGCCCCCGTTCGGCGTAGACCCGACCACGGGCAAAGAGGATCCTCGGCAGCCCCGTCATCCCGAGCGCGTGCTCGGAGTAGGCCTGCGCGAGCTCACGCGAGGACGGGTGGCGCTCGGCGAGGTTGAGCTCGCTGAGGTGAGCCCAGAACGTCGCGACCTGGCCGCGGTAGAACCAGTAGGCGTAGGCGAGACGGCTGAAGAGCCGCACCGCGAGCAGATCGATCTCGCGCCGATCGGGGGTACCGCGCGCGAGGAACCAACGCGGAAATAGCGTGTGCAACAGCTGCAGCACGGCTTGGTGCAGCGCGGCGAGAGCGACCGCGAAGGAGCTCGAAGGCACCTTCCAGCCGAGGGTGACGAGCGCGCGTCCGATCGCCGCTCCGGCCTCTTCGACCCTTCCGCGCTTGAACGAGAGCTCGCCGAGCTTGCCCTCGATCTGAGCTTCGGCAATCGGCGTAGCCGCGAGCGTGCGCGCCCGTCCGAGCTCGGTCGCAGCCTCCTCGTAGCGCCCGCGCAACATCAATACGTCGCCGAGCGCTTCGGCGATCATCCGCCGCTGATCGTGATCGGTTCGGTCGATTCCTCGCTCCGCAATTCGATAATGCCGCTCGGCGATCTCGAACGCGTATTGCGCGCGAGCGCGTGCTGCCGCCTCGAGCGCATGGGGCAAGGCGCTCACCGGATCCCCGGCCTCGTCGAAGTGATAGGCGAGGTCGAACACGAGGTCGGCACGAGACGCGTGCGTGTCGTTGCTGCTGAGCGCCGCGAGCATCTGGATTCGCTCGGCGGCGAGGCGGTGCAGTCGACGACGGTCGTCCGAGGAGAGGCGCTCGAGCATCCGTTCGCGAAGCCGGTCGTGGGCGAACGAGTAGCGCTCCCCGTGCGAATCGACCCAGACCAGGTGCCGGCGACGCGCCTCGATGATGTCGTTCATCGCCTCGGCCATCGAGCGTCCGGCCAGATCGGCTGCGAGGGACAACTCGAACGTCTTGCCCAAGACGGCGCAGGCCGACAGCAGGTTCAGCACCGGCTCGGGGAGCCGCTCGACGCGATGCGCGAGGAACGAGGCCCCGCGGCGCGAAGACTGTGCCGAAGCCATCGCCTGCGGCTCGATCTCCCAGCCGGCCCCGTCCCGACCCTTGTCGATCGCGACGAGGGCGCCGCCTTCGACGAGGCCCTCGAGTGCCGCGGCTGCGAAGAAGGGATTGCCTTGCGAGAGGCGCGCAACGAGCTCCGTCACTTCGGCCGGGAGCGCTCCTGCCATCGATTCGGCGAGCCGCCGAACGTCGCCAAGACTGAGCGGAGCGAGCTCGAGGCGCACGTGCGGCGACAACCGTCGCAAGGGGTGGCCGACGTCGACCTCGTCGCTGCGATACGCAACGGCTACCAACACGTGGGCTTTCGACTCGTCGGTCGCATGCGCCTTCTGCCACGCGTTGAGCACCTTGAGAGACAGCTCGTCGGCGGATTGACCATCGTCGAGAAAGATCACCGCCAGGCGCTCGGGGGTGCCGACCGCATCGAGCAACGCGGTCAATGCCGGGAGGGTCCGTGCCTCGCCGTGCGCTTCGGCGCCGAGCTGACTCGGGTCGTCGGTCGCGAGGACCCCGGCGAGCACCGGCAGCGCGGCGCAGGCCGCGGGGAGATTCTCGCCGAGCCGCTCCCGCAGGCGAGCGGCGAGCTCGGGATCCTCGCGCGCGCGACTCACGATGGCGCGCGCCACCCCCTGGAAGACCTCCAGCGGCCGTTGCGTGGCGCGGCTGCTCGCGCGTCCCCGCAGGACCCACGCTCCGGTCTGCGTGCCGTGGACGGCCATCTCTTCGAGCAAGCGGGTCTTTCCCGCGCCAGACTCGGCCTCGACCAGCACCAGACGCGCCTGGCCCGCGCGTGCGCGGCCGAGCTCGGCATCGAGCGCCTCGAGCTCGCGCTCGCGCCCGACGAACGCTGGCTCGGTCAGCGTGTGTCGACGGTCTCGCGCGCCGATGACGAGGGCGGGATCGCTCTTCCCCGCGTCGAGCGCGGCGGTGATCGCGTCGAGGTCGGCCAACACCGCTGCCGCCGACTGATACCGGTCGCGAGGGTCTTTGCTCAGGAGTCGCAGGATCACCGCATCCAGCGCTCGTGGGACGCAGACGCCCAGGCTGCGAAGCGACGGCGGGGGCGTCGTCAGGTGCATTCGCAAGACGTCGCCCACGGTGTCCCCGCGAAACGGCGGGCGACCCGCGAGGCACTCGAAAAGGACGATGCCGGCCGAGTACAGGTCAGCCCGCTCGCCGACGTCGACGTTGAGCATGCCGGCCTGCTCGGGCGAGACGTACGCGATCGTTCCGACGGGCTCGTCGCGCTGCCAGGGCTCGAGACGCGTGGCGCGCGCGAGGCCGAAGTCGATGAGCGTCACGTTCGGCTCCGCACCGTCTGCCGGCTCGCCGAGAATGACGTTCGCCGGCTTGACGTCGCGGTGGATGACGCCGTGGCGGTGTGCTTCGTTCAGCGCGCGCATGAGGCCGCGTGCGACGGAGAGCGCTTCGCGGAGGGCGAGGGGTCCGTGCGACAGCCGTTCGGCGAGCGTCGTACCCGGCACGTACGGCGCGACCAGGAAGAACTCGCCTCCTTCGCGCCCGACGCCAATCAGCGGTGCCACGCAGCCGCACGGCCCCGACACTTGCTCGAGCACCTCGGCCTCGTGCTCGAACCGCAGCTGGGCCAGAGGCGAGACGAGGGACGAACGCGTCTTCTTGATGACGACGGTGTCGCCGTGGTCGAGGTCCACACCGAGGAACGTCTCGACGCCTCGGCCCTTCTTCAGAAGCGAGGTGGTTCGATAGTGCCCGGCAAGCGTCTGCTCCATTGCGTCGACCCGAGGCCGCGAGTGGATGACGCAAGAGACGATCCGCGCCCGTGTCCTCGTTGGGTAGGTCGACCGTCGACGCCTCAGGGCCTGAGGCGCAGCCGCTTGTCGGCGAACTCCGTCTCGTCCCACGCCATCTCGCGGAGCTCGCCCGAAAGGTAGAGCGCGATCTGATCGCGGTAGTGTTTGCCCGCCGGGTCGCCCGAGTTCCCTGGCGGGAGCACGGCGCGTCCGTCGTGCGGGACCCCGGGGACTGCGATCATCCGGAACGCCGGGGCGGCGCGGACGGCGAACCGCCCACCGCGGAGGTCGTAGTCACCCATGCACACGGTCGTGCCGTCGCCGCGCGCCGGGAACGGTCCGGGTGAGGAGACCGCGCGCAGGCCCGGTACGTCGTGTAGCGCGTGACGGAACGTGAGGGTGTGGAGTGCACCCCAGCGCCACTGCGCCGGATCCTCGCCGAGCATCCTGCGCAAGCGACCCTCGGCCATGGCCGCCGCGTCGCGAACGATCGTCGCGCGGTCGCGGCCCTCGAGCCAGACGTTGGTGTCGTCGCGGAGCACCCGCAACAACGGCAGAGCCGGCGCGTTGAGCAGCTCGAAATACCGCTCGAACGCGAGCTCGCCGAGGTCGTCGAGGAACACGTGGCGGAACACCGCCTCGAGGAACACATGGGTGGCCGCGGCGCCGACGCTGTCCTCGGTCGCCTGCCCGGACCACGCGCGCATCACCCGGACCAGATCGCGTCCGCGACGAGGCGTGAGCGCGAGGGTGTCGTCGTCGAGGCCTGCGAGCAACGCGTCGCGCGCCGAGAGCGCCCAAGAGGAGTGCACGTCGCGCTGCAGTGCGGCGATCTCGCGCGGGCCGACGGCGCGGTACTCGTCGAGCATCGTGCGGATGCGCGCGTTGCGGAACGGTGGCTCGAACAAGTCGCCGAGGAAGTGGCGGTAGCCCTCGCCGGCGGGGTTGGTGTTCGCCGAGACGATGATGCCGTCGGCGGGGTCGAGCACGAACGGCAGCTCTTCGCCGGGCACGTACCCGCGCCACTCTGCGCGCGGGTCCTCGCCGTCGGCGATGTCGATGCCCGAGACCACGCCGTTCCCGGCGCGCCGTGGGACCTTGCCGGCGTATTGCCAGCCGATGTGTCCGTCGGCGTCGGCCCAGACGAAGTTGAGTGTCGGGCTGCCGTGGTCGCGCGTCGCGCGTCGGAAATCGTCGAAGCGACGCGCGCGGATGAGGCCGAGCGCCGCGTCCATGTCGAGGCTCGCGTCCTGGCCGCTCCACTTGAGCGCGAGCGCGTGATCGGTAGGTCCGAGCAGCTCGCCCCCGAGCACGTGCGAGACGATCGGCCCCCGCGGGCTCTCGTGCAGGTCGACCGTACGCGCGCCGTCGCCCTTGATCGCGATGGTCTCGCGGCGGGTGATCAGGCGGTTGTCGCGCCGGAGCGACACGAGGTCTTCGCGATAGAGCTGCGTGTCGTCGCCCCAGCCCGCAGTGGCGCCCCAAGCGGCGTGGACGTTCTGGCCGATGGGAAACGCCGGCGTGCCCGGGATCGACACGCCGCGCACGTCGATGTCGCCGCCACGGGCACGCGCCTCCCAGAAGATGGCCGGCGCACCGAGGGGCATGTGCGGATCGCTCGCGAGGATCGGCCGATCGAGCGCCGACCGGCGTGCAGACACGGCGAAGGCGTTGGAGCCGAGGTGCAGCGAATCGGTGCCGAGCACCGCGCGGAGCATCTCCGTCGTGGCGAGCAGAGGCTCGAGGGCGCCGACGTCACCGCGGGTCACCGTCAGGGGGTGCCTTTGGGCTCGCAGATGCGCCGCACGCTCCACGCCCACCGCGTCGGCGCAGAGCGCCCACGCCATCGCGAAGCGATACGAGAACGAGAGCTGGAACGCGATGCCCTTGCTGATGAGAATGGGATCGGCGCCCGTCCACGGCATCGGCTCGAGATCGAGCAGGAGCATCTCGAGCGGCCGGCGCCCGCTCGAGACGTACGCGTTGATGCCGGCGGCATACGCGTCGACCCACGCGCGCGCCTCGCCGGTGGCGATCTCGTAGCTCGCCTCGGCGGCGCGACGGAAGCCCATCGAACGATTGAACGCGTCGAGGTCCACGAAGGTACGGCCGGCGAGCGCTCGCCCGAAGGTCTTGTCGTCGACCGGGCGCGCGCCGAACGTGGCAGCGAGCTCTCCGCGGAACGCCCGGCGCATCAGCTCGATCTGGAAGAGGCGATCCTCGGCGCATGCCCACCCGAGCCCGAACGCGGCGTCGGCGCGGGTCTTGGCGAACACTCCGGGAACTCCCCAGCGATCGCGCGCGATGGTGATCGCGTCGTCGAGCCCGCGCACCCGCTCGGTAGGGGTCTCGGGCGGGCGACCGCGGAGGAGCGGCTCGAGCAGCGTCTCGCGCGCATCCACGGCGCGCATCAAGAGCGCCCGCACGGCGCGGACCGGGCGACTCGTCGAGAGCTCCCTCAGGGCGAGCTCGACCCGGGCGCGCGGCTTGTCGCGTTCGGCCATGGGCCGAGACGGTTAGCGCAGTGCGTTGGGGAAGCCCAGCCCGCCCCCCATTCGAGAAGGTTCACCACGGAGAACACGGAGATCAGGGAGGTCGAGAGGTCTGCCGATGTTGGCCACCACACAACGTCGCTGTTGCAGCCGTCGCCGCTTCGCCACCAAGAGCATCGAGGAGGCGGCGGCCTGAGTCGGCAGACCCAATCTCGTCTGGCCTCCTTGGCTCCGCGCCTCCGTGGTGAGTTTCTCGCTTGTCTTCATTCTGCGGCGTGGACTTCGCCGTCGCCGCACAAACGGTGGACGAGGTAGCTCGCGACGTCGCCGGGGCGGGTGCCGGGGCCGAAGCCGGCGTCGAAACCGAGCTCCAGACCGAGCTTGTGGTCGACCCGCGGTCCGCCGAAGAGGCAGATGAACCGCTCGCGGAGGCCGCGGCGCTCGAGCATCTCGATGAGCGCGCGTCCGTTCTCCTTGTGACAGTTGCGTTGGGTGATGACCTGGCTGACGAGGATGGCGTCCGCCGCGAGCGCCATCGCGCGCTCGATCAGCTGGTCGTTCTCGACCTGCGCGCCGAGGTTGTACGCCTCGAAGCCCTTGTACGCCTCGAGTCCCTTCTCGCCCGCGTAGCCCTTCATGTTGAGGATCGCGTCGATGCCGACGGTGTGCGCGTCGCTGCCGGTGCACGCGCCCACGACCACGATCTTGCGCCCGAGGCGCGCGTGGATCCGGTGATCGATCTCCTTCATGTCGAGCCGCGGGACCTCGACGTCGGGGACCTCGATCCCGTTCACGTCGATCGAGTGCCCCGAGTGGCCGTACACCACGAAGTACGTGTACCCCTCGGCACACTCCTCCATGGTCGTGACCAGCGGCTCCTTGAGGCCGTGCAGCTCGGCGAACCGGCTCGCAGCCTCCTTCGCGCGCGCGCTCTTCGGCATCGCGAGCGTGAAGCTCATCTGGACCATCCCGTCGCCTTCGCGGTCGCCATAAGCACGGAGGAGCTTCGGCTCGGTCTTGTGCATGCCGTTCTCGTAGTGTCGCGACGCAGGGCGAGCAACCAGGCGCGCTCTGGTCGCGTCCAACCGGCGTGCTCACCGAGGTCCTCCTCGCGGTCTTCGCGGGCGCGGTCGTGGCGATCGTGGCCAAGCTCGGGACCGGCCATCGGTCCCGGGGAGCGTTCTTGTTCGCCGGACTGGTCGGCGGCTTCGGCGGGCTGATCGGGCTCTTCACCACGCGCATGATCGGCATCTCTCGCGAGCGCGAGCGGGATCCCGTGGTACTGACGATCTGCGCCGCTTTCGGCCTTGTGATCACGCTCATCTACGCGGTGCTCTCCCGCATCGCTCGCCGGCGGGCCGTGAAGCGTGGCGAGAGCCGACCGTCGATTGCCTTCTGACCTCGGCGTCCTACGCTCGTCGCGTGACCCGCTGCCGGAGCTGCACCCGTCGCACCGCGCTGGCGCTGGCGGTCACGGGCTTGGCCTGGCCGGCGGTGGCCTCCGCGAAGTGCACCGAGAAGGGGCTCGACGTCGGACCGTTGAAGGCCTGGCCCAAGGGAACGTTCAGGCTGGTCGAGACCGACGTCGGGCGATTCGTCGTCGCGCACGACGAGCGCGGGCTCTATTGCTACTCCGGCATGTGCACGCACATGGGAGGGGCCATCGTCGTAGATGCTCAGGGCACCGGTCTGTGCCCGGCGCACCAGTCGATGTTCGGTCCGAACGGGGAGGTCACTCGTGGACCCGCGACGCGTCCGCTGCCGCATTTCGCGGTGAAGCCATGTGGCGAGCGGTTGCTCGTCGACCCATTGACCATCGTTGCGCCCGACGTGCGCATGCCCGTGTGAAGAACTGTCGAAAAATCCCCCGGACTGAAAGTCCGGGGCACCGACAGCAAGACGAAGCCCTTCGGGCTGGCGGAGTTACGTGGTCGACGACGACCTCGCTTTCGGCAAGCGTCGCTTCGTTCTACTCCAGCTCGCGACCGTGCGCGCATGAACGCCGACCACGCAAAGCAGCTGCTACGAGCGAGTTCGTCTGCGTGTGAGCTCGCCAACGCGCACTTGAAGCACCACCACGAAATGGCGCCGGCCTTGGTCGGCGCCTCCACAAAGGCACCCTGCGTGGCGATGCTCGTGGCGATCTGGGCGAACAACCTTCAGCACGCGACTGCACTCTTCGCGTAGCCTGCGTCCGCTCATCGTCGGGTGCCGACACGTACCCGACAGTCGCGCACCGATCGCGACTACAGGCGGCTGCTGGCCCTTAGGATGCGGTCGCCGCGCTTGCTGTTGCGAGCCGTCCTCGCCAGCCCGGAGGGCTTCGTCTTGCAGTCGGTGCCCCGGACTTCAGTCCGGGGGAATTCTCCAGCGGCTCTTGATCTCCGCTCACCGGGCCTCGGCCGCGAGACGGATGACCGCGTCGCACACCGCGTTGGCGACCGAACCGAGCCGATCGAAATTCCACGCCGGGACGTGGGTATGTGAGCTCACCCGCTCGCGCAGCAGCGCGCCGTCCGTCAGCATCACAGCCGGCCAACCCTCCTGCAGGAAGGACCAGTGATCGGACGATTTCGCGAGCGGGAGGAACCCGGGCAACACCACCCGGCGTGCGCGTACGCGCGGGTGTGGCCCGAGCGCGTCGTGCAGGCGGGTCGCGAGCTCGCGAGAGCGAAAGTTCGACACCACCGCGAAGAAGTCGAGCAGCCGCGAGGGGCCGAAAATACGCCCGACGCTCTCGATGGCGACCATGCCATCGATGCAGTCGCCACGTTCGCGACAGCGCCGAGCATACGCGCGGCTGCACGTGTCGTCGGTTCCGGTGGACGAACGCTCCTCACTGGGGAACGCGACGAGTCGTACCGAGCGCGCGAGCGCGCGGCCGCGAAGGCGCGCGGCGAGCGCGAGGAGCACCGCAACGCCCGTCGCGCCCTTGGCGGCGCCGAGCGAGCCGCCGAACGATCCGCCGAGGGTGTCGTAGCGGGCGCTGACCACGAGCGTGCGGTGTGCTGCCGAGTCGCCGCGGTGCTCCGCGACCAGGACGTCGACCTCGCGTTGCCGTTCCCCGCCTCGCTCGACGTCCCGCTCGACCTTGAACCGATCGATCGCCGGGACGTAGCCGAGCTCGCCAAACCGCTCGGAGACGTAGCTCGCAGCGCGTGCGAGCCGCTCGAAGCGCGCCTCGTCGCGCAGGTTTCGGGGGCCGATCGAGCCGAGGGTGTGCACGTCGCGCGCGAGGTGACCTGTGACATCCATGGGACGGAGGCCGCCGTGCAAGCGGTGCACCTGACGGGAGGTCCCGCGCGGTACGTTCGTGCGCAGCCCATGCGTTCGATCGGCGTGCTCGCGTCGGCGATGCTCGTGACGCTCGCCGCGACGAGTCAGACGCGTTCGAGGATCGTCGCGGTGGCCTGGCCGAAGCCGATGCACATGGTCTGGAGCGCGTAGCGCGCCTTCTTGTCCTCGAGGAGGTGGAGCATCGTCGTGAAGATGCGCGCGCCGGAGCCGCCGAGCGGGTGGCCGAGGGCGATCGCGCCGCCGCGGACGTTGGTCTTGGCGAGGTCGGCCTCCACGTCGATCGACCACGCGAGCGGCACGGTCGCGAACGCTTCGTTCACCTCGAAGAGGTCGATGTCCGAGAGCTTGAGGCCTGCCTTGTCGATCACCTTGCGCGTCGCCGGGATGGGCGCGGTGAGCATGATCGTGGGGTCGGCGCCCGCGACGGCCGTGGCGGCGATGCGTGCGCGGGGCGTGAGGCCGTACTTCTTCACGGCGGCCTCGCTCGCGAGCACCACCGCCGCAGCGCCGTCGCTGATCTGCGACGAGTTGCCGGCGTGCACCACGCCATCCGGCTTGAACGCCGGTTGCAGGGTGCCGAGCTTCTCGAGGGTGGTCTGCGGGCGGATGCCCTCGTCCTTGGCGAACGTGCGGACCTGACCGTCGGGGTAGGTGACGTCGATGGGCGCGATCTCCCGATCGAACTCGCCTGCGGCCTGCGCGCGAGCCGCCTTCTGGTGCGACTGGAAGCTCAGCTCGTCGAGCTGGCTGCGCGAAAGCTTCCACTTCTCGGCGATCATCTCGGCGCTGATGCCTTGCGAGACGAACTCGTATTTGGAGGAGTACTCCGCGGGCGGAGGGAACCAGGGCGAAGGACCCGTGGCGTCCGAGCCCATGGGCGTGCGTGACATGATCTCCACGCCCGAGCCGATGGCGATCTCCGCTTCGCCGGACGCGATGGCGTTGGCCGCGGTGTGGATCGCCTGCTGGGACGAGCCGCACATGCGGTTCATCGTGGTTCCGCAGGTGGTGACCGGGAAGCCGGCGATGAGCGCGGCGACGCGGGCGATGTTCATGCCCTGCTCGCCGACCGGCGAAACCACGCCGGCGACCACGTCCTCGACGAGCGCGAGGTCGACCTTGGCCCGGACGGCCGCCTCCTTCAGCACGTGCGCGAGCACGAGCTCGGCGCGGGTGTTCGAGAGGGCTCCCTTGCCCGGCTTGCCGATGCCGACCGCCGTGCGTACCGCCGAGATGACGTAGACCGTGTTTCCGCGCATTCGAGACTCCTTTGGGTCGCTCCTGGATCGGTGAGCGCCGTGCGAACAAGAATGAATCGCCATTCAGTATTGCGCAACTGGGCGATCGACTCGGAGGGAGAAAGTGCCGGCGTGCTACCTGCACGCCGGCCGATGGCGACGCGAGCGCGGTTCGGCTACCCCGTAGGGGATGGCCTCGCCCAAGCGGAGCATCGGCATCGACCTCGGTGGCGCGCGCTGCGGCGTGGCCGTCGACGACGAGCTCGGTCAGCTCGCGTTCCCGCGGCCGAACCTGCCGGCCAAGGACCGCAAGGCGTTGGTGGAGGCGCTCGCCAGGCTCGCGCGCGAGGTCGACGCGCGGCGGTTCGTCATCGGTCTTCCCCTCGAGATGACGGGGCAAGAGGGCCGCGCAGCCGAGCGTGTGCGAACCTTCGCGCAATTTCTCGCCGATGCGTCCGGGCTCGAGGTCGTGCTGTGGGACGAACGGCTCTCCACGGTGGAGGCAGCAGGGCAACTGCGCCGCGCGGGCCACGACGCACGCGGGCAGAAGGACCTCATCGACGGCGCGGCGGCGGTGACGATCCTCCAGTCCTGGCTCGACGCTCGCCGCGCCCGAAGGGCGGCGAAGAAGCAGGAGGGGGCGTGAGCAAGCGAGCACGCTCGGGGCCGAGCACTCGGCGTTCGCGTGCGCCCGCGCCACGCACCGGACCGCGCTGGCCGTGGGCGATCGCGGTGGTCGTCGCGCTGCTCGTCCTCGTGATGCTCTCGCTTCCCCACAAACGCAAGGGCGGGGTGGGGCGTGCGGTCGACGTGGAGATCGCGCAGGGCGCGACGGACGCCGAGGTGATCGCGAAGCTCGAGGCGGCGGGGGTGCTCGACGCACCGACGGTGTTCTCGATCTACGCGCGCACCCGCGGCGGCATCGCCGCCAAGCCCGGGCGCCACCTGCTCAGCGACGATCTGTCGCCGGTCGAGGTGCTGCGTCGGCTCCAGCGCTCGACCGAGGCGGCGAAGGTGCGGGTGACCATTCCCGAGGGATGGCACCGCTTCGACATCGCCAAGCGATTGCGGGACAAGCGCGTCTGCGACGACGTGTCCTTCCTCGCCGCCGCGACCAATCCCGTGCTGATGAACGAGCTCGGGCTCGGGGTGTCGGCCGAGGGCTGGTTGTTCCCCGCGACCTATGAGTTTCCCTCGAACAGCGACGGCGCCGAAGTGGTGCGCCGGATGGTCGCCGAGGCCAAGGGCCGGATCGACAAGCTGCTCAAGGCCAGCCCCGCGGCGCTCGAGGCGATGAAGCCGCTCGGTCTCGGCGTGCGTGAGGTCGTCGTGCTCGCATCGATCGTCGAGAAGGAGGCGGTGGTCGACGACGAACGTCCGATCATCGCCTCGGTGTTCCTCAATCGGATGCGCGACGTCAAGGAGACCGGTGGACGTCTCGAGGCCGATCCGACCGCGGGCTACGGGTGCCTCGTATCGCAGCCGCCGCCGAGCACGTGTGTCGCCTGGTTGACCGCGGGCAGCACCAAGGTCAACGCGGCGATCCAGCACGACCCGGCGAACCTCTGGAGCACGTACACCCACGCCGGGCTTCCGCCGACGCCGGTGAGCAACCCCGGCGAGAAGTCGATCGCCGCCGCGCTGTCACCCGCGCCGACGAAGTTCTTCTACTTCGTCGCCAAGGGCGGCGGGCGACACACCTTCAGCGAGACCCGCGCCGCCCACGAGAACGCGGTCCACCCCCACTGATTGGCGCACTGACTCAAGAGCTGTGAGGAATTCCCCCGGACTGAAGTCCGGGGCACCGACAGCAAGACGAAGCCCTCCGGGCTGGCGGGGGTTTCGAGCGAGGAAGTGCAG
>Ga0208492_1000405_pt1 | contig 37412 bp, 28 predicted proteins | sample Subbioar_CSW14AB_FD_184820 | JGI IMG/M metagenome (GOLD analysis project Ga0208492, IMG submission 184820) | Serpentinite rock and fluid subsurface biosphere microbial communities from McLaughlin Reserve, California, USA - CR12Mar_CSW14AB (SPAdes) | ecosystem: Environmental > Terrestrial > Deep... | reverse complement strand
CTCAAATCGCTGCACCAACGTCTGCGCACCACGACCCTGTACGTGACGCACGACCAGGAGGAGGCGATGACGCTCGCCGACCGACTGGTCGTTATGTCAACGGGAACAGCCCAGCAGATCGGCGGGCCGCTCGAGGTGTTCAAGCGCCCCGCGAACCGGTTCGTCGCGGGGTTCGTGGGCAGCCCGCCGATGAACTTCCTCGAAGGACGTCTCGTGCTTGTGGCGGGCGGCATGCTGTTTGACGATGGGTCCACCGACGGCGAGGGCCGCGCGTACCGCCTGAAGGTCAGCCCACGGCACGCCGACACCCTCGCCGGACACGTCGGCAAGCCGATCGTGCTGGGGCTTCGACCCCAGTCCCTGCGCGAATCTTCGCCCATCCCACCGGTGGCGGGCAACGTCTGGCACGCCTGGAAGTTGCCGGTCCGCATGGTCGAGTTGTTGGGCGACACCATGGATGTGTACTGCTCGACGCCGCGTCACCAGCTGGTGGCGCGGGTGCCGTCCCACGCCGGGCTGGGGGGCGGGAGCTCGGTCGTCATCGCGCCTGCAATGGACGAGGCGTACTGGTTCGAGCCGGGCGAGTTTGGCCGCAACCTGATCCTCTGAACGCGGCCATCCGGTCCCTATCCTGCCCCGTGAGCCAGGCCAACCGATTCTCCCAGTTCCCAGCATCCCTCGCGGCCCAGACCCGGACCGCGCGGTTCGGAGACGTCCCGGTCCTGCTCTGCCACCCCGATTGGAATACGCCCGCGCCGACCGTCATGTGGCTGCACGGGCGTACCGCGAACAAAGAACTCGATCCCGGCCGGTACCTGCGGTGGGTCCGCGCCGGGATCGCTGCCTGCGCGATCGACCTGCCCGGGCACGGCGAGCGCACCGATCCCGAACTCCAGAAGCCCGAGGCGACACTGAACGTTCTGGAAACGGCAGTGGGGGAGATCGACCGGGTCATCGAACACTTGACGGACCCGGTGTACAGGGGCGTGTTCGATCTCGACCGGCTCGCCATCGGCGGCATGTCGCTGGGGGGGATGGTCGCGCTGCGGCGGTTGTGCGAGCCCCACGAGTTCAAGGCCGCCGCCGTGGAAGGCACCACCGGCGACCTTCAGAGTCTGTACAACCAGCACTCGCCCGAAGTCGAGGCCCCACTCCGCCCGTGGCACGCTCGGTACGACCCCGCACGCTTGGCAAGCGTTGATCCAGCCCAGCACCTGCGCGGCTGGCGTGCGATCCCGCTGCTGGCGCTGCATAGTGATGCGGACGTCGTGATTCCGGTCTCCTCCATGCGGAAGTTCATCGAGATCGTCAGGGCAAGGTACGTTCAGACCTACGCCGACCCGTCGCTGGTGCGGTTCCAGACGTGGCCCGAAACTGGAGCGCCCCAAGAGCACATCGGCTTTGGCAGGGTCAGCAATGAAGCCAAGAACCTGCAGACCGAGTTCTTGCGGTCACACCTGACCCCTGGCTCCCCGCCGCCCTCGCTTAGTCGATAACGCTCTGAGGTTGCGACGGATCGCATATCCTCCCGCCCGATGAGTGATCTCCGGTCAGAACCGACAATGGCCATGCCTCTCCGCGTGGCGCGCGTCTCGGTCGCGATCCTGATCGCTATCAACCTGATCAACTACATCGACCGCAACGTGCTCTCGGCGGTGGTCATCAATATTCAGGAAGAGTTCTTCACGCCCGGCGACCCGAACGCCAACGGCACCACCGGCCTGCTCGGCACGGCCTTCATGGTGAGCTACATGCTCACCGCGCCGATCTTCGGCTGGCTGGGGGATCGCTTCCCGCGGTGGACCATCATCGCCATCGGCGTGATTCTCTGGTCGCTTGCGACGGGGCTCTGCGGCCTGGCGACTTCCTTCGGGATGCTGATTTTCTGCCGCGTGCTCGTCGGCGTCGGCGAGGCGGCCTGGGGACCGATCGCCCCGACGATCCTCGCCGACATGTACCCGGTATCGAAGCGCGGCACCGTCATGGCCTGGTTCAACGTCGCGCTGCCGGTGGGGAGTGCGCTCGGCTACGTCATCGGCGGGCAGGTTGCCAAGCTCATGGATGGGTACGGGCCGGAGATCGGGCTGGGCGCGCGGGAAGGCTGGCGGTGGGCGTTCCTGATCGTCGTCCCGCCCGGGGTGCTGCTGGGCCTTTGGAGCTTTTTCCGCAAGGACCCTCCCCGCGGTGCCTCCGACGCTGGCGGCCATGGCCACCGCTTCCGCATCCGCGACTTCAAGCTGCTCTTCAGGATCCCGTCCTACCTCTACAACTTGGCCGGCATGACGTGCATGACCTTCGCCATCGGCGGGATGGCATTCTGGATGCCGACCTACATCCTCCAGTACCGGATGGGGGGGACGGCGGCGGACACCGACAAGCTCGCCGAGGTCAATCTGATCTTCGGGGTCATCACCGTGGTCACTGGCTTGGCGGGGACGATCGTGGGCGGGTACTTGGGTGACTGGCTGCGCCCGCGCATCAAGGGCGGGGGTGCGTACCTCTCGCTGTCAGGGTGGGCGATGATGGCCGCGTTCCCGTTCTTCCTGCTGGTGCTCTACCTGCCCTTCCCGTACGCGTGGGTGGCGATGGGCATCTGCCTGTTTCTGGCGTTCCTGAACACGGGGCCGACCAACACGGTCATTGCCAACGTCGTCCCCCCGGCGATGCGGGCAACCGGGTACGCCATCGCCATCTTGGTCATCCACGCTCTGGGGGACGCGATCTCGCCGACGCTCATCGGGTTCATCGCCGACCGGTTCAAGACCCCCGACCCTCAGGGCATCCTGAGGGGCAACATGACGCTGGCGTTCTTGGTGGTCGGGGTCGCCATTCTCCTCTCCGGGATTTTCTGGAAGATGGGGGCCAAGCACCTCGCAGCGGATACCGAGGCCGCCCCGACCCGCCGCTGAGGGGCAGAAAAAGCACTTGGATGGTTCTCAAGCCGAACCGGCTGGCCCGGCGATGAATATCACATCTATGAGGCCACCCGCTACCACCAGCCGAAACGCCTCAAACGGGATTGCACCGGCCGCCCTGCCGCCGCCCAAGATCTCCGACGTCCCGACGCCCGAGGGGCTGTTCGGGTCGTTTGGCGGGATGCAGGTTCCGGAGACCGCGAAGGCCGCCCTTGCCCAAGTTGACACCACGTACCAGCGGGCGGCGTCGGACAGCTCCTTCTGGGATGAACTCCTGGTCCACCTCAAGGCCCTGGCAGGCCGGGCGACCCCGCTCTACGAGGCGTCCGCGCTTACCAATCACCTCCGGGGTCGGCTGCCCAAGGGCGAGGGGGCACGGATCTGGCTGAAGCGTGAGGACCTGGCCTACCCCGGGTCCGCCGCGATCAACCACGCCATGGGGTTCGCCTTGTTTGCGGACAAGAGCGGCCGCCGCCGGCTCATTGCGACAACCGCGGGTGGTTCTCATGCCGTCGCGGTCGCGACCGCCGCGGCCCACTTTGGGCTGGAGTGCCACCTCTTCGCCCCAGCCGACGAAGCCCGAACGGGGCTCGCAAGAGCGAAGTTGCTCGGTGCCAAGGTTGTCGAAGTCTCGGACCGGATGGCGGCACTGGCCGCCGCGAACGAGGAGTGGCTCAAGTCCGCGGCCACCGCGATGCTCGTGCCCAGCGGGGCGTTTGGGCCACACCCCTTCCCAGTGATGGTGCGGGACTTCCAGTCGATCGTGGGGCGAGAAACCAAGGCCCAGTCGCTTCGGAACCTGACCAAACTTCCGGAGGTGATTGTCTCGTGCGTCGGCGTCGGAGCGGAGGCCGCGGGACTGTTTTATCCGTTCGTCGATGACGCCGGGGTCAAGCTCGTCGGTGTCGAGGCGGGCGGGCGCTCGGGCGCGGCGGGTGATCACGCGGCCCCACTGTCGATGGGCCGCCGGGACACCCTGATGGGCCATGCGAGCTATGCACTCACGATGGAGGGCGGGATGACCCTGCCTGCCTCATCGATTTCGAAGGCAATGGAGTACCCGTTCGCCGGGCCGGAGCACGGGTATTGGAAGGACCTGGGTCGCGTGCGGTACACGGTCGCGAGCGATGACGAGGCGGTCCACGCCCTGGGCCTGCTCGCCCGAACGGAAGGTATCGTCGGATCCATCGAAGCGGCCCACGGGCTGGCCGAGGCGTTCCGTCTCGCGAGTGAGATGAAGGCGGACCAGAACGTGGTCGTGCATCTCATTGGACGCGGGGACAAAGACGTAGAACTTGTTTCAAAGTTCTCGAGTCGTGGGTGAGAGATTGGGCAACGCGGGGTAGGATGTCGGTGTGCGGGTGAGGCGATCCGTACGAGTCTTCTTCGGAGTTCTTTGATGATCAGGGGCTTCAGCAACTCAATGCTGAGAGCAGGACGGCGGTGGCTTGCGCCCGCCGCGGTCATCATCGCTTGCGCGGGCTTGGCAAAGAGTGTTTCCGCACAGTCCACGGCCATGGCGCGTTTGTCGGCCGGGCAAGCGGCGGAGAACTTGGACCCGGTGCAGGTGCTCGTGAGTCCGACGGCTTCCGAGCCAGAACTGGCCGCGGCCGCACAGTCGCTGCTACGCCGCTGCGATGAACCGGAGGTCCTGGCCGCGGTTCAAGCGGTGGTCGCGGGGCCGGCGGGTACCTCCTGGCGAGCGGTCATCAGTGCGATCTGCGAAGTTCCGGATGCCCCCGCACGGCTCTTTCCCATCGTGAGTGAACGGTTGGCGGGAGCTGGGCCCGACGAGGCGCAGCTCGTGCTGCCGGCGCTGGGCTCGTATCGGACGCGGGACTCGGTCCGGATCCTTGGACATTACCTGGACGGGTCGGTAGACCAACCCCTCCGCACGGTCGCGATGCAGACGCTGGCCCGGCTGTCGGCGCAGGACGACTTCGCGACCGATCTGGACCGATCACGCGGGTTCGTCACCGAAGTGGAGGCGATGAGCGAGTCGCAATGGCGAGCGAGGCTGATCGAAGCGTTGACGGCCAAGCAGGAGCGTACCGAGACCCGGCGTCAGGAGGCCGTGCAGCAACTCGTGGCCGCGTTGCGCAAGCTGCATCTGGCGACGGCCAGCGAGAACCGCCCCACGTTGCTGGCCGATCTGCTGATGGATAACACTCCGGAAGTCCGGAGCCTGGGGTTTGAGCTCGTGGCCCGGGAACTTTCGGTGTCGGGAAGGATCGACGGTCCGGTGGGGGAGGCGGCCTTGAAGCTGCTGCAAAGCTCGGACGCCCGCGTGCGTTCGAGCGCCGCTGTCGTCGTGCGTCAGCTGGCGCCGGACGGAGCGGCGGAGGCAATCGCGAAGGCCCTCATCAGGGAGAGCAATCCAATCGCCGCGGCGGACCTGCTGCTGGCTGCGGCCCGCTGGCCGTCTGCGGAGATCGTGGCGCCAGTGATTCAATGGATCTCCAGGCCGGGCGGTCATGCCGAAGCGGCGGCCGAGGCAGCTTGGTGGCTGTTCCGTGCGGGCGAGCTTCACAGTGATGCGGCGGACGCGGTGCTCGCGGCGGTGCGGTCAACCTCGTCCGAGTCGCTGACGCCGGCCGCCATCTCGCTCCAGTCCGCGCTTGGAGATGATGAGGACCGGGCTCGCCTGGTCCCACTGCTCCAGTCTGAGTCGGGCAGTGTCAGGCAGGCGGTGGGCGAGGCTCTCCTGTGGTATCCCGAGTACACGCCCGATCTGCTGGAAGGGGCGAAGTCGGACCCGGACCTGTTCGATATCGCGTGCCGGGCAGTCCTGGTGTCTGAACCGAGCGAGGCCGGCGTCCGTCGGCTGCTGGCGCTTCCCAAACCCTCGCCAGAGGTCGCCGTTCCGTCGCTTCTTCGAACAGCCGATGGCCTCACGGCGCCCGAACTGCTGGACATCTCGCGGATTGTCGATGACGCTGCTCTGCGTCGCGGCCTGCTCGCGCTGCTTGTGGCGCCGCGCCGGGTGATGTCCGAGCGGGCGGACCCCGACCGGCTCCGCGCTATCTGTGAAGGCGTGCTCGATCTTGCGGAGTTGGAACTGGCCGCGAGCCAGCCGGAGGCGGCGCTGGCGGCCCTCGACAATGCGGCCGAGTTTGAGGAACAGATCGACGATTCCCGTGTCGCGGCTCTCCGATCAACCTCTCTCGTCGCGCTGGGGCACATCGACTTGGCCGCGAACATTCAGGCGCCGTGCGCGGCGTGGCTGAGAGGGCTCGAGCTCGCTTCCGGCAGCGAATCCGCGACGCGGATTGTGGAGACGATGGAAGCCCGGTTCGGGTCCTCGATGTCTCCCGAGGAGAAGGCGGCGTTCGAGAAGCTCAAACGGGAGATCGCCGCGGCGGAAGAGGCGCGGCAGGCAGCCCAGCGGCCAAAGTCCGGCGGGTGAGGCTACAGGCTGAGCATCGCGGCGCGGACGCGGCTCACGGTTGAACGCACGATGCCGGAAGGACCGAGGGACTTCGCGACTGCCTGGCCGGAGGGGAGTTCGCGGAGGGCGTCTTCTGAACTCGCAAACCCGTCCAGCGGATCAAGTCCGCGCCGCAACCACCGCTCCCACCGCAGATCCAGCGGGTGCCCGGGGCCGGTGCCGTGCTCGACGCCGGTCAGCATGCGGTAGGCCATCGCGGCCACTGATCGCACGTCATCCCGGGCGACGGCCTCGGCGACTTCGCCGCCGCGCCACATCTCGCGCCACAGGCCCATAAGCTCGATGTGCAGCGACCCGCGGGGGTCGACATGGACGCGGTCGAGCCAGAGGTTGCCGTCGGCGAGACCGTGGGAGTGGGCGACGATGCAGGCCTCGAGCAGGTGCGTCGCGGAGCGCTGGACCTCGAAGGGGTCCATGCGGCCGCCCTTGGCATCGACGAGCTCTTCAAGGGTCACCACGCCGCCGGGGTCGCCGAGGTAGGGCGAGACCACAACGCCGCCCCATTCTTCATCGAGGGCGTAGGTCTCGATGGGCAGCACGTGGGCGTGGCGGAGAACAGAGATCCGCTCGAGGGCCGCGGTGAAGCGGCGGGCGTTGAGTCGGTGCTTGGCGAGCTCGAGCGTGTAGACGAGGTGTCCGCTGGTCTCGCGCTCGTGGACCGCGGACCACCGCTGGGCCTGCGGCGAGCGCACGGGGTTGCTCTCGCGCGGGCCCACGCGCGTGGGCTCCAGGCTGCGGACGAGGCGGTAGGGACCGAACCAGCGGGGCATGGGAAGATTCTACTGCATCAGCCAGCCAGAACAGCGCTGAAGTGGGCGGCGGAACTGCCGAAAACACCCTGTATCAGGGCCCGATTACGTGCCGATCCCCACCCAGGGCACGGTCCACGCTCGTCAGGTGCTTCTCGTACCCCTTGCGGCCCATAAGACCGAAGGTGGCCTGCTTGCCGAGTTCCACGGCGGGCTGGTCGTAGGCGTCCACGTTCAGCAGCAGGCCCGCGTAGGCCGTGGCGATCTGCCAGAGGTTGATGAACTGGCCGACGTGGTAGGCGTCGACCTTGGGGAACTTGAGCGTGAAGTTGGGACGCTGGCTCTCGAGCAGGGCGTACTCGGTCGCCCGTTTTTCGGCGTTCAGAAGGAATGACATAGACCGGCCCTCGAGATAGCCGATCGCCTCGACGCCCAAGCCCGTCGGTATCGTGACATCGCGCTCGAAACTCTCGACCTCGATCAGGCCGATGACCTTGTCATTGGGGCCCTCGCGGTAGAGCTGCACCTGCGAGTGCTGATCGGTCGTGCCCAGAGCCTTGATGGGCGTGAAGCCGGCGTTGACGCGGTTGCCCTGGAGGTCGTGCTCCTTGCCCAGGCTCTCGGCCCACAGCTGGCGGTACCAGTCCGCCAGCAGGTAGAGGGCGTTGCTGTAGGGCATCAGGACATGGTTCGTCTTGCCCTTGCTGGTGCCGAGCTCGACCAGGAGCGTCGCGAGCATGGCCGCGGGGTTCTGGTGCAGGTCGGGGTTGCTGCACGCCTTGTCCATGTCGGCGGCCCCGGTGAGCAGGGCGTCGATGTCGATGCCGCACATGGCGGCGGAAAAGAGGCCCACGGGCGAGAGCACGCTGAAGCGGCCGCCGACACCGTCGGGAACCGGGAGCGTCGTGAATCCTTCACGCTCGCAGATCTGCCGCATGGTGCCCTTGGCGGGGTCGGTCACGGCCACGATGTTCTTCGCGTAGTCCTTGCCGAGGGCCTTGCTCAGGAGGTCGCGGATGACCATGAACTGGGCCGCGGTCTCGGCGGTTTCCCCGCTTTTGCTGACGACGTTGAAGAGGGTCTTGCTGAGGCCCCCCGGCGCCGCTTGGCAGAAGTCCAGCACGCTCGCGAAGTACGCGGGATCGACATTGTCCACGACGAACAGTCGCGGCCCGCCGCGCTTGCCGCTCTCGATGAGGTTCCATGTCGGCGGGTTGAGGGCGGATTGCAGGGCGATATTGCCCAAGGCCGAGCCGCCGATGCCCAGCACCACCATCGTGTCGAACCGGCCGCGGCATTGCTCGACGATCTTCTTCACCGCCCCGACGTGCTGCGAGCGCATGGGTTCAAAGGGCAGCTCCCGCCACCGCTCCCACCCCGTGCCGCGGCTTCCCGCGAGACGCTTGGTGTGGGCCGCGACGGCTTCGTGGGCCTCGGAGCCCGGCGCGAGAAGGGCGGGGTCGAGGCCATGGGAGCCGACGTGGGTCGCGAGACAGTTCGTGAAGTCGAGGGTGAGCATGGGGCGGAAGGGTAGGGGCGCGTCGAAAGCCCAGGGATCATGATCCCTGGGCTTTGGGTCCTTCAAGGCCGTGCATACTTCCGAGCCGTGATCGCATCCCGCAGGCCGGGGAAGGCGGTGAGGAACGCGAAGCCCATCCGCACTGGCAGGCTGGTCCAGACCTCGCCCCTTGGCCTCCGCAGGCTGCGCACGATCGCCTTGGCGACGCGCTCGGGGGGCTGCATCATGAAGTCGGGCGTGCGGATCTGGGCCGCGTTGGGAGCGGGCCCGGGGCCGCCCTTGTGCGAGCGCACCGCGGCCTGCTCGAAGAACTCGGTAGTCGTGCCGATCGGGTGAACGGTGGAGACGGCGACGCCGCGGGGCTTCAGTTCGATCAGGAGCCCCCGCCCGATGTGGTCCTGCGCGGCCTTGGTCGCGGAGTAGACCGTGTGCCAGGGCAGGGCAAACTTGGAGAGGCAGCTGGAGCAGATGAGCACGTGTCCACGGCCCGCCTTGAGCATGTGGGGGAGGGCCGGGCGAATCGTGTTCAGCGTGCCAAAGAAGTTGGTCTCGAACATCGCGCGGAGGTCGGCATCGCTGGTGGTGGCGATGGGGGTCTCCGCCCCGTACCCCGCGTTGGCGAAGACGCTGTAGATGGAGCCGAACTCCGCGACGGTGCGCTCGACGAGGGCGGCGCAATCTTCGGGCGAATCGACGTTGGTGCGGACGACGATCGCCTTCCCGCCCTCAGCGCGGATGCGGTCGGCCACCGATGCGAGCTTTTCTTCGCGACGGGCCGCGAGGGCGACAGGCATCCCCGCGCGGGCGCACGCGATCGCGGTGGCCATTCCGATGCCGCTTGATGCCCCGGTAATCGCAATGGGCAGGCCTGTGAGGTCCTTCGGCATGGGAGTGGTCCGGCGGGAGCCGGAAGGTGCGCAGGACTCAGGACTACTTGTTGTCGGCCGCCTTGGTTTCGATTTTCTCGCCCAGCTTCTTGGTGTCCTTGCCCAGGCCCTCCACGGTGTTGCACGCGGCGAGCACCAGGGCGGCGGCAAGGACGGCGAGCACGGGAACGACCTGACGGATCTTCATGGGGCGACTCCTTTCGCGTTGGAAAAACAGCGGCGTCATGGTACCCGGGAGCGGACGCCTTGGGCGGCGGGGTTGGGTCACGAGCCGTGGGGAGTCAGGTTGGGGAGCGGTGCCCCGTCGCGGACGTAGCGGTCCAGCCAGTCGCGCACGGCGGCCTCGTACGCCTGCTTGAACTCGGTCTGCGCGTGGTCGGTGCCCTCGAGCATCAGCAGGCGGTAGGGCTTCTTGTGCTCCTGCAGCTTCGCGGCCATGTCGAGGGCGTCGCGCGGGTCCACGCGCCAGTCGGCGGTGCCGTGGACGATCAGGATGGGCGTGGTAGCGGGGAGCTTGTCCGCCCAACGCAGTGCGGAGCGGGACTCGACGGCGGCGGCGCGGTCGGTGGTCCAGTTGGGGATGAGCTGCGTGCAGACCTGCTCCATGTCGGCCCGGGCCCTGGTGTTGCGGTCCAGGTCGGTGACGCCAGCGGCGACGATGGCGGCGTCGATGCGGGTCGTGTGCTTGAGGGCGAGGTACGTCATCATGCCGCCGCGCGAGCGGCCCCAGAGGCCGATGCGCTCGGCGTCGGCGAAGGGGAGCTCGTCGAAGATGGCGAGGGCGTTGAGCAGGTCGTGGAGGTCATCGCCCCCGAACTGGTCCACCCCCTCGGACCCCTTGGAGCCGCGGTAGTTGGTGGCAAAGAGCACGTAGCCCCACTCGCCTGCAAGGCGGCCGAGTGACTGCGCGACCTCGTCGGTGACGGCGCCGGTGTCGCGGTTGCCGCCGCGGGCGTAGAGGATGCAGGGGAGTTTCTTCGCGGGGGAGTCTTTGGTGGGGTCGGCGTCGCGCGGGTAGGCGAGGTAGCCCTGGATCTTCAGGCCGTCGGAGCGGTAGATGACGCGCTCGACCACGGCCTTGCTCCCCTCGGCGGCGGGGAGCGGGGAGCGGGAGATGATGACAGGCTCGGCGGGGGCTTCGCGCGTCGGCGCCAGTGGCGCCGTGGTTGGAGCGTCGGGCTGGGCGTCCGCGGGCAATGGCGAATGGAGCGACAGCAGCAGGAACGCGAGGGTGGTGAGCATGGCCGAAGGTACCCGCGGCCATCGGGAGTCGCAAGCGGAACGGAAGGAGGAGTTGAAACACAGAGCACACAGAGGCGGAGGAGGCAGAGGTTGTGTGGAACGAGGAGCGACTGGGGCGAGATAGTGAGCAAGGCGCCTGGGCACGAGCCCAAGCGCCTTTGTGTTCTCTTCAATCCAGATGCTCTCTCTGTGTCCTCTGTGTGCTCTGTGTTTCAAACCGGTCTTCGACCGGCGCCGCACCGAGCACACAGCGGTCACTCCACGTTCAGCCCCGCGACGTAGCTGTTCAGGTCCGCCTGGGCCTTGCGGAGCGCCTCGCGGGCCTTCTCGGTATCGTTGGCGAGCTGCTCGACCTTGGTCTCCTGCTCGGTGAGCTTCTTGAGATAGGTCGCGTAGAGGCCAGACGTGCGGTCGATGGAGTTCATGTTCTGGCGGATGCGGTTCTGGTCGGTGTCGATCGCCTGCCGCTGGGACTCGAGGTCCGCGATCCGCTGCTGTGCCTGGCTGACGATGGACTGGAGCCGCTGGGCCTCGCGGAAGGCCTGGATCACGGCGTCGCTGACGATTCCGCCACCCTGCTGCTGGTACGCGATGAGCGTGGGGAGGTCCATCGCGAGCACTCCGATGCTGCGGCTGCTGATGAGCTCCTGCACGACCTTGATGGAGCCCGCCTTGCCCGCCTCCGCCGGCACCTCGAAGCGGTAGAGCGCGTCGGTCTGCTCGTAGGGCTTCTTGGGCTCGGCGAGGGTCCAGCTCCCGCCGAGGCGGGGCTGCTCGACGATGACGAGGCGGTCGCGGGCCTTGTCCTTGTTGGTGAAGGTGTAGGAGACGCCGTTCTGGTAGAGGCTGGTGATATCGAAGGCGCCGCGGACGAGCTTGACCTTGCGGATGCGCTCCTGGCTCTCGTCCTTGCGGAGGACCGTGACGTCCAGGTCCACGGAGTAGGCGAGCAGCCGTTTATCACCCGCGGGGACGTGGCCGATCTGGGCGTCGCCCGCATAGGCGCCGCCGTCGAAGACACTGATGGGTCCGGGCATGAACTGGAGGTTGGTGGAGTTGCGGACCTCGAGGCCGCGCATGGGGTGCTCGCCGCCGTCGCTGGGGTTGAAGATGCTGACGCGGCGGCCGTCGATGCCCGCGTTGAGCAGCGGGATCATCGCGGAGCGCTGCCGCTCGACGGTGACGGGGTGGTCGACCTGGTACATGAAGACCTCGCCGGCTTCCACGGCCCCGCCCTGGGAGCGGGCGGCGTAGCCGGTCATGTCCTCGGCGGACAGGCCAGGCTGCACCGCCTTCATTTCGGCCATGTCCATCGCGGGTGCGGCGGTCGGTGCGGGAGATGCGGGCACCCGTCCGCCTGAGCGGCGGGAGCGCTGCTCCTCGCGTCCATCGGCGGCGTCGGCGCCGCTCTTCGCAGCGAAGATGTCAACCCCACCCGCGTACTGCCGCGGCAGCACGCCGGGCACCATGGGCACCGGAATTTCGGGGCGGAAGACGTAGAGTGGCTCGTACAGGTCCATGCGGAAGCTGACGGGGCGGCCCGCGACCAGCGAGAGCGTCACGTCCTTCCAGTCCTCGTCGGTGGTGTTCTCCACGATCGCCCACGCCTGCATGGTGAAGCGGTCGTCGTTCTTGACCGGCTCGGCCTTGTCCTTGGCCTTCTGCGAATCGGGCAGCACCAGGCGGTAGCTGGTCTTCCACATCGGGGACTCCTGCACGTACGCGATGATGCACTCGCGGGCCCCCTCGCCCGCGAAGTTGACCTCGACGGTCTTGGTGCGGTCGGCGCGGTACTCGGCCACGGCCGCGAGGGCCCGGCCGAGCTCGGCGTTGAGGGCCGGGTCCTTGATCTCCACCGAGTTGGCGAGCGAAAGCTTGATGGAGCGGATGCCGCTGGCGGTCACGATGTTGAGGTACTCGACCGCGACGGGCGGGGCGTCCTTGGTCACCGGCTCCATTTTGGTCTCGACTCCCAGGATCACGCCCTCGACTTTGGAGTCGGGGAAGGAGACGATGACCTCGGTGCCGCGCAGCGCGGCGAGGAGCTGGCCCAGCGTGGGGTTGCCGGAGATGTCAACGCCGAAGCTCGCGAGGCGGCGGTTGAGCGGCTCCTTGCTGCCGTAGCTGATGCCGTCCACGGTGCCGTTCTTGGAGAGGTCCAGCGCGACCATGGACTTCAAAATGTCGTTGATCTGCTCAGTCTTGAAGCGGAGCTGCACGGCGGCGTCGCCCTGGACGAGGCCGCGGCGTTCGAAGGAACCGACGCCCGAGCGGTAGAGGGTGATGCGGCGGATGGGGAGGTCGTCCTGCCCCTGGGCGCGTCGGCCTTCGGCCCGGACGCCGGTGTCGGCACGGGCTGGGGCGGTCGTGGGGGCGGCACCCTCACGCTGAGCGAAGGCGGGGGTTGCCAGGGCGAGGCCGGCGAAAGCGGCGAGGAGGGCGACTCGGGAAAGGTCGGTCAGGCGAACACGGCGGGTCGAGAGGTTCATGGGGACTCCTGGTTCGTGCGGGGGTGGCAATCGTTTAGATCGCCGGGGACCGGTTTGGTTCGCGCCCTCAATGTATCCGTCCGGCCTCTTGTGCGTGCCTGTGACAAGGCCGTGACAAACAGGGCGCGGCTACGGGCGGTCAGGACTTCGCCGCCCGGCCGCGGCTTATCATCGGCCCGATGCCGACGCTGCCCGTTCTTTCTACGACCCAGGCCCCGGACCTCACCCGGCTCGCGCGCGAGCTGGCGAACAGCATCGAGGGCGAGGTGCGGTTCGACGGGCACAACCGCATGCTCTACGCGACGGACGCGTCGCTCTATCAGGTGGAGCCGCTGGGGGTTGTGATCCCCGCGAGCACCGAGGACGCCGTCCGCGTGGTGCAGTTCTGCGCCGCCAACCGGCTGCCGCTTCTGCCGCGGGGCGGTGGAACGAGCCTGGCGGGGCAGTGTACGAACCGGGCGGTGGTGATGGACCTGTCGAACCGGTGCAACCGGCTGCTGGCGGTGGACGCCGCGGCCAACACCTGCACCGTGGAGCCCGGCATCACGGTGGACGATCTCAACGATCAGATAGCCGCGACAGGGCTGTTCTTTGCGCCAGACCCCGCGACGAGCAGGCACGCGAACATCGGCGGCTGCATCGGGAACAACGCCGCGGGGGCGCGGTCAATCCGGTATGGGCGGACGAGCGAGAGCGTGGTGGGCGTGGATGTGTGCTTCGCGGATGGGGTGCGGGCCACGCTGGACGAGGGGGCGGCGCTCCGAGACCCGCGCGTACGGGAGGTGACTGAGCGGGTGCTCGCGATTGTCCGGGAGCACGAGCAGCTGATCCGCGAGCGGTTCCCGAAGACGATCCGCCGTAACGCGGGCTACGGGCTGGACATGATCCTCAAGCAGTTGGATCTGGCCGCGGTGGAGGGGGTCGATCCGCTCGCCAAGGTCAACTTGGCGCACCTGCTGTGCGGGAGCGAAGGGACCCTAGCCGTTTCGTTGGGGGCGAAGCTCAAGCTGCATACCAAACCGAAGGCCCGTGGGCTCGTCGTGCTCGGGTTTGAGTCTCTCGATGCGGCGATCGCGGCAGTCCTTCCCATCCTGGTAACCAACCCCACAGCCGTGGAACTTCTCGACGACACGGTGATCGACCTCGCGCGGGCGAACACGGAGTACCGCCGCTACGTGGACCTGATGCCGCAGCCCCTCGCCGGCAAGGTGCTCAAGGCCGTGCTGTACGTGGAGTACTTCGAACTCACGCCGGACAAGGTGGCCGCGAGCTTTGAGGCCCTGCGGAAGGTGGCCGCGGACATCCCACTCCAGGCGCATACCGACGCGTCGGCCATGCTGAACGCGTGGAAGCTCCGCAAGGCCGGCGAACCGCTATTGCACGGGATTCCCGGCCACCGCAAGCCGATCACGTTCGTCGAGGACAACGCGATCCCCGTCGAACGGCTGAGCGAGTTCGTGACGCGCCTGCGGGACATCGTGGCATCCCATGGAACGCGGGCGGCGTTTTATGCCCACGCGAGCGTGGGTGTGCTGCACGTGCGGCCGCTGCTGGATATCCATGAGGTCGAGGACCGCGAGCGGATGAAGGCGATCGCGGTCGCGGCCGCGGACCTGGCGAAGGAGCTGGGTGGCGTCATGTCCGGCGAGCATGGGGATGGGCGGGTGCGTTCGCCGCTGTTGGAGCGGTTCTACGGGCCGGAGTTGATGGAGGCGTTCCGGCAGGTGAAGCGGGTGTTCGATCCGCACAACCTCCTGAACCCCGGCAACATCGTGGACCTCGATGGCAGCAACCCACGCCCAATCGCATCAATGGCCGAGAAGCTGCGCGTCGAGCCCAGCAAGGGGCGGCCGGTCGCGATTCCCGGGGACATCGCGACGTACTTCAACTACGACGACCAGCATGGCTTCGACTCGGCCGTGGAGATGTGCAACGGCGCGGGAGTCTGCCGCAAGAAGCAGGGCGGGACGATGTGCCCGTCGTACATGGCGACCCTCGACGAGCGGCACGCGACGCGCGGGCGGGGGAACGCGCTGCGGCTGGCCATCACGGGGCAGCTGAACCCCGATGGTCACTCCGGGCCGCTCTGGGATGACCCGGGCACGCTGGAGACGCTGCGGCTGTGCCTCTCATGCAAGGCGTGCAAGACCGAGTGTCCCAGCAACGTGGATATCGCCCGGCTCAAAGCCGAGTACCACGCGCAGCGGTACAAGCAGGAAGGCGTGCCGCTGCGAGCGCGGCTGTTTGGCGCGGTGCGGGAACTCAACCGCGCCGGAGCGATGACGCCCGGCCTGGCAAACGCGTTCGCGGCCAGCGGCATCGGCCGCACGCTCGCGTCCTGGCTGATGAACATCGACCCACGCCGCACACTGCCACCCTTCGCGAAACCACTCGCGCGGCAGTGGGGGAGTGCGCCCGCGAGCAGCGCCGGCCGCCCTGTCGTCGCGCTCTTCGGCGACTGCTTCACGTCCTACAACGAGCCGCACATTGGCCTAGCCACACGGCGCGTGCTCAACGCGTTCGGCTACGACGTTGTTCTCGCAGACACGGGTTGCTGCGGACGGGCGAAGATCTCGATGGGCCTTCTGGAGCAGGCGATCGATGAGGCCGACGCGACGTTGGCACGACTCAAGCCTCTGGTCGAGGACCCGCGCATCACCGCCATCCTCTTCAATGAGCCCTCGTGCCTCTCGGCGATCAAGGACGACTGGCTCACCCTCAAGCTCCGTACTCCCCTCGCCCTCCGCCAGCAACTCGCTACTAAGTCCTTCCTCGCGGAAGACTTCCTGGACCGCCAGTGGGACTCCCACCCACGCCAGCCCCGATTCCGCAAGCCCAAGGAACCCGTCCTCCTCCACGGCCACTGCCATCAGAAGGCCCTCTGGGGCGCCGAGACCTCCGCCCGCATGCTGAAGCGGGCCGTGGGTGATTGCGTGAAGACGCTCGACACGGGGTGCTGCGGCATGGCGGGATCGTTCGGGTTCACGAAGGACAAGTACGACGTGTCGATGAAGATCGGTGAGTTGTCACTCTTCCCGGCCGTGCGTAGCACCCCCGGCGCGTGCATCGCGGCCCCCGGCACAAGCTGCCGCCACCAGATCCACGATGGGACGGGCGTCGCGACGAAGCACCCGATGCAGTGGCTGTCCGAATGGCTGGAACCTGATCCCACACGCTGCATCGTTGTGCGAGACGCATTCCGGGCAACTCGTCAGGGTGCGCGAACGGCACTGACTTCCGGCTATTACGCTGTCATTGACAGTGAGCACATCCTCCTCGCCCGCCGCGCAAACGCGAGTGGTGTTCGAATCCTGAGGGTGGGCCGGACGATGATGAACGTTCGAGTCATCAAGGTCGATGAGCGACACGGACAAGCTGCATTGGTGTTGGAGGTCGAGGATGGGCTCGCGATTGAGCGAGGCGATGTCCTGGAGATTCTTGCATGACCATGGTTGTGCGTAACGCGACTTTAGATGATGTGCCGACCATCCTGCGGTTCATCAAGGAACTCGCCGACTACGAGCGTGCCCCCGAGGAAGCGATCGCCACACCGGAGTTGCTGACCGAGGCCCTGTTCTCAGATCGCCCCGCGTGCGAGTGCTTCATCGGAGAGATCGACGGCCAGCCCGAAGGCTTCGCCCTCTTCTTCCACAACTTCTCGACGTGGAAGGGAAAACGCGGCGTTTATCTCGAAGACCTCTACATCACCCCCGCGGCGAGGGGCAAAGGCCTCGGAAAGGCGCTGCTGGCCCGCGTCGCAAAGGTCGCCGTGGATCGCGGCTGCCCAAGGCTCGAGTGGAACGTGCTGGACTGGAACGAGCCGGCGTTGCAGTTCTACCGCGCTCTGGGCGCGGAGCCCATGACCGAGTGGACGATCCATCGTGTTACGGGCGAAGCGCTCTCGCGACTTGCCGACGCGAAGTGACTCACTGACCCTGTGCCAGCGAGAACCCCTTCACCCCATCGAACGTCCGTAGCAGCTCATAGCTGCACACCGTGAACCGCGTCGCGACCTTGTCCATCAGCGCCACCGCCGCGGCCTGGTTCTCCAGCCCGCCCGGGGTTGTCAGTTCGAACCGCACGCGGTAGTAGTCCACGCACTCGGTGTACACGCTGCCCGTCGGCCAGATCTGCGTCCCGCGGTTGCTGATGATTGACAGCTTGAAGGGCGTGCCCTCCGCGATCTGTGACATCGCGCCCGCGAGGGCGGTGGGGGGGAGGTCAGTGTCCAGGTACAGGTCGCACCCGACCACCTGCGTCTTGACCCCGGTGAAGGTGTGCAGCATCTGCTGCTGCGATGGGCGCGGTGCCTTCGGGATGCTGACGGTATTCGCCTCGGGCACCGGCACCGCGGGCACCGTCTTCGGAGCGGCGCCAAGCCGCTCGATGATCCCGCGGGTGAACTCGGACGTGCCCACCGGCCCCTTGTAGCCGGGCATCGAGGGGTCGCCGAAGTCACCGGTGTGGACGCCGCTCTCGAGGGCCGCGAGCAGCGCGTTCTCGATCACCGCGGCCTGCTTCAGCAGCCCGATATGCCGCAGCATCATGATGCCGCTGAGGATGAGGGACGTGGGGTTCGCCAGCCCCTTGCCCGCGATATCGGGGGCTGTGCCGTGGACGGCTTCGAAGATCGAGATATGCCGCCCGATGTTGGCGCTGGGCGCGAAGCCCAGACCGCCCACCAGCCCCGCCGCGAGGTCGCTGACGATGTCGCCCTGAAGATTCGGCAGCACCACCATCTGGTACTGGAGCGGTTTGAGCACCATGTTCATGCACAGCGCATCAACGATGACGTCGGCCAACTCAATCCCCGCGTATTCCGCCCCGATCTTCCGGAACCGCTCCAGGAACAGCCCGTCCGTCATCTTCATGATGTTGGCCTTGTGGCCGCAGTGAACACGCGTGACGCCCAGCTTCTTCGCCATTTCAAACGCATACCGGTGGACCTGATCAGATCCTGGCGCGGAGATCAGCCGCTTGCACTGCACCACGTCGTTCGACAGGCGGTGCTCAATGCCACCATACGTGTCCTCGATGTTCTCGCGCACGATCGAGAAGTTCAGCGAAATGCCCGCCTTGCTGTACACGGTCGGCACGCCGGGCAGGGACCGGAAATGCCGGAAGTTCGCGTACGTGTTGAACAGCTTGCGGAGCGTGACGTTGATCGACTTGCCGCCGCCGCCCTTGGGCGTCTCCATGGGCCCCTTGAACAGAATGCCCGCGTCCTCGACGCCGCGAATGGCGACGTCGGTCATGCCGCGGGAGTCGCCCTTGTCGAACACCGTCTTGCCCATCTCCACAGGCACGAAGTCGACGTGGTCCATAACCCCCGCGGCCCTGAAAAGCTCCACGGCCGCGGACATGATTTCGGGGCCAATGCCGTCGCCCGGCGCCTGCGCGATGACCACACGTGACATGCTCGGATGCTCCAAGGGGTGAAAGGGGGAGAAGGATAGACCCGGGAAGCCCGAACATCGGCCTGAACCCGCTTGCACTACAGCACCTCACTCACCTACCTTGGCCTGTCGAGCCCCCACCCCCGACCGGAGGTCCCCATGTCCCACCGCCAGCGATCCCTCGATTCCCTCAAGTACGCCCACTCCATGACCATGAGCCTCCTCAAGGACTTCCCCGAGGCGAGTGCCTGCCACCTCCCTTCACCTACCGATAACCACCTGCTGTGGAGCGTCGGCCACCTCGCGGCCACCTATGGCTGGATGCTCTCCCTCGTGGGCAAGCCCGCCGGGGTTCCGGAGAACTACATGACCCTCTTCGGGTGGGGGAGTAAGCCCAGCCCCGACGCGAAGATGTACCCGAACCTCTCAGCGGTTTGCGAGGCCCTGGAGTCTGAGTACCAGTCGTTCATGCGGGCGGTCGTGGAGATGCCTGAAGCGCAGCTCTCGCAGCCGCTCGTGAAGGACTCGAGCGGTTTCGCCAAAGACACGATCGAACTCGTTGACCGGGCCGCCTGGCACGAAGGCTGGCACTCAGGTCAGATCAGCTCGATCCGCCGGGCGCTGGGGCTTAAGGGCGTCATGGGGTTGTGAGCGGAGGCCTTAAGGGCCCTGAGCGCACTCGCCTCGTCAGGAACCGGGCGTTGCGGCGCGGGTGAGGCGGTCGACAACCGCGTTCCACACACTCCGCTCCTCGGGCGTCCCGGCCGCTTCCGGACGAACAATCAGGATGCAGTCCGCCCCTAGGCGGTCAGCTTCCCGCATGGCCGCGTACAACGCGCTGGCGTAAGCACGCGCATCGGTCGGCATCGGTAGCAGTCGATGTGGTGGAGACACATCCACGGGCCGATGCGAGAGCACCACTCCGCGCGGCACCTCGGCCAGCCGTGAAGCGACCTCGGAAACATCAACCAGCAATGTGGAAGTCACCGGCGCGTAATGGCTCGCGAGCTGCCCGGGACTTTCGAGTGTGTGTGTTGCTGACGAGGATCCCCGCTCAGGCATGCGGCCAAGCACACTCGCGATCGCCTCAGGCGTAATCAGTCCTTCCCGCAGCACACGAACTGGATCGCCCAGCTTCACCACCGTGGACTCGATGCCCCCGGTGCAGGGCCCGCCGTCGAGCACGTACACCTGCTCGGGAGTAAACGCCTCCCGCACGTGGGCCGCGGTCGTGGGGGAGATGCGCCCTGAGGGATTCGCACTGGGCCCAACCAGCGGCCCTCCGAACGCTTCCAGCAGGTCAAGCGTCAAACGATGGTCAGGACAGCGGACGGCCACCGTCGATCCCCCGCCCGTCACCTCATCGGGCACCACCCGCCGACGCGGCAGCACCAGCGTGAGCGGCCCCGGCCAGAACGCGGCGGCAAGCTGCTCCGCCTCCCGCGGCCACTCCGCCGCCACCGTCCTGGCCATCTCCGGCCCTGTCACGTGCACAATCAGCGGATTGGTCGAGGGCCGGCCCTTCACGTCGAAAACCCGCCGAACCGCGGCCGCGTTCAGCGCATCCGCGCCCAGGCCGTAGACGGTTTCAGTAGGGAATGCGACCAGGCCGCCCGCACGGAGACGGGCGACAGCTTCGGCGACTTCGGTCGGTCCAGACCACATCGGGCAAAGGGTAGGGTCGGGGGTACCAGTTACTTGACGCGGTCCTTCTCGACCTTAAGCACCGGCTCCCCGGCCCATCCGGAGGTCCCATTCGCGCCGTCGAGAGCGTCCTCGACGGTGGGCACCACGAACTGGATGTTGTTGCGTTCGAGGGTCGTGCCCATGGACTGGAACAGGTCGGCAATCGCGGAGTTGTACTGGGTGAGGGCCTGCACCATCTCACGCTCGGCCTGCGACAACCGTTCCTGCTGCTGGAACTCGAGGTTCAGCCGCTCGACCGTGTACCCAGGCCCGATCTCCTTCTCAACAGTGAGCACGCGGAGGGCCTCGGCCGTCGCAAGCACATTCGTGTTCGACTGGTCGATGATCTTGTAAAAGAGCCCGACCTGCCGCAGGGCGCTCAGCACCTCCGCCACAGTTGACTGCACCGTGTTGCGGTACGCCAGCACGCTCTGCATGCGCTCCAGCACACGCCGGCGGTAGTCGCCCTCTGCACGCCTGTTTCCGATGGGGGCCTCAAAGGTCAGCCCCACGAGGTAGTTCACGAAGTTCCCGCCCCAGATGTCGTTGTACGACTCATGGAACTGGTCGTTGAGACCGCTGTACTTGGTCTGAAGCCGCAGGCTCAGGTCGGGCAGCTTGGCATTCCGAGACACCGTCTGCCGGATCGACGCGTCATCGATCCCGATGATCGCCGACTGAATCTCGGGCCGGAACCGCAGGGCCGAGCGGATCGACTCCGCCAGGCTGTACCGCACCGGCTGATCGATCGCCGTGTCCGACGGGATCAGGATCACAGTCGAGCCCGCCGGGAACTCCGGGTCATTCACGAGTGTCTTGAGGCGGTCGCTCAGGAGGGCCAGCTGCGTCTGAGCGCTCGTCACATCTCGCTGGCGGGCCGCGACACGCGACTGCGCATCCGCGATCTGAGCGGCGTTCGCGTCGAGAGGAGCCCGCTGGATCAGCTGGTCCCGCACCCGCACGCCCCGCTCCAGCAGCCGCTGCAGAATCAGCACATCCTGGTGCGCCTGCACCAGGTCCCAGTACGCCTTCTCCGTATCGCTCACGACCCGCATCAGGTCCCGCCGCAGCGTCTGCACCGCGTTGCGTTCCGCATTCCTCGCCACTCGAATCTCGGCCTGCGTGACTTCGGTCCCGAAGTTGCGCAGCAGTGGCTGGTCCCACTGGAGGGTGATGGCCGCGGGATACTGGGCCGGGTTGTTCGAGGTCGCGCCCGGGTTCTTGCTCTCGAAGTAAGTCAGCTCATTCTGGATCGTCAGGCGGCCGCCGCTCGCAAGCGTTCGCCGCAGCCCGAACGAGCTCGCGGCCGACTGCGACTGGGTCGGCGTGCTCCCCACCTGCGGCTCGTTGGTGTTCTGATAGCTCAGGTTCGTGAAGAACGTCCAGTCGAACGCCCCCTCCGCGGCCAGAACCTGCGCCGAACTCACCGCCGGGCTCAGCCGCGCAAACTGCACCGCGATATTCCGCTCCACCGCCGACTTGAGCAGCCGCTCCAGACTGACATTCACCGTCCGGGAAGGCTCCCCGATCAAGTCTGCCGGGAGAGGCAGAGGAGCCCCGACGTACGACTGAAGACCGGCCATCTCCTTGAGTTCGGCGAGGTGCTCAGGCGTCATGCCGAGCGTCGCCTCGCCATTGGGCCGGGTCGTGGTGACTGGCTCGGAGTTCTGGTCCGCCTCCCGCAACTCGCGCCGGGCGGCGTCCACCATTGACCGGCGCAGGTCCGATTGCAGCCTGCTCTCGAAGGGCGAGGTGCGTCCGGAGGTGCAACCGGGCAGCAAGCATGCCACCCCCGCCGCGGCGGCCAGCGCGGTTGCAAGTGACAACTTTTCGACAAACCCTGTAGGTCGGGGGCTAGGCATGGACCCTCAACGTAGCGGTGGGGGGACGGTGGGTCAAAGTGATGACCCTTGTGACGCCCCCGGGGAGGCCCCGCGACGCCCCCTTGTGGGAGCGCTCTGTAACGGGGCAAACTGTCGGTTGGATACGCGATTTTCTGTTGACGGTTCGACCTTTCTGCCGATGCGCAACCTTTGCCACTCCCGTTTACACTCCGCCCGCGCCGTCCTTGGCGGGGGTGCCACGGAGGGGCGGACCGGTCGGACCGGCCCGAACGCGCACTTTTTACTCAGCCGCTGCCTCCATGCCCGGAGGCAGCCCGACCACCGGAGGGTTTGTGGTTTCCATCTTCGCCCGATTCTCGCCCATCGCCGCCGTCGCGTTCCTGACCCCTGCCGCTCTGGTCGCCACCGCCTACGGGCAGCTCCAGTCCGTCACGCCCTATTACGCCTACGTCACCGTGGACAAGGCCACGGCCCGGTCCGGCGACAACGACCGGTTCTACAAGGTCGGCGAGCTCGCGGCCGGCGACATCGTCGTCGTTGATGGCGAGGGCAACTCCTGGTCCCGCATCTCCTACCCCTCGAACCTGTACGCCTTCGTCAAGGTCGAGGACGTGAAGGTAGAGGGCACCGCCGCGACCCTGAACACCTCGAGCAAGCTCAAGGCCGCGAACGTGACAGCGGGTTTCCAGTCTTCCTGGAAGTCGCTGCTGGACATCCCCCTTCCCTCGGGCACACCGCTCAAGGTGATCGAGGCGGCCAAGGAGGGCGAGTCGGTCGTCGGCTACAAGGTCGCGGCTCCGGATTCCGCCCGGGCCTTTGTCGAGACGCGGGTCCTCCGCCACGCGACAGATGCCGAGGTCGCCGCGTTCAAGACCAAGGGGGCCGTGCCCGCGCTTCCCGCCGCGGCCACCCCGATCGCGAGCAACCCTGCCACTGACAAGCCCGCCCCGGGCAGCCCGGTCAATGTCCCCAACGGCAATCCCGGTGTGGTCCCCTCGGATCCCAAGACCGCCCAGAACACGCCCGAGGTCTCCGGTGTCACCCCGGTCGCAAGCCAGCCCATCGATGGCACCTCGCCCGAAATCCAGCCCTCCGACAAGCCCGTCAGGACCACCGCCGCCTCCCTCGAGGCCCTCGACACCCGCTTCAAGGAAGTCTGGAAGCAGCAGCAGGTCTCGGCCGAAGTGGGCGAAATGATGGCCGAGTTCCAGAAGGCCTACGACGCGACCCCCGCCGAGCAGACCGGCCGCCGGGCCGTGATCCAGCGGCGGATCACCGCACTTCAGACCCGCCTGGACCTCAACAACCGCATCCGTGAGCAGGAAGAGGTTAAGGCGAAGATGAACGCCACCAAGACCGAGATCCAGCAGCAGATGGAGGTTTGGGAGCGCGGCCGCGTGTACACGATCGTCGGCGAGCTCCGCCCCAGCACGGTGTATGACGGCAACAACCTGCCCCTGATGTACCGGGTCGTGTCGGTGGGCGGCAGCAGCCCCCGCACGCTGGGCTACCTCAAGCCCTCCAAGGACGTCGATGTCACCAAGATGATCAACCAGGTCGTCGGCGTGATTGGCGAGGCGACCATGGACCGGTCCCTCAAGCTCAACATCATCTCGCCCGTCAAGGTCGATGTGCTGCGGTCCTCGGGTTCGCCCGAGTCCACGCCCCCGGCGACGGCCGCCGCCCCGACCGCGGTGCCGGCCAAGACTGCCCACACCGGCGAAGATTCCGACAGCCCCGCCATGGACAAGTAATCACCGTCCGAAGTGATCCTCAAAGGGCACCGCAGTGGTGCCTTTTTTCCTGCGCTTGTTTTCCTACACTGCTCCCGTGCAAGCCACGCCGCTGAAAGTGGGCCTTCGGATGGGCGCCGGACTCTCGTCCGCCGCGGACACCATGCGCGCGGCCGAGGCCGCGTGCGACCAGTGCCTCGACGCCTTGGGGGGCAGTGGCAGCGTTGACACGGCGTTCCTGCACTTTTCCGCGCACCACGTGGACAACGCGGGAGACCTCGCCTCGGTCGTCCGGCGCCGGTTGAACGTCAAGAACCTCGTCGGAGTGTCGACCGTTGCCGCTATTGGCGGCGTCAGCGAACTCGAGGGCGCCCCGGGGGTCTCGATCCTCGCGGGGACCATGCCGGGCGTGACTGCGAAGACGTTCACGTTCGAGGACCTTCCGCCCCTGAAGAGCGACGAAGAAGTCGCCTCACCGGAGACGGTCGCGGCGATCAGTGAGACCATCGGCGCCGCGCCCGACCTCCGGATGACGCTCCTGCTGGTGGACCCGTTCAGCGTGCCGCTGACCCGCATGTTGCCGGCGATGAACAGGGCCCGTTCCGGGAAGTCGCCCATCTTCGGCGGCATGGCCTCTGCATCGAATACCCCGGGCGGCAACGCGATCATCCTCAACGATCGTGTCTTCCGCTCCGGGGGCGTAGGCATCTCGCTGCGGGGAAGCCTGCACGTGGACACGGTGCTCAGCCAGGGCTGCCGCCCCTTCGGCCCACCGATGATCGTGACCAAGGCCAAGGGCAACATGATCTTCGAGCTGGGCGGGCGCAACGCTATCGAGGTCACGCAGGAGACCGTGCTCGAGCTCGGCGAGAACTACACGCAGATGCTCGCGGGCGGGCTCTTCATCGGCCGCGTCATCGACGAGTACAAGGGACGGTTTGGTCGCAACGACTTCCTGATCCGGAACGTCGTCGGCGTGGATCAGGCTCGCGGCGCCATCGGCGTGGCGGACCGCGTTCGCGTGGGCCAGACCATCCGGCTGCACTGTCGTGATGCGGTGACCGCCCACGAAGACCTCGCCCTCCTGCTGGACGCCCAGAAGCTGTACGACAAACCCAAGGGCGTGCTGCTCGTCACCTGCAACGGTCGGGGCCGCCGGATGTTCGGGGCGACCGACACTCCGAGTGATCACGATGCGCTCGCCGTGGCCCGGGCCTTCTCACAGACCCAGGGGGGCGAGTTCCTCAGTAAGCCCGGCAAGCCCTTCGAACCCCAGGTGGAAGTGCCGGTCCCGCTGGCCGGGTTTTTCGCCAATGGCGAGATCGGCCCCGTTGGTGCCGAAAGCTTTGTCCATGGCCACACGGCCTGCCTCGCCCTCTTCCGCGACCCCTAGTTCATCCCGTTCTATCAGGTTGTTAGCGATCATCGCCCACGGTGTGGGGCATGACACGCTATCTGAAAGCCGTGCTGCTGATCGCCGATCTCGTGCTGGCCGCGGCCGCGCTGATCGGGTGCCGCAATGACGTTGAGTACCGGGTGCCGCAAGACTCGGCCATCGGGGAACGCATCGGCGAGACCGTTCCCGGGCAGGACAACCGGTCCTACGGCCGCGGATGGAGATAGGCACCCGGTTCTCGTGAGCGGCTGAACTCTGCCCCGACCCTGGGGCACCCCTGCAGCTACCGGCGGCCTCGCCGGCGCTTTGCTAAGCTTTCCCTCCGCACAGGGGTGACCTACAGGGGAACAACGCTCGTGACTCTTAAGACAACTCGTTCGTACGTCGCTTGCCTCACTCTGCTGGCAGGCTTGGCCGTGTCCGCATCCGCTCAGCCCAGGGACAACAAGGCCGGTGATCAGCCCTCCGGCGCGATGCTCCGCTACCCGGATGTGAGCAGGGACCGAATCTGCTTCGTCTACGCCAATGACATCTGGACCGCGCCCAAGGGCGGCGGCGATGCCACCCCCCTCGCGAGCCCGCCCGGCACCGAGTCGTTCCCGCGATTCAGCCCTGATGGCAAGACCATCGCGTTCGTGGGCAACTACGACGGCGGCCGCGACCTCTACACGCTCCCGGTGAGCGGCGGGCTGCCCCAGCGCGTCTCGCACCACCCCGGCGGCGAGACGCTCTCCGACTGGACCGCCGACGGCAAGCTGATCTACCTCATGAGCGGCATGGCAGGCCTCGGCCGCCAGTCCCAGCTCTTCACGGTTGCCAACAACGGCGGCATGCCCGAGAAGCTGCCCGTGCCGTACGCAGGCTTCGGCACCGTCTCGCCTGACGGCACCTGGCTCGCCTACACGCCCCACTCCACCGACACCCGCACCTGGAAGCGCTACCGCGGCGGCATGGCGACCGACATCTGGGTCTTCAACCTCAAGGACAAGACCAGCCAGAAGATCACCGATTGGGAAGGCACCGACACGATCCCGATGTGGGTCCCCGGCACCGAGGACGGCAAGGGCAAGGGCCGCACCGACACGGTGTACTACCTGAGCGACGCGGGCCCCGAACACCGGCTCAACGTCTGGAGCCACGACCTCAAGAGCGGCAAGAAAGAGCAGATCACCAAGTACACCGACAACGACGTGCGCTGGCCCAGCATCGGGCCCGGCGACGGCGGCAAGGGTGAGATCGTCTACCAGCTCGGGTCCGAGCTTCGGATCCTGGACCTGGGGACCAAGAAGGACCGCGCCGTCAAGGTGACGATCCCCGGCGCGAAGCCGACGATCCGTCCCCGCCTGGTGGACGCGTCCAAGTACATCACCAACGGCAGCATCAGCCCAACCGGCAAGCGGGTCGCCATCGAAGCCCGCGGCGATGTCTGGTCCGCCCCCGCGAAGGAAGGCGTGATCCGCAACCTGTCCCGCACCGACGGTGAGTTCGAGCGCTCACCCGCCTGGTCCCCCGACGGCCGCTGGATCGCCTACCTCTCCGACGCGAGTGGCGAGTATGAGCTGTACATCCGTCCCAGCGACGGCCGCACCGCCGCCGAGAAGAAGACCGACAAGGACGCCGACGCCGAAGAGAAGGTCGAGCCCTCCGCACTCGCGAAGGTCACCGAGCCCCGCAAGCTCACCAGCTTCGGCCCGGGCTTCCGGTTCAACCCGACATGGAGCCCCGACAGCAAGCACATCACGGTCACCGATAAGACGGGCAAGACCTTTCTTGTCGAGGTCACGACCGAGGGGGACACGAAAGACGTCAAGGAGGTCGACGCCGACCCCATGGGCGAGGTGATGAACCCGACCTGGTCGCACGACTCCAACTGGATCGCCTACAGCAAGGGCGATGACGAGTCCCGGCTCTCCTGCATCTGGGTGTACAACGTCAAGACTGGCGAGAAGACCCGCCTGACCAGCCCGATGTTCTCCAGCCAGAATCCCGCCTTCGACCGCAAGGGCGACTACCTCTACTTCACCAGCAACCGGGCCATCGAGAACCCCACCTACGCCGATATCGACAGCACCTTCGCGTACTCAGGCACCGAGCTTCTCTACGTCGTGCCCCTGCGCGACTCCATGAAGAGCCCCTTGGCGCCCAAGAGCGACGAGGAGGAGTTCAAGAAGGACGACCCCAAGAAGGATGCCGACAAGAAGGACGAGAAGTCCGACGCCAAGAAGGACGACAGCAGGGACGAGAAGAAGGACGACGACAAGCCCGCCGAGAAGGCAGCAGCCCCGGACGACGGCGTCTCCGGCACCTGGGAGGGCAAGGCCACCGGCGGAGCCGAGGGCATGCCCCCCGAGGGGATCGCCTTCTCCATGCGCGTCACCCTGCACGACGGCGGCAAGCTCACCGGCACCGTCACCAGCCCCATGGGCACGGGCACCGGCGAGGGCACCTTCGACAAAGCGAGCGGCGCTTTCACTCTGACCTTCACCGTCGGCCAGCAGTCCATCACGATGAGCGGCACCGTCAAGGGCGACGACCTCACCGGCAACTGGTCCACCGCCAACGGCGGCGGTGGCGGCGCCTTCACCGGCAAGCGCACCGCCAAGGGTGGCGAAGGCGGCGAGAAGCCCGCCGACGACAAGGCCGCGAAGGACAAGGACAAGAAGCCCCTCAAAATCGACCTCGAGAACTTCGAGCGCCGCGCCATCCAGGTCCCCGTCCCCGCCGGCGCCTTCGGCAACCTCATCGTCGCCCACGACGGCAAGCTCATCTACCGCAAAAGCACCGGCCGCCGCGGCGGCGAGACCGCCATCAAGATCTTCGACATCACCTCCGACGAGAAAGACGAAAAGAACGTCATCGCCGGCGGCGGCGGCTTCGAGCTCTCCGCCGACGGCAAGAAGCTCCTCCTCGTCCGCGGCGGCAACATCCAGGTGCTGGACCCCGTCGCCGGCGGCGGCAAGCCTACCACCGTGCCCACCGCGGGCATGAAGACGACCATCAACCCCAAGGACGAGTGGCATCAGATCTTCGCCGACGCCTGGCGACTCAACCGCGACTACTTCTACGAGCCCACCCTCCACGGCGTGGACTGGGCCAAGATGCGCACCCACTACGGCAAGATGATCGAGGACGCCACCAGCCGCGAGGACGTCAACTGGATCCTCGCCGAGCTCATCAGCGAGCTCAACATCGGCCACGCCTACGTCCAGGGCCAAGGCGACATCGAGCAGCAGCCGAGCATGTCCGTCGGCATGCTCGGCTGTGACTACGAGCTCGTCAAGGACGGCGACAAGGCCGCGTACAAGATCACCAAGATCTACGAGGGCGCCGCGTGGGATGTCGACGCCCGCGGGCCCTGCAGCCAGCCCGGCGTCAACATCAAGGAAGGCGAGTACCTGCTGGCCGTGAACGGTGTGCCGGTGGACACCACCCGCGACCCCTGGTCCGCATTCGTCGACACCGCCGACCGCGCCACCATCGTCACCATCGGCAAGAACCCGGTCATCGACGACCAGGCCCGCGATGTGCTGCTCAAGCCCATGGGCGGCGAGCAGGGCCTCCGCACCCGCGCATGGATCGAGAAGAACCGCAGGTACGTCGAGGAGAAGTCCGGCGGCAAGGTCGGCTACATCTACGTCCCCAACACCGGCGTCGACGGCCAGAACGAACTCTTCCGGCAGTTCCTCGGCCAGCGCGGCCGCGCCGCCCTCATCATCGACGAGCGCTGGAACGGCGGCGGCCAGATCCCCACCCGCTTCATTGAGCTCCTCAACCGCCCCGTCACCAACTACTGGGCGATCCGCGACGGCAAGGATTGGGTGTGGCCGCCCGACAGCCACCAGGGCCCCAAGTGCATGCTCATCAACGGCCTCGCGGGCTCGGGCGGGGACGCCTTCCCGTACTACTTCAAGCAGGCCAAGATCGGCAAGACCATCGGCACCCGCACCTGGGGCGGCCTCGTGGGCATCAGCGGCTACCCCGGCCTCATCGACGGCGGCAACATCAGCGTGCCCGCCTTCGCCTTCTACAAGCTCGACGGCACCTGGGGCGTCGAGGGCCACGGCGTCGACCCCGACATCGAGGTCATCGACGACCCCGCCAAGATGACCGATGGCGGGGACCCGCAGCTCGACACGGCCATCGAGCACATGCTCGAGGAGCTCAAGACGAAGGCCTTCAACCCGCCCAAGCGGCCCACCAGCCCCAACCGCGCCGGCATGGGCATCCCGCCCGAGCAGCGGTAACGGCCCGGGTGGCACGACCCGCCCTGGGGTCGTGCTCCAACCCTTCCGCGACGCAGAAATCACAAGGGGCGATCGGGAAGCCGATCGCCCCTTTCACGTTTTGGAGAGGTCATCAGCAGCAGCGAACAGCACGACCCCAGGGCGGGTCGTGCCACCCGCGGCACTCAGCCGCGCATCGTCTTCAGCGCCACCGCCCACTTGTGCGTCTCTTCCAGCAGCGCCCCCGCGCCCTTCTCGTGCTGCTCGTTGGCCTTGAACACCTTGCTCCCGCCCTCGTCCACCAGAAGCGGGCTGACATTCGGAATCGGCACACTCTCGTACATCGGCATCATCTTCAGCGTCGTGACTAGCAGCTTGGTCTGCTGCACGCTCCGCAGCCCCCCGCTGATCCCGCCGTAGCTCACAAACCCGCACGGCTTGTAGCACCACTCCTTGTACAGGAAGTTCAGCGCGTTCACGAGCGCGGGGGTGGGCCCGAAGTTGTACTCCGGCATCACGAACACGTACGCGTCAAACCCCGCCACCGCCGCCGCCCACTTCTTGGTGGGCTCGTGCTGGTACTGCTGCATCACGGGGTGGTTGGGCTCGTTGTACACCGGGAGGTTGAACTCCGCGAGGTCCACCAGCTGCGCGTCGAACTTCCCGTGCTTCTGGGCGGCGCCGTGGAACCAGTTGGCGACGGCGGGGCACACGCGGCCGGGGCGGGTCGAGCAGACGAGCGTCATCAGTTTGAGTTTGTCCATGCCGCAAGCGTAGCCAACGCCCCCCACGCCCCCCACGCCCCCCACGCACCTCGCGGCCCGGCGGTGGGGGCGGTACGCTTGCCCCATGCCCGACGACCCCCACGAATCCTCGCCGCCACCCCGTACCCTCGCCCTCCGCATCGCCACCCTCCCCCGCGACACCAACCACTACGGCACCATCTTCGGCGGCGTCGTGCTCTCCTACATCGACCAGGCCGGCTTCGTCGAGGCCCGCCGCCACGGCACGCACCGCTGGGTCACCGCCGCCATCGACCGCGTCGAGTTCAAGGCCCCCATCCACGTCGGCGACGTCGTCAACCTCTACGCCACCTGCACGCGCTTCGGCACCAAGTCCGTCACCATGCTCATCGAGGTCGAGGCCGAACGCTTCACCACCGGCGAGACGGTCCCCGTCACCGCCGCGACGATGACCATGGTCTCCGTCGACGCCGCGGGCAAGCCGATCCCGTTCCGCTCGCCGCCGACGGTCGGTTCGGTTACCCCTTGATCCTCACAAAGCTGAAGAGAACGCGGAGGCGCGGAAGGAGCGGAGGATCGCGGAGAAGAGGCGGATTGAACGCAGAGCACGCCGAGTGCGCGGAGACAAGCCTGAGCGGGCACCAGTGAACCACACAGGTTGATACGGGGGGGTTCGACTCCTGTTCCGCCCCGCCTTCTCTCCGCGCACTCGGCGTCCTCTGCGTTCAGATCCTGCCCTGTTTCCTCCGCGTTTTCTCCGCTCCTTCCGCGAACTCCGCGTTCTCTTCGCCTTCGGCCCCTACCCTGAACTCCCCGGACCAAAGGAGCCGCCATGGCCGCGAACACTCAGACCACCGACAACATCGACCTGCTCAAGCGCCTCTGCGAGACCCCCGGCCTGCCGGGCCGCGAAGAGCGCGTGCGGGCCCTCATCGAGAAGGAAGTGAAGGGCCTCTTCGACTCGGTCACGACCGACGCCCTGGGCAACCTCATCTGTCGCCGCAACCCGCGCCCCCCACACACCGGCAGCGCCAACAAGGGCACGTCCAGCAAGGACCGCCCCACCCGCGTCATGCTCCTCTCCCACATGGACGAGATCGGCTTCTACGTCACGCACGTGGACGGCAAGAACGGCTGGCTGTGGATGAACCCCGCGGGCGGCTTTGACCCCCGCACCATGTTCGCCCGCCGCATGACGGTGGTCACCGACGAGGGCGACCTCAAGGGCGTCATGAACCCCGGCGGCCGCCCGCTGCACATCTCCCTCGCCAAGGACCGCGAGAAGATCCCCGAGGTCAAGGAGTTTTATGTCGACATCGGCCTCCCCGCCGACGAGGTCAAGAAGCGCGTCAAGGTCGGCGACTACGTCGTGCCCGACGAGCCGCTGATCGAGGTCGGCCACAAGATCGTGAGCAAGGCCCTGGACAACCGCGTCGCCTGCTGGCTGGGCATCGAGGCGGTCCGCAAGCTCGACGCGAGCGGCACCGGCCACAGTTGCGAGGTCGTCGTCGCCTTCACCACGCAGGAAGAGGTCGGCCTCCGCGGCGCGAAGAGCGCGAGCTACAGCGTGCAGCCCGACATCGGCATCGGCCTTGACGTCACGCTCGCCTGCGACACCCCGGGCGTGCCCGAGGAAGAGGCCGTCACCCGCCACGGCGAGGGCTTTGGCCTCCACATCAAGGACGGTTCCTTCATCAGCGACCACACGCTGGTCAAGGAGTTCGAGGAACTCGCCAAGAAGCGCGAGATCCCCTACCAGCGCACGATCCTCGCCGCCGGCGGCCAGGACGGCGCCGCCGCCCAGCAGTCCGCCGCGGGCGCCCGCGCCATCGGCATCACCGTGGGCACCCGCTACATCCACACCATCACCGAGATGATCGACAAGAAGGACCTCTTCGCCGCCCGCGACATCCTGGTGGCGTACCTGGGGCAGGTTTCCTGATTGAGATTGGGGCCCACTCGAGCGGTGAAGGAGCCCGCCGCCAGACCTGCGCCGGTCGCCGGCCGATAAGAACCGCTCCCGCGACGCAGGGCGGCCTGCGCCCGGGCTGCTCCACGGCGGACCCGGTCTGGCGAAGAGAAAAACTGGCCTGGCGCAGAGAAAACCCCGCGTGGTTTTCTCCATTTCCCCGACAAACCGCGGCAAACCCGGCGTGGTTTGCTCCATTTCCCCGACAAAGTGCCGCAAACCCGGCGCGGTTTGCTCCGCTCCAAGCCCAGAATGCGGCAAACCGCGCCGGGTTTTAAGTTCCCTGGGCAGGAAGAACACAAAACCCGGCCGGGCGCAGAGCAAACCCGCGCGGTCCCGCGGTCCGGGTGGCACGACCCGCCCTGGGGTCGTGCTTAGTCGTACGCAAACTCCAGCAGCACGACCCAAAGTCGGGTCGTGCCACCCCGCCGCTCGCCGAGTTACACTCCGCGCATGCCCGTCGACACGAAGAAGATCACGCGCCGCGAACTCAAGTTCACCACCCCCGTCGAGCTGCACGCCGAGGTCGCCCGCCTCATCGCCGCCGACCAGCAGGGCACCCTGACCGCATGCGGCAACTGGACGCTCGGCCAGGCCCTCGGCCACCTCGCGACCTGGATCAACTTCGCCTACGACGGCTACCCCATCAGGCCCTCGCTCATCGTTCGCCTGATGCTGCGGCCGCTCAAGAAGAAGTTCCTGAGGGGCCCGCTGCCCGGGGGGCGTCAAGATCCCCGGCGCCGAGGGCGGCACGCTGGGCCGCGAGGTATTGCCAACCGGCGAGGGCGCCGCCCGCCTCGCCGCCGCGTGGGCGCGCCTCCAGCGCGCCGCGCCCACCGTCGACAACCCGATCTTCGGCCACCTCACGCACGACGAGTGGCAGCAGATGCACCTGCGGCACGCGGAGCTGCACCTGGGGTGTTTCAAGATCTAACCGGCCCATGTCTCCACGCGTCGCGGCGGCACAGTTGTCGGGGAGGGACCCGTGCAAAATGATCTTGATTGGTTCTGCGGATGGGTCGCCAAGCACTGCGACGATGAGTGGGAGCACGGCTACCCCGTGATCCTCGACACGTATGACAACCCCGGCTGGCGTCTGCGTGTGAACCTTGAGAACTCGGCCATGCGATCCAGGCAGGTCCTGCCGCTGGTCGACGGGTTGCCGGGCGACGACCGGTGGTTCAGTTGCCGCATCGATGGCGGGATGTTCCATGGCGCGTGTGACTTGGCCCAACTGCCGCGGCTCTTGAAGGTGTTCAGAGAATGGGCGGAGATGTCGGCGGAGTAGCGCCGCAATGTGCTGTACTGACAGAGCGACAGAAACCCGGCGCCGCTGCATCATGTTGATCAGTCGCTCTTCCGCTCTGTCGCACGGTCGCTCTATTCTTCCCCATGCTCCACACCGCCCAGCCCACCGACTCCGCCGCCGTCTCGCGCCTGATCTCCCTCGCCTTCGGCACGCCGCTGGATGGCGTGGCGACGTGGCTCGAGACGGCGGGCCTGCACAACTTCCGCGTCGTGCGCGAGAGTGGGGGGGAGACGCCGATTGCCTGCGCGCTCCGCGTGCCCATGGGGCACTTCTTCGGCGGGCGCTCGATCAGGAACCTGGGCGTCGCGGGCGTGGCGGTCGCGCCCGAGACCCGCGGCGGGGGGCTCGCGACCACCATGATGGCGGACCTGATGCGCGAGGCCCGCGCCGACGGCTTTCCTCTCGCGTCCCTCTACCCCGCGACGCTGCCGCTGTACCGGCGCGTGGGGTTCGAGCAGGCGGGGTACTGGTGCGAGTACCGCGTCAACCTAAAACTGCTCAAGCTGGACCCGACGCTCGAGTGCGGCGGCGACCGCGATCTCAAGGTGCGGAGCTTCGACCGCGAGCGCGACCTCGCGGCCGTCCACGCGTGCTACAAGCAGTTCGCCCTCCAGCACGAGGGCATGCTCGACCGCGGCGACTACATCTGGGGCCGCATCTTAAAACCTCGCGGCGGCGACGCGACGGGCATCGTCGTCGAAGCGGGCAAGCAGCAGGGGGGTGAGAGCGGAAGCGGCATCGTGGGCTACGTCTTCTTTCGCCAGGAACGCACGCCCGCGCTGGACCACGACGTCATCGTGAGCGACATGGCCGCGACCAGCCCCGCCGCGGCCCGCCGCCTGCTCGACATGCTCAGCGACTTCCGTTCCGTTGGCGCGGAACTCGCCTTCAACGGCGGCCCCAACCACCCCTTCGTCACGCTGCTCGCCGAGCAGAAACTCACGATGAAGCTGCGCGAGTACTGGATGCTCCGCGTGCTGGACGTCGAGGCCGCCCTCACGCAGCGCGGCTACAACCCGCACGTCTCGTGCGCCTTCACGCTGGATGTGCGCGACACGACGATCCCCGAGAACAACGGGCCCTGGCGGGTGGAGGTCAAGAACGGCCGCGCCGCGGTCCAGCAGGCGGGTAGGGGGGTGACGTCACATTCGGACACGCTCACACTCGACGCCCGCGCCCTCGCGGCCCTCTACAGCGGCTTCATGACGCCTCAGCACCTGCGCTCCATCGGCCGGCTCGAAGGCCCCGACACCGCCGTCCTCGCCGCCGCCGCGGCCTTCGCGGGCGCGGTGCCCTCGCTCCAGGACATGTTCTGAATAGAGCCGTCAAAGCCCGTAAGGCTGCCAGCTCTCGAACTTCGCGAAGGGCGTCAGCCGCGCGGGAACCTCTTCCCGCTGCTCGGGCGTCAGCACCGCGTCGATCTGCCGGCGGAAGTCCTTGTCGATCTCGATGCGCGTCAAACGCGTCGCATTCACAGGGTGGCTCTCCGGCAGCCACGCGCCGTTGTACTGCTGGTTGCGGCCATCATCCGTCTTGCCCGCCAGCGAGTCTTCCAGCCGCTGCTTGCGGTGCTCGCTCTCGAACTGCCGCCACGCCCTGGCCGCGACCTCGCGGTGCCGCCACACCTTCTCCTCGTACGCCGCGCCGATCGCCTTCAGCTGCGTCTTCTGCTCCGCGCTGAGGCTCTGGAGCTCCTTCGCGTCCTTGAGGTACTCATCCACCCGCGAAGGCCGGCACGCCATCGGGTAGCACCGCTCCAGCCACGCCCGCTCGAACTTCTGCTTCTTGTCGCCGGGCATCACCCCGGCGATGAGCGACGCGTACCGGTCGTTGAGCGCCTGCACCGCCAGCCGCGCGTCGTTCACCGCCCCCCAGCACTTGCGGGCCTTGTCCGGGTCTGTCTTGATCGCGCTGCTGTACTCCTCCTTGTTCTCATCCAGCGCCCGCTTCCGCGCGACCAGCACGTGGTCCAGCTCCTCGCTGTACCGATTGAGCAACTCGGCCACCTCGCCCTGCGCCCCCGACTCGCCCACGACATCCTCGGTCAGCTTCACCATGTCGACGTTCTCGCCCGTCAGGATGCCGCTGCCGACATACTTCAGCCGCCGCAGCTCTCGCTCCACGATCGGCCACCGAGCCTCCTCATCACGCGAAAGCAGGCTCTTGAGGTCCTCCAGGAACGTCTTCTTGATCTGCTCGGAGCGGACTTCCCATTCCGAGATCTTCGTGCGTGCCGGCACAACCAACTCGGCGTTCTGAAGCGTTTCCGCCTTTTCGATCACCTCCGCGACGTACTCCCGAACCGCGACCCCCTCGCTCGCCAGCGTCCCCGCGTACCCGTCGTAGAGGTCCTGCAGCGCCTTCAGCGATTCGCCCTGAAGACCCAGCACCCGGATGATCACCTTGAGGTCCCGCTGCGTCAGGTCCGGCCGGAAGCTGTTGGACCCACTGAATAACCCCATCGACATCGTGCTCTGCTGCGCGGCCACCGGCGTCGCCATCCCAGTCATCACGACCAATCCACCAACCATCGCAAGCAGTCTCAGGTTCATCAGGGTGCTCTCCGAATGCGTTAGTGCCGGACCAAGTATCCCGGAAGATGCACCCGCCCGCCCGGACTGTCACCGTTTCGGACCCTCCGAAGAACGCCCCAGAACTCCGCCAAGGCAGGCAATTTTACATAACCTATCTTATAGGACCTTGCAGAGAGCCGACTGTTTGACAACCTACCACATGCGTTTGAGCCTGTCAAATCAGGCCTTTGCGTCATTCTCGCGCATCGAGCGGCCGACACGCATGGAAGCTTGCCACCCGTCCAAGGGTCGAACTTCGAGAACCCGCCGCGCAAGCTGTACTCGCCTTGATAGCGAGCCCTCAACTCGTCCAAACCGCGCTTCAAGGTTGAGTGCATGGTGTGCAGCGTGCAACCGAGGAGCTCACAGACCTCGGGGCCGTCGAGTCCGCGGACGACAAAGAGATGCAGCACGCGCTTTCGACGCGGGGACATCGCAGACCACGAATGTGACAGCCGCCGATCGAGACCACCAAGCAACGGCGACTCGCCCGGGGGAAGGGGGGAGCCGAAAAACCGGGCACGCGAAATCGTATTTGCGACCAAAGACAGCGTGCCCGGTTTTTCAGCACCACCCCCCTCCCCCCTACGCCCTCGGTTACTGTGGGGAAGGCAAAGCCCGCCTTGCAGCTCCAGCCAGGTACGCGCCGCATGCTGCGCCCGGAGCTCATCCCGGCGCCGATGCATCGCCCGCCTGTCCATGCCGCGGCGAAGCCCGCGCATCAACCACGGCATCAGGTGCCCAGCATTCGCGAATTGACACGGGTCGACCTGATGCGTCCAAAGCCACATCATCCAGGCCTGCCAGACCTCCGAACACTCCAACGGTCCGAGCCGCTTCTGCGCGTGCTCCATCCGTCGAAGCCAACGCCGCCGGTGGTGCCGATCCAGCCAGGACAGCAGGTCCTCCGTGGTCTTCAACCCACAGATACAGCTCGACGGCCCGCCGCAGCACCGTTGACACGGTGACGCCGTCACGTTCACTGATGCCGCACACTCGCTCACGCTGCTCATAGGTGATCCTCAGGCCCATCTGCGCATCAAACACGCCAACTTCGCCCCAACCATTCCTGCAACTCCCACGCGGCCCAGGACCCGCCCACGGAGTGACGACTTGTCCGTCTCGCTTTATGCGGAGGGGCACACCGCCTCCTCCCACCGCTCGCCGTTGTGCCACGACAGAAGTTGCCGGATGGCCTCAACAAACCACCACGACCACACATCATCCGTCCGCCCAGTGGCGGAAGTCCGGTTTCTCTCAAGTGAAGTGGGCGGCTCGGCCGCTTCGCGGC
>Ga0208492_1000404_pt1 | contig 37519 bp, 26 predicted proteins | sample Subbioar_CSW14AB_FD_184820 | JGI IMG/M metagenome (GOLD analysis project Ga0208492, IMG submission 184820) | Serpentinite rock and fluid subsurface biosphere microbial communities from McLaughlin Reserve, California, USA - CR12Mar_CSW14AB (SPAdes) | ecosystem: Environmental > Terrestrial > Deep... | reverse complement strand
TACCTGGCCGCAATAGTCCGCGTTACTCGGGCTACCCAACTGGAATGCCCATACAAAGTTTCCAGAGGCATCGAGCTTTGAAACGAATATAGATGACGGGCCATTAGGAGCCAACGTAAAGCTTGTGCTTGGGGAGGGATCAAAGTCCATTGCAGCACCGAACTCCCCAACGGTATAAATATTTCCACTTGCGTCGGTTGCAACAGATCTTATGTGGTTGAACGTGTATGATCCTCCATCAAAAGATTTAGCCCATATAAAAGCACCTGTTGGCGATAATTTAGAAATAAACATACCTACACCACCGGATGCGGCGGTAAGATTGTGTATTCCTGTCGGCGAAGGATCAAAATCCACTGTGGTCGAGAAGTGTCCGACAGTTATTACATTGCCGACTGCATCCACTGCAATTGCATCACCCATATCATAACCAGGGCTCCCAAAGGATTTTGCCCAATCAAAATTTTGTGCCCGAATTGTATTAAGTATAAATAATACGATAATAAGGCTGATCGCTCTTTTTTTCATGTTAGTTTTTTTTGGATTAATTTGATTAGTATGAGTCAAAAGTATCTTTGTTTTGTAGCAATTTTTTTTCTTTTTAGTACTTGGAGGGTTTGATTGAGAGATTGGTATATAAGATCGGGTAAATGCGGTTAGGTTTTTTATGCAGAATGGGATGATGCGCATTCTTGTCAAACAAAATCCTGCTGGTACATCTTTTAATCTTTAAGAAAATAACGCCTAGCTGCGTTTAACGTGTATGAGAGGCCAGGTTAAAGACAATGTAGCGGATGTAAGCGCAATGAAGACGCAACATCTAATAAGAGTAATCCTGTTTTACAGAATTATTTTTATGATCGCACTTCATTAAAACCTCGTAATATAAAATTAACTGATCGCTTTTTTAAGAAGAGTTTATTTGAAAACGGTGTAAAATGGGACGGTATACCGGCCTTTTTTAGTCAACCTGCAAAGATTACATTTGGGCACAATCAAAAGCAGGAAAAATAAATTTATTTCTGCGGGTTAATTTTTAAGATCGGGCTTTTTCTTTTTAAAATTATTTTGGAACTGACAATATCAATAATTATCGGCTGCGATGATACCGGGCTGCTGGCAACTATGCTCAGATGCCTTAAAGGTAACGCTGACTTAGCATTTGATATTATCTCAGTGTCACGGGAATGTGACGTAGCAGCAATTTCTAAATCTGTAAATCCGGCCCTTATTATTTTGGCTTTCAGAAGCAATCAACGCCTCATCCACGACATATCGGCATATACCTCTCAAAGTCAGATCCCGGTTTTATGTCTTACGAAAAAACATTCAGATGAAATTCTTAGCTGGGAACGTACTATTATTGCTTTTACATTCCTTGCGGAAGATCTTATAAATCCAGGAGGTTTTTTTTCGCAGGTTCGTTCAATAGTTTTGCTTAAAAAATGTTCTTCGGTAAAAGGTAATGTTGTTTCATTGGCAGAACGCGCGAGGAAAGAGGCTGATAACCGGAATATAAGCCGCTATGTTCTGGAGCTGGATCAAAAAGTGAGTGTGCTCTCTGATGTAAAACAGCGGATCGAAAGTCTTTTTGTGCGCGTGGACGATCCTACGCGTGAAGAACTGATTTCCATTGTTAATGCAATTAAGGTGTCTGCCATGGATAAAAAGCTGTGGGATGATTTTAAATTTTATTTCGAGCAAATTAATCCGAAGTTCCTGCTATTGCTTTTGGAAAAACATCCACATCTTACGCAGAAAGACCTAAAGTATTGCTGCTACATTAAGATGAATATGTCAAACGACGACATACGCAATCTGCTTGGTATAAACCAGGAAAGTGTGCGCACACATAAGTACCGTTTAAAAAAGAAATTGTCGCTTGATGAAGAAAGTGACCTTCAAAAATACATTCAGCATATTGGTGAATGGGAACACGCTGAAACCGGTAGTTAAAAACGATCAAGTATTCAAATAATAAACATCCCGTTGCCCGTTTGGAAGTTAGTGGTATTCCCGCATATTATTAATAGGGACTTTCCGGTTTTCTTTATCTGTAACTTATCCTAATATAAAATTTCACGCAACGGACTTTTACCGGATCTTTTTTTGGCAAACACCCGTGTCTATGATTTGTCTACTCTTTTTCCCGGCGCAGGATTTTTGTACACGAAACGTACACGCTCCGTTCTATTAAAAGCAGTAGTGTCATAATACCTTTGGCTCAGGTATTTCCGCGGCGGATTTAAGCAGATTTTGTCGGTGTAATTACCCCCCAGGTTGAAGTAATTAAGATATGATACAGAAATCACTACAATTCACACACGATGTATTAAGTCAGTTCCTGACAAACGCGTTTAACCTTGATGAAAATAAAGTAGTGCTTAATACTATCATAGATACGGATGGCAACATCCCGCTTCAGAATAAAAATAAAGTAGTAGTATCATTAATTAATGTAGAGCGGGAAACCCTAAAGCCATTTTATGGACGGAATCAAAAGTTAAGCAACGGCAACTATGCGGAGATCAGACCATCGGAACGTTATAACCTGGACATTTTGATCACCTCAAACTTTGATGATTATTCGGAAACATTAAAATTCTTAAATGCGGTCATATTGTTTTTCCAGACCAATACGGCGGTAGATTCAGCTTCTTTTTCCAGTATGCCGGGGGGTATTAACAGGCTGGAGTATGACATTGAGAAAATTACCTATCATCAAATGCATAGTTTGTGGACCGCGATGGGGGCAAAGTACCAGCCATCGGTGATCTACAAGATGCGACTGCTCACTTTACAGGCAGGCGAAAGCCACTCCTTTACAACAGAACTTAAGGAAACAAAAAATTCAGTATCGGTATAATTATTATGGGATTAAAACAGGTATTTTCTCTTGAGGTTTTTCATTCTTTTTTTGAAGAAGGAAAATGCAATTGTCTTGTTTTTAATCCGTCACCGGCAACTTTAAAAATGCTGAACAAGTCAGGATTTCTGCAAAAGAATAAATTAAACGGATTTGAAATGTATTTTCAGTCTGACACTACCTTGTCGCAAACTCTTGGATATCTGAACAGTGTTTCAGGTAGCCGGAATTTTTTTGAATTTGAGATCGTGAATAAGAACCCCGATTTTTATTTTTTTACGGAGTTACCGGTGAATTGGCTGGGACAACTGGTGTATAATTCACAAACAGGCGCTGTTGTTCAGGAAGAGGGTGGTGTTCAGCTTGATCCTGAATTTTTGAAACAGGAATCGAGGCCACGGTTTGGTACACTTAGAATTTATTTTGAAACTATTTTGAACTCTGGCATCGAGACAAACGTTACCGCTTTTCGGATCGTATATCAGGCACGGGCAACTCGGTGGAATTATTATATTGTTAACCAGAGTTCTCTGCAACTTTCTAACCCTGGCATTTTTGGAAAATCAGGAATTAATTTTGAAGGTCCCAAAACCACTACAATTCAGACCGGGCAGTCAGCCTTATTGTTTTCATCGGGAGAAGAGCTTCTGCCTTTAAGCGAAAGACCGAAATTTAAGTTTGACCTTGTAAATAGAGCGGAGCCCGGAAACGGAAAAAATGCAAAATCCACGCCGGCTGCAACGGTATTTAAGGGGCTTCCAAATCCAGATCCGGGCTGCATTGGAATAGAACAAATTAATGGAAAGAAACTTGTCACCTCACCCATCTATGTCTATATATAAACAAACAACTAAAAACAATAACCTATGAATTTAGCAACAATTCAATCGCCGGGCGTTTACATAAACGAGCTCAATGGCTTCCCGAATTCAGTAGTGCCGGTAGCTACTGCTGTTCCGGTGTTTATTGGCTACACCCCACAGGCCATGTATGAAGGAAAGTCGTACACAAATGTGCCAATGCAGATAACATCTTTTGCCGATTTCCAGGCAATTTACTGTTATCCTAATCCGCCTGCCCCGGCACCGCCAGCCAAACAGTATAGCCCGGAGTATTACCTGGTGAAACAAAAAGCCCAGCCGCAAAAGGGAGATTATATGATCATCGACGGAAGTTATTATTCCATCGTTCCGGATCCGAATACAATTTATTATCTCTATAACAGTGTCCGGCTGTTTTATGAAAATGGAGGAGGTTCGGCTTACATTATTTCGGTTGGGGGCTATGGCGCGCCATCGGGAACTCCTATGACCCCGGGTGCACAAATTGTAAACCCAAATGTACAATTAAATGATCTGTTAGGCGGTCTGGCTTTGTTATTAAACGAACCGGAGCCTACCATGTATATATGTCCCGAAGCAACATTGCTGAGTGTGGAAAATAATTCAACACTTATGCAGGAAATGTTACTTACCTGCACGCAGACACAAACCGCTGTGAGCATTTTTGATATTATAGGAGGGAATGCACCTGATCCCATACTTTACACGCAGGATATTCAGACTTTCAGAAATGGAACCGGAGCCCTGGGACTTAACTATGGAACGGCTTATTATCCTTTTGTATCAACTACCATTATGCAGGATACAGATATTGATTACACCAATTTATTTGGCGGAGATATCAGCCAGCTTGCACCACTGTTAAATCCTCCGGACAATCCAAACGCCACTGTGGCAACTATCCTGGGAAACATTTCTAATCCGGCAGGCGCACCCTTGACGGTTACGCAAAACAACAACGCATTAGTTACCGCGAGTCCAACATACAGCATGATCATACAGCACGTTCTATCGGATGCCAATATTTTGCCGCCAAGCGGGGCTATGGCAGGCGTAATCACAACGACCGATAATATGGTAGGTCCATGGCAGGCACCAGCGAATACATCCATAGTGGGGGCTGCGGCACTTCCGATTAACCTGTCATCCACACAGCAGGCCAATCTTAATGTGGATGCGATTTCAGGGAAATCAGTTAACGCCATACGTTTTTTTAATGGCCTGGGAATTTTGGTATGGGGAGCACGAACACTTGACGGTAATAGTCTTGACTGGAAGTATTTACCTGTGAGGAGAACAATGACATTCCTTGAACAATCGTGCAAACTTGCTGCTCAGGCTTACGTATTTCAGCCGAATGATAAAAATACCTGGCAGGCTGTAATTGCAATGATCAGCAGTTTTTTAACGTCAGTTTGGAAACAGGGAGGATTACAGGGCGCTTCGGCCTCGGATGCGTTTTCAGTTGCATGTGGACTGGGTTCTACCATGACCTCAGACGATATATTGAATGGATTTATGAATGTTACCGTAAAAGTAGCGATAGTAAGACCTGCCGAGTTTATCGTTATTACGTTCCAGCAACAGCAAGCTGTATCTAGCTAATAAATAAATCAATTAAAATAAATATTAATCCTATAAAAAAATAATATTATGGCAACAGATGATGGCAGCGTTGAAGGCGCAACATGGCCCATGCCCAAGTTCAGATTTGAAGTAGATCTTGGCACACAACTTACAGGCGTGGCATTCCAGGAAGTATCCGGGATGGACGTTGAAAATCAGGTTATCGAATACAGGAAAAGTAACAGCCCGCTTTTTTCAACTGAAAAAATGCCCGGCATTACGAAGTATGGAAATATTACCATGAAGCGCGGCGTATTCGTGAATGATAATACATTCTGGGATTGGCACGCGCAGATCACAATGAATACAATTACAAGGAGGACGGTTCTGATAAAACTCCTTGATGAAAACGGGAAAGTAACCATGCAATGGCAGTTAAATAATGCCTGGCCTACAAAAATAACCAGTACTGATCTTAAGTCTGATGGTAATGAAGTGGCAGTGGATACACTTGAGATCGCACATGAGCAGTTGATCATAACAAATGGCTAGCGATAGTACATATCCTGTCGGGTTCTATTTTGAGCTTTCGTTTCCTGGTTGTGACGCGGCGTTCCAGGAAGTGTCCGGAATATCGAAGGAACTGGGTGTTGAAGAAATAGTTTGCGGTGGGGAAAACCGGTTTAAGTACCGGCTTCCCACCGTTGCAACCAGCCCAAATCTTGTTCTTAAGCGGGCACTGGTTCCTATGGGTTCTCCACTTATCGTCTGGTGCTCGGCATGTATGGATACCGGCCTTGCAGTATCAGTGCGCACAATGCCGTTCGTAATGCTGAGTCTTCTGGATGCAACGGGAATGGTTTGTCAGATGTGGGTTTTTTACAATGTGTACCCGGTTAAGTATTCTGTATCCGACCTCAAATCACAGGAGAACGCGATTGTGATAGAATCTATCGAACTCGCTTATACTTACTTTGATGTATCGCCGGCGACAGCAAAAGCGATAGCAGCATTAGCTTAAACTATGCCGGTAGAGATAAGAGAAATAATTATAAAAACGGAGATTACCACGGGAAGAAGAAATTCTTCAACGGGATCGAGAGACAAAGAATTGAACCTGATCAAAAAACAACTACTTGAAGAGTTTAAACGTATGATCACCCTCACTACCAAAAGGAGTAGCTATAAACGATAAACATACACCAATATGGGAGCCAGTTTGGAATTATTGAAAATTACAGGGTATACAGATGAAGAATTTCAAACAGCCCTGGATGGACTTCCTTATACGGTAATGATCAATCCGGATACCATTAAGTTACAACGCGGCATTGAATATAATGAGGAACAGGCACCGGATACAAGTTCAGCTTCACAGAAATATAAAAGTACTCCCAGCGATAAACTCAGTTTTGATATTGTGATCGACTGCACAGGCGTGGTTGATTCGAAACGAACGGACATGTCGAAGGAAATTAAAGCTCTTGAAAAAATTGTCTTTACGTATAACGGTGATATCCATCGCCCTAATTTCGTAAAGGTGCAATGGGGGCAGAACATTGTTTTTAATGGCGTTCTTACTTCTCTCGATACTTCATACACACTTTTTAAACCTGACGGAAGCCCGCTTCGTGCCAAGTTATCTCTTAATTTCAGCCAGTATATCTCGCCGAAAACTGTAAAAAAGCTCGACGATCAAAAGTCGCCGGATATTACACATCTTGTTACTGTAATAGAAGGTATGACACTGCCTCAATTGTGTTTTCAGACCTGGAATGATGATTCGTATTACGTTCAGGTAGCAAAATTTAATGATCTGAATAAATTCAGAAATCTAAAGGGTAAAAAGAGTTTAGTTTTTCCACCAATTATACAACCCGTTTAATGGCAGGATCTTCCAATAATAGCGGCGACATAGTTAATTTTACAATTAACGTAGGAGGTAGCCCGATCCCTGATTACGAAAGGGTTCTCTCAATTCATATTGAGAAAAGGATCAATCGTATTTCTGTAGCAAGAATTGTTATCCTTGACGGGGATTCAAGTACCGGGACATTTGACGCCAGTTCCTCCGATACATTTGTTCCGGGTGGCGTGGTCAGTATTGAGTTGGGCTACGATACAAGCAGTACGGTCATATTTAAAGGTATTATCACCGGGCAAAGTATCCGGATCGATCCGTCGGTTGGTTCCGCGCTTGAAGTGGAATGCAGGGACGAGGCTATTAAAATGATAGTTGGACGAAAGAGTCTTACATTTTCCCAGAAAAAAGACAGTGATATTATTTCCTCCATTATAGGAACTTATTCGGGCTTGACCTCAGATGTTGCAGCAACCAATACCGAGTGGCCCGAACAAATACAGTATTATGTTACCGATTGGGACTTTATCATGGCGCGCGCTGAAACAAACGGCATGGTAATCACAACGCTAAACGGAAAAGTATCAGTATTTAAGCCGGATGCGGATACTTCATCCGTATTAACGGTAGGTTATGGTGACGGGCTTTATACGTTTAACGCGGATCTGAATGCGGTGACACAATTAGGAAATGTTAAAGCAAGCTCCTGGGATTATAAGAATCAGGTTGTGAGTTCTGCCGAAGCCAGCAGCAGTATTGCCGGTCCAGGCAACATTTCTTCCAAAACGCTTTCAGAAGTCATTGGTCTTTCTGATTTTCAATTACAAACGACAGCAGCACTCGAAAGTGCGGATCTGACGAATTGGTCCAATGCACAATTGATTAAAAGTGAATTCTCGAAAATAATCGGCGAAGCAAAAATACAGGGAAATGCGTCGGTAAATCCGGGGAACTATATTACGTTGCAGGGCCTTGGTGACAGGTTTACTGGAGACTATCTTGTATCCGGCGTTGTGCATAATTTTTCGGAAGGCAACTGGATGACTGATGTTTCCCTGGGGCTTTCTCCCATGTGGTTCACAGAAGAACCTGATGTGATGGCGCCTTCCGCATCGGGTTTATTACCGGGTGTAAGGGGGCTTTTTAATGGCACGGTGAAAAAAATATTCGATGATCCTGACAGCGAATACAGAATTTTAGTAGAGGTGCCGCTGTTTGATCCAAATGGAGCAGGGATCTGGGCCAGGCTTTCCAATTTTTATTCTACCAGCGGAGCGGGCGTGTTTTTTTTACCTGAGGTGGGTGATGAAGTTATACTTGGTTTTTTAAATGAAGATCCACGTTCACCGGTGATATTGGGAAGCATGTATAGCAGCTCAAAACTTCAACCATTTTCAGGTTTGTCTCCGAATGAAAAAAATAATATTAAAGCTATTGTGAGCAAATCCGGCGTTTCGATCGAATTTGACGATGAAAATAAAATCCTGACGATTGCAACGCCCGCTAAAAATACGGTAGTCATGAGTGACAAGGACAAGCAGATAAGCATGACAGATCAAAATTCCAACAGCATTGTCATGTCAAGTGATGGTATAACCATAAAAAGTCCTAAAACGATCAACATCCAGGGACAACAAAAGGTCAGCATTGCGGGAACCCAGGGTGTTACAGTGGAAGCTTCAACAGGAGATGTTGCGGTGACCGGGATGAATATTAAAGAAACTGCTAATGAGCAATATTCCGCGGAAGGATCTATGACAGCTCAAATAAGCAGTGGTACGCAGTTGACAATGAAGAGCGCCATGATCATGATAAATTAAAATAATATGCCGGCAGCAGCAAGAATAACAGATTTTCATCAGTGCCCGATGCAAACACCGGCCATACCGTCGCCGATTCCGCATGTTGGCGGCCCGGTAACAGGTCCGGGTGAACCAACAGTGTTGATTGGCGGATTTCCGGCAGCACGGGTAGGGGATATGCTGGTATGTGTTGGTCCCCCTGATTCTATTGTAAAAGGATCGGCTACGGTGATGATAGGTGGAGTGCCTGCTGCAAGAATGGGAGACCAGACAGCTCATGGAGGACAAATTCTTATTGGAGCGCTAAACGTACAAATAGGTGGATAACGCATTAAACATAACTGATAAAAGTTACCTGGGATCGGGTTGGTCCTTCCCTGTTACATTTTCGGCAGGAAATTATTTGCTGGTTGTTAGCGCGTATGAAAAGAATATTAATGAATCCATAGATGTTATTTTGCTTACCAAACAAGGTGAAAGGAGTATGGAGCCTTACTTTGGATCCGGTCTTCAGCAGTTTTTTTTCAGGAAGATGGATGAAACATTAAAGGGAGAAATTTCCGACACCGTTAAAACTTCCTTGCTTCATAATGAGCCCAGGATCCAGGTAACGGATATTGATGTTGTATTTGCAGATATTCCGAATGGACTGGTCGAGATCAGGATCTCTTATATCTATAATCAGACAAACACAAGACATAATTACGTTTTCCCATTTCATATTAAAGAGGGAACAAATCTATAAGGGCTGAATGACATTGATCGATCAAAATAGCGCGTTACTTTCCCTGGATGAAGCTCTGGTTCCTTCCGCGACGCTTATTGACGGAAGGACAGAAGCCGACCGCTTAAATTTTTTGAGCAATTTTGCTACACTGATAAATTTTTATGACAGTACCAATACGATTCATGGCAATTGGGCTCCTTTTTTATTGAAAGACCCGGTATTTTTACTTGCGTCCATTTCAAAAACAAACTTGTCAAGGATCCAGTCTCCTTTTTTGAATGCCTGTACAGCCATTGAAAGCAGATATCTTGGCGCCTGGGATAATAAAAGTAAAGAAGATGTTGCATTTTGTTTTAACCAGCTATTCGACCAGCTTACGCATGGCTTTATGCAGTTGGAGTACTGGTCGCGTTTCATGCAACTGTCAGAAGAAGATTACGATTTAAAACAATACGTTCTGCAACAGATCAGCAGCACTTTCAGCGCCTATTTCTGGGCAGTTTTATCGCTCCGGGAATATTTATTTTTATCATCCGCAATAGAAGGAATAAAGCGTGTAAACTATTACCTGTTTGAATCGTACAATGAAATTGTCTGGAAGCAGAACAAAGGAAAAAGTCCATACTGGGAAGTCCTCAGTATGACTGGAAATGACTCGTCTTCTAACGAGAACAACTGGGAGCTAAATCCCCTTGGCGCTCTCAGTTTTCCAGGAGATGAAACCAGAATCATTGAGATCTGCTTCAATACTTTATCGAATATAGGAGAAGTTGTATTTAATTTTCTTAAGACAATTATCCACAATGCTCCATCCGAGCTTGAAAAACTGAAAACCAAAAGAACCAATTATCCGGACACCTTACTGCTCAGAACATTTGTACGTCTTTTGCAGGTACAACAAACTCAGTTAAATGGCATTAGTCAAAAACATCTTACATTCTATTACAGTGATATTTTAAAACAAATAAAAAGTACCGCTTTGCCGGATGCTGTATTTATTTGCGCCACTCTCGCGAAGAATAATGCGGTATTTAATCTGCCCTCAGGAACTTTATTTAATGCGGGTACCGATGCTCAGAAACAGCCCGTTTTATTTACTAACTCAGAAAATATTAGTCTAAACCAGGCTGCAATAACAAGTACATTCACACTGATCAGCTTGCCCTCCGCAAACGTCAATTCTCTTTACCTTGAGAATATCGCTACACCTGGTGTGCTGAAGCAGGATGAGGATGGGAAAACACTAAGCTGGGGAACTTTTGGCGACGCGTCACCTCCGGCCAGTTCACTGGTAAAAACAGGAATCGCCTTTGCTTCACCCTTGCTTCTTCTCAGGGAAGGACGCCGGACTATTCTACTGACAATGGTTTTTAGTGAAGGTGATGTGAGTGAATTGTCGACCGCTCTTTTTTTCCTCAGTACACAGAGTGACTGGTTACCTGTTAAAGCATTGGTTGAATTTCCAAAGCAAAAGACCGGGGACTTGTCCATGTCACAAAGTGTTGCGCAAATTACAATCGATCTTGATCCTTCCCAGGCACCGATAGAATCTTTTATTAAAAACCCTGATGGGTTGAACGCTTCCTGGCCGATGTTTAAGATTCAGTTTCCAGGTTTGGCAGACCCTGCTCATCCATTAGTGCTTACAGATCTTACTATTAAGGTTACCGTTTCAAACGTTAAAGCATTGCAGCTTTATAATGATAATGGCGATCTGAGTACCAAGGCGCCTTACCAGCCCTTTGGACCAGGTTCGGTTCAAAACAGCAATTTTATTATTGGCAGCAACGAAATTTTCAGCAAACCACTGATCGGCCTCTACCTGACACTCACCTGGGATAAAAGCTTACCCGGTGATTTTTGCGAGTACTATCAGCAATATAATTATTACCTTGAAAAATATCCGTTTAATGTTACCAGGGCTGAGAAAACAAAATCTGCTCCGGCGACTCCTGTTATTAATGATCTGAATGATGCACCGGTATCGAGCCCGGCCAGAACAGGAGTATTAAATAAATTAAAGTCCTACTGGAAATCATTTGTAGGTTTAATAAAAAGTTTTTTTAGCACAATAGGTAAGGTCATTAAGTTTATTGTTGGTTCAATCTGGAAAGTGATTGAGAAGAGTTTTCTTTTCATGTTTACAGTTTTAAGGGCTGTTGGGAATTGGATAGCAAAAATAATTAAAGGATTGGCGACCCTGATCCTGAAATTATTATTCATTAAAACGAAGTCTGCACTACCGTATGTTGCAACTCCCTTTAATAATGTATGTTTTACGGTTGATTTTTTCCTGCTCAGGAATAATACCTGGTATGATTTTAACCTGAGTAAAGTAGGGAATATAACAATATCCGATACAAATGAGATCACAACCAGTCCTTACCTGAAGGATGCGGCCTGTGTGCCCGACACGGATACACATAACCTTTTGTTCAGCACGAATGGGGTTGATTGTACAATAACGGACATGAGTTTTTTTGCCCACGAGCTTCCGCAAAAATCCGGAACTTCCTCACTCGGGACTATATCCGATGCATGGCCTCAGGCTGATCCTTATATCCAGAATAGCCCTCTTGTATATACCGCTGCCAGTACTTCGGGTTTTATGAAGATGACTTTAAGTGGCCCTGCAGAAGGGTTCGGTATCCAGATATATTCCAACGTAGTGTCGTGGGTTGCTTTACAGAATGCCATGACAATTGCACACGCCTGGGTAGGGGGGACCATTATACAACCGCCCAACGTGCCATTTTCACCCAAGCTGGTGAGTTTGAGCGCCGATTACATTGCCAGTCAAACATATGATCTGACAAAAGAAACCGGACCAGACCCCATTCAATTTTATTTGTACACGCCATTTGAAATAAATTTGATATATGATGCCACACTCAATCCACCGCTGGATCCAGAACACCTGGTAACCTCTATTTGCGGTACGGGGAAAATCACCGGGGGGATTCCCTTATTCCCTTCATCAAAGAATACAGGATTATTATTTCTTGGCCTTGAAAACCTTGCTTTTCCTAATCCGCTCAATTTGTATTTTGAGCTGGCCGCCGGTTATATTACTGGTGCTGAAAAAAACACCATTACGTATTATTATCTGAGTGATACGGGCTGGAAAAATTTGCCTCTGCTTTCTGATGATACCAATAGTTTAAATTGTTCCGGAATAATTAAAGTAAATCTACCTTCGGATATCAGCAATCAAAATAATGCAATGCCAGCGGGTAGTTATTGGATAGCTGTCGCGGTAGATAAAAATCCCGAAGCATGTTCACAAACGGTCTTTTTACAGACAAACGGACTTAAATTGCAACGTTCTGGCACTTCGTTTTTATCGATGACGCAAGCGCCAAAAATAGCCGCTGGTGTTATAAAACAACCGCAGTCAGCCATTCCTCAAATAGCGCAAATCACACAACCTTTTGCATCCTTTGGTGGCCGCTCTGCCGAAAATGAAACCGAAATGAATCAACGAGTGAGCAACAGGATTAAAACAAAAGACAGGGTAATAAGCGCTTCCGATTATTACACATTAATAAAACAAAACTACATTTCGGTTTATTATTCGAAAATAAATTACAGGCCGGAAACAAGGATAACGGACGTATTTGTTGTAAGACAATCTGATGACTGGAAGTTAGCAAGCGCTTTTGTGCCGCTGGTTAGCGAGTGCGACGCGTTAAAGATCCAGGAGTTCCTGCAGGAAAGATCATCCGTATTTACAAGCATTTGTGTGAAAAATTTTGAGATGCAGTATTTGCAGATCATTGCACAAATCGATCTGGAAGATGGTTATGAGCTTGACGGCATTTCAAAAAACGGGAACGTTGCCTTGAATGTATTTTTATCTCCCTGGATCAGATCTTCGCAATTGCAAATTACAATTGACGAGGGAATCAGCCAATCACTCGTGACAAATTTTATAGGAAGTCTTGAAGGTGTGGCCGATGTAATTAACGTGTCTTTTAAAAGCTGGATCATTAAAAACGGCAGGGAAGTTGCTGTTGATCTCGTGATCCCGGCAGATGAAGTGATGAAGCCTCTGGATGGATATCTATTTGTTACTTCCTCAAAACATACCTTTTGTAGCAATTGAATATGAGTAACGCAAATTACATAGTTGATACGCCGTTGCCTTTAAGTCAGAATTTTAAGGAACTTAAAGACGAAGGACTCGCGTTTATTCAAAATGCTTCCGGAAATGCCTGGACTAACTTTAATCAAAGCGACCCTGGAGTTACCATTCTTGATCAGATCTGTTATGCGCTGACTGAACTTGGCTATTGCAACGATTTTTCAATAAGTGATATTTTAACTCAACCGGATGGTAAGTTGAAACTCGAAGATCAGTTTTATTTGCCGGAAGTAATTCTTACGACTTCGTCTTTAACAGCAAACGATTACAGGAAATACTTGATTGATGGGGTGGAAGGGATTGACAACGCAACCATTATTCCTTCCGGCAAGGTTTATCCATTTTCTCCGAACGTATACGAAACTTATTTATTCATTAACAAGGATGTGAGCACGGACATTTATGAAGACATCTGCTCCTCTGCCTATTTTTACCTGAATAGATCGCGTAACCTCGGAGAGCAGTTTTTAAAGCCGGTAGCTCTCAAAAGCAAGGTTTTTAAATTAAGAGGACGGGTCAATATTAAGACAGAAGCTGTTGTAAATGCAACTTTGCTGCAAGTTCAAAACGCAATACAAAATTATATTTTCAGGAAAGTTATACAAAAGGGCTATACAGTATTGAAGGAAGAAGGTGTTGGTACAAATACCATATTTAACGGGCCACGGCTAAAGAATGGGTGGATCTTAAACAGTGAATTAGGTACTAAAACGGATAAACTCAGTTCAGCCGAACTAGTACCCGTTTTTGAAGCTGTTAATGATGTGCTCTCTGTAACCGGTTTATTTTTTGAAACAACTTCCAATGAAAAAGAAATCAAGGTAAGTGAAAAAGATATTATTATCATTGACGTTCTGGCCTCTGCATTAAGTAATAGCCTGGAGATATATTGCAACGGAGTACAAGTGAAGCAAACGCAGAATATGTCTTACTTGTCAGCAAAAACAAGTCAGCCAGATACTACCGTTGCTTTCGGTGCCTGGAATGAAAGCCAGGCAGGTTTGCCAAAAGGTACGTTCAGGGATATTGACAATTATTATTCGATCCAAAATACCTTTCCTGAAATATTTGGTGTCGGAGCTGATTCCATTGACTCGAACGCTACTGATTTTGAAATCGCACAATCGAGGCAATTAAAGGGATATCTTACATTGACCGACCAGGTGATCGCAAACCAGTTTTCACAGCTTGGTAATATTGACAAGTTGTTTTCATTTAAGAATACAGTAACAGGCACTCCTTCTCAGGTCAGATCATTTTACGTTACAGCAGGTAACTACGGGAAAACATACCAGGAGTATCCGGTGCCATATCTTTCTTTTTCTTCCACCTATTTTTACCAATCGCTTTACGATGTGCCGCACATTAAGCCGCTGCTTAAAAATGCCAATTTGTTTGATTACAGTTATGAACTGGAATCACAGCAGGTACGTGAGCAGAATGACTGGGATCAGTATAAGCTGGACCCCTATAATTCCTATATCTGGGGACTAATGCGCCTTATGGAGGACGAGGGTGTTAATATTTCCAGGCGGAATGCCATACTCGATCATTTACTGGCGCGTCATGGTGAATCCCCAATGGTGATCGATAGTATTATTAACAACTCTCCTTACACAGGAAGTACACAAAAGGATAAGGTGGTTTTTAAGAGTTTATACCTGCAGAATTTAGGATTGCTTTCATATTACCGGCAAAAAGGATACAACTACCTGGGAGCTTTTAAAATTTCAGAAAACGTAAGTCGTGTACCTGAAGATTACAGCGAACGTGTACTTGGTGGTAATTCAACTGATTTTATTTTCAATTCTCACGCTGTCGATCGGATCGAAAAACTTAAGGAGCAGGATTTCGTTAATTTTTCCGCGCTGGAACTTAAACTAAGCTTGCTTTTTGGTCTAAAAGTTATTTACAGGAATTTTATTGCTGATGTTTTTGAAAAACTTGGCAACGGGTACGAACCACTTAATGAAGTAGTCGAAAACGTTGAGGAAGCCAACCTGGCCTGGTGGCTTATAGCTGAAAGACGCGGCCATATCCTTATTGAAACGAGTCTGCTTTTTGGTTTAATAAATGAAGACCCCGACCAAAAAGCCGGGCCTGATCCAGCTCTCCCGGCAGATTCTGTGACAATTCCCGATGTTATTCTGGTATTTCCGGGTTTTATTCCGGCCTGTAAAACAGAGGAGTTTAACTACAAGCTGAAAGTATTTATGGAAGAAACAGCTCCCGTAAATCTGAGCTGGAAAGCATGGTTTATGAATTCAGTGGAAATGGTCTTATTGATTCCGGCTTTTGCGGGATGGCACAATGATCTTATTTATAAAAAATCCAGGGGAGAAAGCCGGATACAACCGCGTGACTTTTTACGCAATGCAATTATTGAATTTATGAAAGGGACTAATGCAGCAAATTAACCGTCATACGATTTCCGTTTTTAAATGGGATACTTCCTTTGATAACAAGGACACTGCTTTTGATCTTCAACAGAGGATCAGTGACTGGAGCAAACATAAATTGCAGCGGGAAATTGGGCGAGTATTCGATCAGGTATGTCCTTCAGAACAACTGTGGAAAATTCAATCTCTTGAAATTGACCTTGGGCAGATCGATTACAATAATCTTGAAGCCGAATTGACTCAGGCTATCGGCGAATCACTCAATAAAAAATTAACTGATCTGATTGTTTCAGATAGTACTTCCGGCAATCCTCTCATTGAAGTACTGAGTGAGGAAGCGTCCCGGCTAAACGTTCTCGAGAATTTTTTACTAAATGGAATTAAACAGCAGACATCACTTGGAAGCTCAATGAGTCAGCTGGTGTCAGTTCAGTTGCAGACCGGTTTCAGCGAGATCATTGATTTGATCCGCAGGATAGGAGGCGGCAACGAAAATGTGAGGAAAAGAATTGTCTGGCAGTTCTCTGAACCGGATCTTATTGAGATCATCAGGGGGCTGGAACCAAATAATCATAATCAAATTGTTGATTTTTCGACGGAATTCACAAAAATTCAGTCAAAAAAAAGTATTGTAAAAGGTGACGCAAAAGATTTTAAAAAGAATTTGTGGTTATGGATATTGAACTACTTGCTTGTAGAAAAAGGATCATTATTTAACCGTATTGATTTTATGAGGAGCAGTATTAAACAAATGGCGAATCACTATAATGTAAGTTATAAAGATCTTCTAATGCTCATCGAAGATGCAATAAATGCGATCCGGCAAAAAGATATGATCCGCCCCGATTTTATCATCGCTTTAAAAATTCTAACGGATGAAAATAAAATAAACGCTGTGCTTCATGATCAGGTAAATGTGGTTAATTACTGGCAAAGCTTTGAAGCACTTTTAAGGAATGAATCATTGCGTCGCTCGGGCGCTAAGAAGAAGGAATTGAATGAACTCTTTATAAGCCTGTATAGAGAGGATAAGCGACGATTAGCTGAAATGATCAGATCCGTAGGGACTTCGAAACCGTTATGGGAATCTCTTACCAGGGATCTGACCCATGAATCATGTGAGATCCTTATTAAGGTACAGGCATCAGAAAAGTCTGGTGACCTGATAAGGAGTATTTATTTTATAGAACAGCTTTGTAGAAACGGGTCAATCAAAATCGAAAAAAAATTAATTTGGACCATAGCCATCACGTTTGTTGCAGAGTATAAAAACCTGGTAACTACAGGCAACCATTTTTTTAAATATTGCATTGCTGAGTTGGGTAAAAAGGATAACAGGGGAAGTCAATCAGTGGCCCTGAGCTTTATCAATGCTGAAGTTTCATGGAAATCGAAGACAGTTTCTCATGCAGATATTTTTAACAGGATTACCACTCTTGCTAATAAAGAGATCTCATTTGACAAGAATGTACTGCGGGAAACTTCTTTTAACAAACTATTACAGCGAATAGATCTTTTGGCAGATCAGCGATGGGATGTCGAAAAATTAGAAGACACGAAAGAAATCATAGCCAGGAACATCTATTCAGAGCCGGTATTGGCTCTTAAATACCTGGCAAATTATCCCGATAAGGTAAAACTGGAGAAGATCTTCAGGATCGTTCTGGATGTGAATCTGGCACGCATACTTGTTCGTAATTCAGAACTGGAATTATACCAGGCGGTTTTAAAGCTTGCAGAGCTCTTGGGGCAATTTAATGTGGATAAAAAAAATCGTTCAATCAGCCGGTTCCTGGAAGCGGATGTGTGGCTGACCTCGGCTTGTCTTATTATTCGCTTTCCTTTCCTCAAACCTTCCCAGCTACTTTGGAATTTATTGAAAGAGCTGTCACGAAAACTTAGTGTGCAGCAGTTCAATGCTCTTAAAATTTTCTGTGAGCTTACACATAATCATCGTCCTGATCTGATAAATGGGATCACACAGTTCAATACAAGACTGAGTATACAAGAGGACGGGTTGAAACAGTTTTTTGAGACTAAGAAACTTGTGCGTCTGACAAAACTATCCGGAAATCCTGCTCAGTTAGGCGAGTTTTTAAACATGAATTTTTCAAATCCATCGTTTGTAAATTTCAGAAAGGCGGCTCATTCGGATCGTAACGTCGTGTTGAATTATTTTGTACGAGGATCCGGACAGTTGATGAATACGTTGATCGATAAATTTGAGAAAATCATTAAATCACGTCCTGGTGAAGGAATACGTTTGGACGTTAAGAATAGGTTATCGGATCTTTACTGGAAAGTGTTGTTTGGTTATAACAACCATAACGGAAACTCAAAGGCATTTGAGCGCGCTTTTTCAGAAGCAGTCCTTTATCACTTTTCATTATCAGAAAAAAAACAAGGTATTCCGGTATTTAAGGATCCTGTAACAGAAACCGGAAATAAATATGTAGTTCTTAAAAACGGTTTATCTCTTGCCAGGAGTGAAGTGTTTCAGTGCATCGCAGTCATGCTTGACGAGGCTACAGTGGAACTTGCGTTTAAAGGCAAGAATATAAGCCTGAAGGAATTGTTGGATCTGGGTTTAACGGTTAAGCCGGCGGAAATTACGAGGCTGCTTACCCGGATTGAGATAACGGATAAACGCATTGAAGGTCTTAAGGACTCTGTTGCTTTTGACGAATTTATTTTATGGATCACCAACAGCAGGGCGGTTTGGTTAAGGGACAGAGCGGAGGTACTTGTTTTCCTCTACGAATTAACCAGTGAGTATGCCTCTTCCATTCTTGCTCAGAAATTGCATAAAAATTATTGGCAGGTCTTCTGGGAAATGGTAAAGGCAAACCGCTGGTCTGTTCAAGAGGCATCAAAGCTTGCCAAGGATACCTTTCAGAAGATTGCCATTGAAAACAGGATCAGCCGGAATGAAATTATTGCGGAGATAAAGAAAAAAAACAAGAGGCTGACTCCTGGTTTAAAAGAAATTCTGGCGAATTGTCTGACTGAAATAACCAGAGTTGAAAATAACACACAACCTTCGGCTTCGGATACGCTAATGAAAATTGAAAAGAACGGGCTTCTTGATAATGTGATCCAACAAATTGTTTTTACACAACAACTTCCTGTATGGCTTAACCATAAAGAGCCTGAAGAGGTGTTAAACGAAATCATCGACCATTATTTTTTTAGGTTCTATGCATTGGTGAAGTATAAAACCTTCACCGAACTTCAGCTTAGCTGGCTGCATCAGGTGTTGGATTTCAGAGTGTTAATGAGTGGAGTAGGGAAACTGAACAAAATGAAATCATCAGACCTGGAGATCCTTACCAAATTTTATTATTCTCTTGGTCATATTGCGATTAAGGGTATTACCACTAGAGAACTGCAATACCTGGTGTTCAGAAAAATGATCCTGGCCCTGACACATAATAACTGGAAAGTGATGGCGATTGGAAATATCTGGAACGAAATAAACTGGGATGTCTGTGTGAAAAGAGGTATCGATAAGAAACAATTTATGGATAGCATAACCAGGGCAAAGGCAATTTTTCCACCTGCTCTCCAGATGGCCTGGGAAAATACAAAAGATAAAAACGAACATGTTTCTATTTCAGAAAAAAAGGTCCCTAAGGAACTTCTGACCAGTTTACCTCTTCAAAAAAAGAATGAGGCAGCCGTTAAAACAGGTATAAAAATTAAGAACGCAGGATTAGTATTGTTAAATAGCTTCATACCCATGTTGCTTGAAAGACTTGGAATTATAACCGGTGAAAGAAAATTTGTATCTCCTGACGCCAGGTCAGAAGCCGTACATTATTTGCAATACGTTGTTACAGGACTCTGTGAAACAGAAGAATCGTTCTTACCACTGAATAAGGTGTTGTGCGGAATGCCTTTGTCAGAACCAGTTCACGGTAGTATTCATATCTCCGAAGAAAATAAAAAACTAATCTCGGGACTTATAAAAGCGGCGATTGGTTTTTGGCCTTCCGCAGGTGATAGTTCAATACAAGGGTTTAGAGGTAATTGGCTGGTGCGCGATGGCATTTTAAAAGAGCAGGATGATAGATGGGAATTGAGTGTGGAAAAAAGGGTGTATGATCTTCTCATTCACAAATCACCGTTTTCTTTTTCAATCATAAAGTTCCCCTGGATGCTTAAGCCATTGCATGTTAACTGGCCATATTAATAATAAAAATGAACAACTAAACTTAAAATATTACAACAAAAAAATAATCATACTCATTCTTAAACCAAACGGATGTATTACTCAAATAAAATAATAAACAAAAGAATTGATAGTGGCTGAATCTATCTCATACCCAGGAAGAATAATAAGCTAAAAATAATAATCTAAAAAAGACAAATATGAACACTTACAACGACAACCTACATGCTACAGTGGTTACATCCTTGCAAAACCAGGAGCTGGCAAAAAAAACAGTGTATGGACAATTTAACGCGTCCATGTTTACCCTTTATTACGCGGAAGGAGCGACCATTACCGCGCAGGAGAAATTAGACCTGGATGTTACTGATAAGAACGCCAAAAAAGAGGTCAGGGATCAGGCAGTGAATAACAGCAATATTTCGACGAATCTTTTGAGTTCAGCTACACAGGCCAACCAGTACCTCCAGTTATCTGTTACAAATACATCGGTGTGTGCGGCCAATGTGCAGGTATGCACGAATGCAATTGTCCGCCTGGCCGGGGACGCAGGAAATATTTACAGTATTGTGAATGCTGCCGATTTTGATACGGAGATATACCGGCTTGCCGGTGAAATCAGAAACCTGATGAATGATACGGCATATGATGCGGAACTTACTTCACAATTTTCCATGGAAGCATCTATTCTCACATCTGAAGTTACATCGCCGGTTGTTTTGACAAAGGCAAAGGCTACGAACGCCACGATGACGAACCTGCTTAATATTACCACCAATGATTTTCAGGTGGCCGCTCAAACTGTTGACGCGGATCATTCCAATGTTATGGCAGTGAGTATAGCCGAGAAGCAAGCGGAGGGAAATTTGGAAGATATTAATGTAGAATATAAAGCCACCAACAATGCCTACGCGATAAGCAACAAATTGCTCAATCTTAATCTCCGGGTGAACAATCTCACAAATACAAGCTTTAATGTTTTATTTGACCTGATCAGAAGTCCTTTCCCGCCTGAATCTGATAGTATAGCCAATGGTAAACCACAGCCGGTACCGCTGGATGTAATGTACCCGGTAAAACAGTATTATGCCATTGTAGTGAAGGATAGTAAAAAATATTCTTTTTCGATCTCTGACGCCGAGGGGCTGGTAAATAAAAAAGATCAGTGCACTCCGATCAGCACAAATTCATCTGTTGAGAACCGGCAAAAAAATACAAGCGGAAACGAACAGCCCGTGAATGTTATTTATCACTGGATAAATCAAAAGATTGATCTGGTAAAGGATGGTTTGATCCTGAAAGATTCTGACGGAGACAAGATCACGTTAGGCGTGAACTATGCTGTTTTTGTGCTGGCGCTTTATACGGAACAATACAAAAAGAAAATAAATAATTTTGAAGACTTCCTTTCTGCGCCTTCAGCAATGTTTTGCCTTACAAATGTTCTGGAGGCCGTTAATACCTCCAAATTGCATTGTGAAAAGATCCCGGTGCCGGCAAAGTCGTCATCCGCCCTACAGGTTGTTAAACCTGCCACGGAAGGAGATACGTATGAAGTTAATTTCACAATTCAGAAGGATCCGAATTACGACGTTGAATACAGGTTAATGTTTTTGCCATATGGAGACAGGCTTACCAAGGGACTGCTTACAATCAAATCTTTAGGGGATCTGGAAAAAAATGTAGAGTTACTCGAGAAAGTAGCGGAAGAATTTGATCCTAAAATAGCCGTATTGCAAACCAGGCTGGTAGAGTACAATGTCTTATTAAAAAACACAACTGTTGAGGAAGAGAAACTTCAACTTGCTGTAGACATAGAATTGACTCAGTGGGAAATAAAAGCTATGACGGATGCGAAAGCTGCTGCAGCAAAGGGAATAGACGGAGAAACAGAAATGAGGATAGACGGCCTTATAGCAGATTTGATCCAGACTGCTATTATCTGGGAGAATTTGCCGGCCAACGCTCCCGCCAAAGACCGTGAAAGACTGATCTCAAAAGCAATTAAGCTTATAGCGGAGATCGTAAAAATCGGGGAGGATCAGAATGCACGCCTTGAAAAAGAAAACGTAACTGATGAACTGCATGCAACAATTACAGCCTATAAGGCCGCAATTAAAGCCGAAACGGCCAGGATGAATGCGTACCATGTAATTCTTAACAAGGCTACAAGTCAGAGAGAAAAGAAAAGGCTTAAAGCAGACATTAAGAAAACCGCTTTAAAAATAGCGCAACTGTATAAGCAGGTGAACGTGTTTATTAGTCAGTTGGATGGAAATGATTCCGCTAAGATAGGATTCCTGTTTAATTTGCCATTGGCGCAGCAGGTACCAACAGGTAACTGGACCGGGGCCGAAGTTGTTTTGGAAAAACCAGAACAGGTCAATGGTGGAGCCAGGCCTCTGATGCAAACATGGCGCGCTACATTTGGACCGGAAACAACAGATAATTTCGGGAACCGACTGGCGCAAAACGGTAGATATATTCCCGTAATACTTTCAACTACCAGCCCTGAAACAGAAGATACACACGAGGTGCTCGATGCCTTGTCTGATTTCACAAAAACACCGGTATTTACTTATACAATTTAAATTAGTTAACTCTTAAAAAATCAACTTATGAAAAAACAAATCTCACAATTCATGCCTTTACAGCCGGCAATAAAACCACTGCAAACAATCAGGAAACCAAAATATGGTATTACCGAAAGTAAAAAAGCAGAACTGGACGCGTTAACGAATGAAGTTTTAAACGCACAGATAGAAGTGGAACAGTACCAGGCCATTGTTGACGCGCTTACACAAAAAAGTGCCAATTTTCAAAGTTACCTGGACATAGCCGAGTCCCGGAGGACGCAGGCTATGAATAACAAAAACCTGGTAGATCAATTGATCCAGAACGCACTGGATCTGCAGAATAATTCGAATATCGCCTTCAACGACATGGTTCTGGCAGATTCTAAAACAAAGGCCCTCGCCCAGAAGATCAAGCAGCTGATCGATAAATTGATTTATTCGGCGGAGTTGATTGATAAACTATCAATCATGATCACCCGCCAGAAAGCTCTTAATCCGCTGATATCAGATGACCTGGTAAGTAAAGTTTCAAAAGCAGGAAAGGACGCAAACAACGCGGTTGCGCTTACACTCATCGCCTTAAATTCGACCTTCGCTTCCGAAGCTTCAAATATGGAATCGGAGGCGGCTACAGCACTTGAATATGAGCAATCTATGGCGCTTTACATGTCAATAACAGGAACCAACGCAGATGGCTCAAGAAGCAGCTCCTATGCCAAATCGCTAAAAGCGCTGTTGTATAAGGCATACAAAAAAGCCAAACACGATTTTGATGAAACCCAGTCAGCGCTGAATATTACTACGAACCAGTTGAACGATGCAACTATAGCGTTAAGTGACTCCCTGATCAAACTTCAGTCGCTGCAGTCCGGTTTAGCTGCGGGTAATGCTGCCGCGCTGGCCTCTTAATGATTAAAATAACAACCCGCTGCCATTGAAATAAATGGCAGCGGTTAATAAAAGGAGTTATGGAAAGTGTCTACAGAAATTTTTACAGAAATTTTTACCAGCGGACCGGTGGTTTTATTCCGGGTAAACCAATTAACCTGAGTGTATTTCCGGGCGATTTTTTCCAGATTAAAAATGGAGAGATACTGCAGTTAGGAAATATATTCCGCAACAATATTGTGGAACCAGAAAATGTAAATTTTGGATACGGAAGTAAATTGAATCCGGCTTCCTGGGATTTTAGCGATGGGGTCTCCAAACCATACTCGGGCCGGGGCGTTGGAAGTGGACCTATTGAAGGAGAATTTGAGTACAGCAAGCAGGTACTTGCCTTTTCAAAAAAGGGCAGTTTTCTGTTCAGGGGGTTAAACCCTGAATCTGTAAAGATCCTGAACTGGATTGAACTCGAACAGCAATTGATCATTAAACTAACGCAAACTCTTTTTTCATTCAGGGAACTGTATGTGGTAACTGAAAGCGCTACAACCTCTGAATGGACATTAGCTATCTCCGGTTCAGAGAAAGGAGAACTGGAAATTGCGACGGATAAGGAAAATTTTGGTCTGCTGGATATCTTTGGACACCACTCCTCCAAAACGATTCAGTCAAAGGATATCGATTATTATCACAGGGAAGCAAAACGAAAACCTACTTTTTTTAAAGCAAAAAAGCTGGTCGTTCAGGAAGATAAAGCAGAATATTTTATCAGTGAACTTTTGCAGCAGAGGCTTAACCAGAATGAATGGGCGGCTGAGTTCTTTGAATATGATTTTCAGTGTGATCCTGTGTACATGCCGCAGATAAGAAGTAATGAACAAGCAGGGATACTGGATATGCTTCAGGCCAACGAATTAAATCCTAACACGGCTCTTGATTATTTCAGATGGATAGATGCCAATATGGATGACATTGAAAAACTTTTTACAGACAATGGTGCTTAAAAGTCCCATAAAGATCATACATGATGAAATAGATTGGTTGCAACGTGTGATCGACCAGGCTATTTGCAGTTATCTGATGCAGGAGGGGTATGAAAATAACTGGCTCGATATTCCTTTACCGGATTTAACGGAACAGGATGCGCCTTATGCAGATCTGGTAAAAAAGTGGAATCTGAATATTTATCAGCGTTTATCATTGGCCCTCGCAATGGCTCCTCATGTACGTCCCGAAGTGCTCGATATTTTCTTCGGAAAAAATAAAATTTACGACAGAGGGTTTACCGAATTTGGCGGGGTCATTGACAAGAGTCATAGTGGTTTTTTACCTACTGGTCAGACGTTTTGTTTTTTGGTAACTGTGTCGAATTCGGAATTACGTTCCGAGGTCATGGATGTTTTTGATGCAGGCAATGTTTTAATGAAAGAGCAGGTACTTAGTCTTTCTGAAACAGAAGCGTACGTTCCGTTTTTAAATGGGATACTGAGCTTAAGCAACGGCTGGTTAATTTATTTTTTTACGGGTACAAAGCCGGAACCTGAACATGGCGCTTCTTTTCCGGCACAACGTATCACCACCCGCCTCGATTGGGAAGATGTGGTTCTGGATAATTTGGTTCTGGGTCAGGTAGAGGAAATTAATACGTGGCTGAAACATGGAACAACTTTGCTCAATGACTGGGGTCTGTTAAAAAAGATAAAACCAGGTTACAGGGCATTGTTTTACGGGCCTCCGGGAACCGGCAAAACACTCACCGCTACATTGCTGGGAAAGGCTTCAGGAAAAGATGTTTACCGTATAGATCTATCCATGATCGTTTCAAAGTATATCGGTGAAACAGAGAAAAATCTTTCGAAAGTTTTTGATAGTGCCAGGAATAAAGAATGGATTTTGTTCTTTGACGAGGCAGATGCATTATTTGGTAAACGAACTGCTGCTAATTCGTCAAACGACAGGCACGCCAACCAGCAGACAGCGCATCTACTGCAGCAAATTGAAGATTTTCCAGGTGTTGTTATTCTTGCTTCCAACCTCCGATCGAATATGGACGATGCATTCACCCGGCGGTTCCAGTCAATTATACATTTTACAATGCCTTCACCGCAAGAGCGTTACCAGCTCTGGCAAAATGCATTTTCCGGAACCTGCACCCTATCACCTGAAATAGATCTTTATGAAATAGCCGAAGACTATGAACTAGCCGGGGGAGCAATAATAAATGTGTTGCGCTACTGCGCTTTATCGGCCATAAAGCGAAACGATCCTGTGGTAACGAAACAGGAATTGTATGAAGGCATAAAACGAGAATTTAAAAAGGAAAATAAAACGCTGAAAACTAGTGTCCGGTAGATGAAAGTAATGAGGGAAATTAATTCAGAAAGTAAAACCAGGGGCCAGGTTATTTTTAATCTCATACTGGTTCTTAGCAATTGGAAAGATAATTTTAAACCACTGCTGGTGAAAATTATTTTAGCGAAAAGTTTGAATTTCTGTGTACGAAACAAGGGGCTTAAAATTGTAGGATACCTCATGACCCAAAAAAGAATGGTGCTCTGTATAAAATGTGGAAAGGAAGATTTGGAAAAAAGCATCTCTCTTCTTAGGGAAGAAGTAAGGCGTGAGATTAAAAAAAGATGGCCGGAGAAGTTGCGGTCAGAGGAAAATTACCTGGAAAGTGTTACCGCTGATATTTTCAGGGAACAATTGTTGTTTAACGATGTGCTTATTGCTTTGATAACAGGCGGAAAGCCTGGACTAAAGTGTTATAGTCCTTACCAGGCAAAACTGGGAGACTATATCCGTAATCATAAATTTTGTTCAGCTATTGATTATACTGGTGCTAGAGGTCCGGTAATTATGGAGTGGCAACGCGAAGCTTAAAGGGATTATCACTATGGGTACTTATTTAAATAAATCATTGCAGAAAAAAGAAAAAAGAATGTCAGCAACATCCGCACCAGCAATTTCTGCACCCTATATGCGCAACAATCGGCCGGGGATTGTGCAAAGAAAAGTTGCAGGATCAGTGAGCGGTTTCAATGCCGGAAGTCTTCCTGAAAAAACGACTAGTGGAATTGAAACGGCTCAATTAAATAAAAAAGGAAGAAAAGGAGGTCGAATAGGGGGTACAATTCTTGGTGGAGCGGGTATAGGTTTACTGGCTCTTGCATTAACAGGCCCAATAGGGGGTGTGATCGGTCTTGTGGGCGGCGCAATTGTTGGCTACAAGAAGGGTGGAGACCTGGGTGATTGGCTCACCGGTCCGAATAAGTACTCGGAATTACCCGAAGAGAATTTAAATCTTCAAAATTTAATGGTTGGACAACTTAAGGCAGGAACATATTTATTCCATGGGACCCGCTGGAAAAGCGGTCAGGATAAATGGTGGTTGAAAAGTATTCCAAATAGTATTGACAAAGACGATGGCGGCGTCTGTTTCACACGCGATCCTTCATCTACACCAAAGGTTAGAAATGCCGATATTATTATTCAGTATGTTTTGAACCGTACCGTTAAGGTGGTTATTTGCAGACAAAAGGGCGAATTTAAAGCAATCCTGGAAAAAGATCCAAATGCGGTGGTTTATGCGCCTGCTGAACAGGAAGTGCGGTTTAACCTGCCTTATGCGCAAAGTGTTCTAAAATATGATACTGTGTACGAAGGAAATAAAAGAGGCAACGAAATTGTTTAATGAGAATTTCAAACAATCCGCAGTATGATAAGATCTGTTGGTATTAACGAACATACAAGTTAAACAGAAAAAACAATATAATATGAGTTATTACATTTCAGCAAAACAAAAACAGGTTGCCGGTAACGTAACAGGCATTAATGCCTCAAAACCGGTGCAAAAAAAAGGTGGGATTGAATTGCAGGACAATCGCCGTTCAGGTTTAATTCAGAGAAAAGAACTGGCATCTCTTGTATCTCAAAAAGGTGACGTTGCACAATTGTCAACAAAACTACAGCCGGTTAGCCTGGGGAAATACAAGTATGACAATGACAGTGAATCTGAAACAGCCGGCATGCATGCAGAAGCTTATCTGGATCCCGCGGATCCTGTAAATGGATCGGCGCCTAGCGGAAGCGCACTATCAGGAGTTATGGGCGATCTCAGTAACCTCGGGTACAAATCCATGATTAAAGGGCATTTGTTGAATGGGCAGCTTGGAGGTCCTGGCGTTGCAGAAAATTTATTTCCCATCACATCCAGTGCAAATAGTAAACATAAAAATTTTGCCGAAAATGTGATCAAGCAACACATCGCTTATGGAGGCCATCATGGAATTTATTATTCGGTCGAGGTTACGGACGCAAATTATTCAACAAAGAATCCATCAGGAAAGTTTACCTGCGAAGCTTATTACTGGAACCAAAGTAAGGGACATTCGCACAGCGCGGTTGACAAAAAACAAGCATATTTAAAACCTTTGGATATTGAGTCAACTCCTGCCAAGGGCAGTACGGGTTTTGGACAGGTAGTTGGACTTAATACAGGGGTAGACGCCTTTGGCAATAATTTTAATTACTCCTCCAATGCTCCGTCAAGCATAAGTTTTCCAAATAAGAAATTGCCTTCCGGCTGGGGTGAAATAGGTTCAGGCAGAGGCAGTGGAGGCAGGGACTGGTCACATATTAAAGGAATGGATATGGGCTAAATAACAGGCTTACTCCGGAAAGCAAAATTCCACAAAAGCACTTTTAAATAAATTGACGTGAAAGAAAATTTAGCGGTATCAAAAATAAAAGATGATTCTTCTGCGTTTGCCCACCCTGCACAAAATCTGGGTGCAGGCAAGTCGGGGTTGCATTTGTCAGATTATCGCCAGCAAACTGCTATTCAAAAAAAACTGGCGGACCCCGGCACTAAAAGCTCAAAGGAAATACCAATACAAAGAATGCCGAATAATACTGGTCTTCCCGCCAACCTCAAATCAGGAATTGAGACCTTGTCAGGCTACTCTATGAATGACGTGAAAGTACATTACAACTCGTCACAGCCGGCTCAACTCAACGCGCACGCTTATGCTCAGGGAACAAATATTCATGTGGCACCCGGCCAGGAAAAACACCTAGCGCATGAAGCATGGCATGTGGTTCAGCAAAAGCAGGGCAGAGTTAAGCCCACCTTGCAAATGAAGGGTAAAGTAAATATAAACGATGATAAAGGCCTGGAAAAAGAAGCAGATGTGATGGGAGCAAAGGCACTGAAAACTTTTCAGACCAAGACTTACACGTCCTATAAAAACGGTCCACAACGGTACGACCACAAAACAAAAGCGGCATATCAGCTGGCTAAACGGAACCCTGGCGATCTGGACTATGGATTTTCTGGCGACAGACATGTCGCTATGCAAGACGCGGTTACAAAAGGAGACGAAGCGAGAGGAACTGCATTACCGACAGTAGACCATTTAAATCTGGAATCTGGAGTAACTGCATATATGAACCACTTTATGTTTCATGACCTGATCGCCAGAATTAAAGCCTATGACGTTACTTCGAACAAATCATTACTTGGCGCTGATCTAGATCCAACCAATCACAAAGGCGAACATACATTATTATGGATCAAATTCCTGAAAAAAAATGTGGGCAAAATTGACCTGCTCAAACAAGTTACGGGAGCTTTAGGAGCTACACCGCCAGGGGCTACTATGGATCATCTTAACAAAAACAGGGAAAAGGGGGTGGCACCTGACAAAGCTGTATTGAGCGCATGGTATAATGCCAATACGGTTCCGGCGAATGCCACCGTTAAAAAAACCTTAAGTGGTTGGGTTTGGAACGCTTTTTTCAGGCAAACCTCCAAATTAGGGATCGACTTTACGGCGGAGTTAGGGAAAGCAATTCATTTCAATATTACAGCGGATGCTTATAGAAAGGCCTTAGCCCGAAGAGGTCCTTTGACTGCCCATGGCCGTGAAGCAATCACCTATTCCGAATTAAGACATTTAAAAAAATTACAGGACAGAGGAAAAGCACCAAAAGTCTATTTCCAGGAGAATACCGGGGTAGGGGTTAAAGATGTAGCGTCTCCTTTTAAAACTCTGGACATGCTGAATGCTACGGGTATTAAAAAATTATTACAAACTCCTCAATGGAAAGCAGCCGCTGTGGGATACGAAACCAGGCTGGGAGTGTATGCGACGAAGCGGGGAGATGCAAAAACAGCTGTCGAGGAAAGTTTAACAAAAATGGATACGGTTCTGGCAAAAAAACACAAAAGTGTGGGACCTGGAGCCTATGCCGACCATCGCAAGGTGTTTGGTCAAAAAAAAGATTCAAGCGCAGGACAGGTTGGAACGGACGCAGCTACGATCCGAAGCGTTGTTAAAGGAATTCCCGTTGCAGGACAAGATCCAATCAATATGAGAGAGCAAATGACAGCAATATATAATGCAAGCTTGTGGAATTCGAACGGAGACACAATGAAAAAAATTCTGACCGAAATAGGAAAAATCACGGACGATATAGAGCGGAGAGACAAAGCAGCAGCGGTCGGCATCTCAGAAGCACACATCAATGAGCTTCACACGCTTATATTAACACAAACAAAAACTACCAGGGACAAACTCATTGATCTAATGACTCAGGAAGGCAGGATAGGAAGAGGCACTACCATTGCAAAAACCTTGCTGAACATTGATCAAACGAAAGCAGTGGCTCTGATTGCCGAAATTGATAAAGTTCGCACCGATCTGAATACGTATAATGGACTTCCCGCCTCACGTGCCGCTGAAAAACCGGCACTCCTGAAAAAAATGCAAAAAATGCTGGATAAATTAGCTATTGATATTGGGAAAAAAGACATCAATATATTGGCAACATCGGTGGATACAGACACCAGCAGGGTCGCAAGACAAACCAGAGGCGCGGTGGACAATCAGGCAAATAGAAAATCCGCAAAAGATTATGCCGATATGGGAGTTCCGCTTTCTTCAAGAGAAAAAGCTTCCATTGGTGGCGTAGTAGATCCTTTGGTAAAATTACCCTGGGAGGAAGGTCTGGCTTATTTTAGCATTGACGAAAGCACTGGATGGGGTAAGGAAATGAAAGACGCAGGAATTCCAACAGTGGCAGGAAATTCGGGAACTGCCGCCCGGTTGCTGGCAGTTTATAAATGGCTGGGATTAAGTAAAACACTGGCATTTAGGTTGGGTATTATGGGTTGGATGCTGCCTTCAAGGGACCACTCGTTATATGAAATCATGAATGGGGCCAAATCTGTTGGTGTTACTGGCGCGGGAGAAGATATCACGAATCCTATCAAAATGTATGAAACAATAGATCCGATTAGCAAAGGAGACCTCGAAAGTCACGTGGCCGTAAATGGAAAATTTCCGGACGGTGTTGCGCTTGAAAAAGTAAGTGATGCCACCTATAAGGATCTTATTAAACAGAGTTAAACGACTTCTAAGACGATCAAAGCTGGTCAGATTGTTTAAGGGGATGAATACACTTTTGCTGATTACCTCATGATGCGTAAACAAAGTAATGTAAAACAGAAAAAATCTTTTGAATCGCTCGGGGCGTATCATTCGCAAAATTATGGTAATGCTGCCAGCCTGGTGGATAAACGTCCGCAGGTTATTACACAGCTTAAACTTGTTGAAGCTATGAAAATTCCTGAAGTACCAGTTCAGAAACGGTCTAATAACATCGGTCTCCCCGATAACTTGAAATCCGGGATAGAAAATCTCTCCGGACATAGTATGGATGACGTAAAGGTACATTACAACTCGTCACAGCCGGCCCAACTCAATGCGCATGCTTATGCGCAGGGAACAACTATTCATGTGGCGCCTGGCCAGGAAAAACACCTGGCGCATGAGGCCTGGCATGTGGTTCAGCAAAAAGAGGGTAGAGTGAAGCCCACCTTGCAAATGAAGGGTAAAGTAAATATTAATGATGACCAGGGCCTGGAAAAAGAAGCGGATGTGATGGGAGCAAAAGCATTGCAGCAGGTGGGATCAACAAAAAAACCTAACTCACAGGTCAGACAACTAAAAACCGATAGTCCCATACAGCTTAATAAAAATAAATTCCGGAACAGGCAAACAAAACAATCCGGGAAAAATCAGGTCAGATTTCAAAAACAACAGCAAAAAAAGCAAAATACGCCGGCACCAAAAAAAACAACCAGAGGTGTTCAACGAGAACAGGAACGTACCCAAAGGACAAACGCGAAAAGCTCAAGGCCGGTTAATTTGAACTTAAAATGGTATCATAAGTTCTTAATCCTGCTATACCTTTCATCTTTCCTGCCTTTTGCCGGCGCAAGCCCTTTGCCGGGTGGCGCGGGTGGAAGGACGCGTAAAAACAATACATACGACGATGGCATAGATTCATTTTTCGGTCATGATCCGGGAAGCGGTATGTCATATGGATTTTCAGGCAGTCATACCAATACCACATCAGGTCATTCCGGTATAACAACACATGGATTCAATCAAACATCCGGAGCACTCGTTACCGTACCCGGACATTCGCTGATCCATCACAATGCAACAGATCAGATACATGCACCACGATTTTTTGCAGAAGTTCCAAGGCCAAATGATCTACATGTAAAATCAGTAGAGCTTGGTCATACTGAACCAATAGGCGAAGAGGAAGTTGGCGCTTCACGTGGCTTAAATACAAGTAGTGTTAGTTTTTCCGATGGAAGGAAATGGGGCAGAACGTATCTTAAAGACGCAAGAACAAATGCCAATACGGATAATTCAACAGTCAGGGCTTCTATATACAATTCACGCTTTTTACGTGCTATGGGAGTGACCGTGCCGGAGATAGAAGCAGTTAAAAATCAAACAGGTAGTGAGATTTATATTGCTTCAAAGGATGCAGGTGTATATAAAAACTTTAAAAAGCTCACAGGAGATTTATCCAGGCATCATGATTTCACGCCTGAGCAGCGGGCAGATTATGTGAAGCTGGCTTTACTTTCACCGGTTGCTGATCTGCATAAAAAGAACTTCGGTTTGATAAACGGAGTTGGTTTGGGAACAATTGACCTGGATACGGCTTTACCAATGCATTCACACAATTACCGGCGCCTCATCGACCGTTTTGATCAGGCTCCGGAAGGAATCTGGACAAATGACGCGACCGGAAGCTTTCTGGGGATGGGAAAGGTTCAGGATAATGTGTTCCATCATCAAATAGAAATAAAAGAAGCAGATGTGGTAAGCGCCGTTAAATCGTTTTGTGCAATTCCTGTCCAGGAACTTGCCGATCAGCTCCAGGACTATCCACTTCAGGGTAAAGCGTCTCAAAAGCTGGCGCTTCATAGTTTAAGAACACAGCAAATCATGTTCAGGGAAGCTTTTAAAGATTTTAAATATAAACCCTCGCTTGAAACTAAATGGGTAAATAGTACAGGCTATGAATTACTTAAAACAGCCATCGAAAAATTTGAAAAGGAACATCGGTATCCATATTCTTTTAAAGTGCTGGACAGAGACCACCTGGAAATAAAGGTTAATGATAATTTCGTAAGGAGAAAAGGTATGGGTTTCTGGAATGATACGGAACATCCGGTGACAAATCCGCAGCTCATGAAAGCGGCAGAAGCTGGCCATTTGGGAGATGTTAATCTACGTTTGAGCAGCAAAACAAATATTGTTCCTGCAGATATACCAAAACTAATAATGTCTGCCAGGCATTACCTCCGCTCAATAGGGGCCGGAAACCCCGGAGTTGGTTTTGTAGTTAAACTTGTTCATCATCCAAGTTTTGATAAAATGGATAGTAGTACAAAAGCGGAGGTTAAAAAAATATTTAAAGATGTAGCGACATCCGCAGAAGAGGGAAACCCTTTCAGGCAAGCTCTTTTCCCCAAAGGAGAAAGCAGGGGTACGTTTAAAGTGGATAGTTTTTACGCCAGCGACAGTAAGGAATTAAAGGATGCAGTAGATAAAATAAAAAGGCTTTGATCGAAACTATGAAACCGAGTTTCTTTTAGAGTCGATAGAGTATCGCCTTTCTTCAAAGTGTTAATGTTATTTCAAAACCTCAATTGCCTTCAATATCGCTGTATCATTTTCATACAGGATAGGATAGTACGCGTCCTTGTCAAAAAGATTTCTGCCAACGAGAGCTTTCAGGATCTGGGCGAAACCGTTTTCTTTACCGCTGAAAAGTACAGAATTCAATTTTTTAACGGCAAGATAATTCTTCAAAGCACTTATTTCTTTTTCACTGATCCTGTATTTTGAAATAAACTCCTGGGCATTTTTATAGTTGTTTAAAAGTAAAGTCCGGTTCTGATCGGTGTATTCAAACGCAAAAGTATTTAATATTCCCGTATTGTATAACCTGTTTAATGAATGACTGTATTTAACCGTATCGAGTGGAACAAAAATATCAGGAACGATTCCGCCGCCACCGTAAACAGTTTTTCCTCCGGGAGTATGGTAGATCTTTGATTTATCCACTTTTATGCTATCTACGCTGTAAAGCTCTCCATGTTCAAAACGTTCATACTCTTCATTATAATAGGCATCCAGGCTTTTGTCATAGGGCTTTTGGATACAGCGGCCGGTTGGGGTATAATAGCGTGCTATGGTCAAACGCACAGCCGAGCCATCCGGAAGATCGATCTGGTCCTGAACAAGACCTTTTCCAAAACTCCTGCGCCCTATAATGGTTGCTCTGTCATTATCCTGCAGGGCGCCTGCAACAATTTCGCTGGCACTTGCGCTTCCTTCGTCTATCAGAATAACCAGAGAGTTCTTTTCAAAGCCGCCACGCGTGGTAGCATTGTATATCTTTTTAGGATGTGATTTTCCTTCGGTATAAACGATCTGCAGGCCATCCATCAGAAATTCGTCGGCCAGTTCAACAGCCGTCTTCAGGAAACCGCCTCCGTTCCCACGAAGATCGAGTACAAGTTTTTTCATTCCCTTTTTGCTCAGCGAATTAAAGGCATCCAGGTATTCGTCGTATGTTGTGCCTGCAAATCGGCTGATCTTAATAAAACCAATATTGGGCGTCAACATATATGACACGTCAATACTGTAGATTGGAATTTTTCCACGCGTAATGTTAAAATCAAGGGACTTTTTAAGACTGCCTCTTAAGATACTAACGGTTACCATGCTGCCGCTTTTCCCTCTCAGCTTCTCAAACACCTGTTTATTGGTGACTTTAATTCCGGCAATGTTTTTGCCATCTACCTTAATTATTTTATCCCCTGCCTTAATGCCGAGCTTCTCTGAAGGGCCGCCAATAATAGGTGTTACAACACGAATGGTATCGTTAATAATATTGAACTCCACGCCGATCCCGTCAAAATTACCTTCCAGCGGTTCATTCACTGCGCTGAAGTCAGACGCCGGAATAAAGTCACTGTGAGGATCGAGGCTTTTTAACATGGAAAGAATCGTTTTATTTTCCAGTTGTTCACGGTTTACAGTATCCACATATTGCATTTCAATATAATCCAGAAGATTATTGATCTTGTTGCCTTTGGCTGTTGAATGAAACGACGTTTTTGCCTGGAGTCCCGGGCTAAAAGTAAAGTAATAACCTAAGCCTACACCTGCGGCCAATACAAGCGCAAAGTAAAGTGGCATAAAAGGATTTGATTTTTTAGTAAAATTGGGTTCTGAATTAATTTCCGGTATATCTGGCACAACTGTTTTTTGTAAATAGATTATGGTTTAAAGATAATTAAATACTCATTTAGAATAAAGGCTCCCGAAGGTTTTTATAATTATTAACGTTAAAACCAGGAAAGGATTTATAATTTAGCACACTAATTTCTGCCTCCGGGCGTTTAGAACCTTTACCTGATGAGAAACCTGCTGATCATACTCCTTCTTATTTCAGTTTTTTCCTGTAAGAAAAAATCGAAAGAACAAAAGAATGAGAACCATCCTGTGCCCAGTGTCCTGGTTAATTATACAACTTATCCCGGCGACCCCCTGAATTTTAAGATTCAGTCTATCGGAGGCTGGATGTATGTGGATAATATTGGGATCAATGGCATTATAATTTACAGGAAATCGCAGGAAGAATTTGTAGCCATTGAAAGAACATCTTCGTACCTGCCCGATGATCCCGCCGCGAAAGTAAAAGTGTTGAACGACAATTTTACGTTAAGAGACACGGTTAGTGATTCGCGCTGGAGCATATTTGACGCTACGGTTACACAGGGCCCGGCCGAGTGGCCGTTAAGAACATATGGCACTTCCTATAACGGAAACGCGCTCACTATTAAAAATCAATAAATAGATTCTTTGATCCGGATTATTCCTTTTTCCAGCTGGTGGTATTGATCATATGCAGAACGTCTGCTCTTAAGAAATCGACAACGATCTTTAACGAATCAATATTTGGAACACTGTTAAAATAAAGAGCCCCGCGCAAAAAATGTTTCGTGCTGTCTGTCATGTAAAATTGCAGTGTTGATGCGGTATTCCCGGCAATATCAAATAACAGCCCGTATACTTTTGCACTATCGCGCATAATTGTTATTTCATCCAGCCCTGTTGCTTTTACCTGGTGTTTATTGGCAAAATAATGAGAATTTTCAAGGTGTTTTGAAAGATCATTATTTACTTCTTTATAACTCAAATGAATGGTTGCATTAAATTTTGGGAATTCCAGGTTCAGCCAGCAGGGCTCGGCTCCTTTGTGTTTATCCTGGGTTATTCTGGAATATGTAGGGATTTCAAATTTGTAAGGACAGACGCTGTCGTAGATCCTGTAATTTTTTTCAGGAAAGTCTATACGGCAATATCCGCGGGGCCTTGGCGAATACACCTCTTCATCCTCGTCGCAGGAAACAAATGCTAGGAGTGTAAAAACGGACCAGGTAAGTATTGATTTAAGATTCATATTACAAAAGTAAAAAACCGCGTGTCGGGCACGATTGACCTGGCTTATAATTTTACAACAAGAGTGTTAATAAGGTAAACCTTTGTTATCAGAATTGGGATCCAGTTTGGATTCAAAACTGCTGTTAGGTCCTGAAGTAGTATTATCTCTGCGCTGAAGCAATACAAAATTTTCCCCTATAATTTCGGTTATGGTTTTTTTATGGCCCTGTTTGTCCACCCACTGGCGGGTCTGGAGCTTTCCTTCAATGTAAACCTGCGCCCCTTTTTTTAGTAATTTGGATACATTTTCGGCCATGAACCGCCAGAAGACAATATGGTGCCATTCGGTATGTTCAACCTGGTTGCCCGCTGCATCTTTATAAATTTCAGTGGTGGCCAGGTTAAATCTGACTTTTGCGATATTCCCTTCAAGATACCGTAATTCGGGGTCGTTTCCAAGATTTCCTATTAATATTACTTTGTTCACGCCTGACATAGATCAGAAGGTATTCTAGTGTTAATGGAACCACCAGAGCCCTTTAAAATCGGGGATAAGCGGTACCTATGCTCAAAATTACGGTTAAATTAAAAACAGGAAAGGATTAAAGCACTTTTTAACACAAAAACTAGTTATTAACAAATTTGCTTCAATTATTTGGAAAGTCTCGATCAACTATGTATCTTTGCCCTCCCGTTTTTTGAGTTAGTAAGGAGTGTGCGAGAGGAGTTGTTGGAAGGAGGAGTATTGAGAGGTGGAGGACCGGATTTTTTTTTAAAAAAGATTAAAAAATATTTGGTAGTTAAGAAAAGAGTTAGTAATTTTGCACCCCCGAAACGAACAAAGGAAGAG
>Ga0208492_1000403_pt1 | contig 37524 bp, 35 predicted proteins | sample Subbioar_CSW14AB_FD_184820 | JGI IMG/M metagenome (GOLD analysis project Ga0208492, IMG submission 184820) | Serpentinite rock and fluid subsurface biosphere microbial communities from McLaughlin Reserve, California, USA - CR12Mar_CSW14AB (SPAdes) | ecosystem: Environmental > Terrestrial > Deep... | reverse complement strand
GCCTGCGCAAACTGGACCTGATGGGTAAAGTAGCGGTGATCGGCATCGCTAAACGCCTCGAAGAAATTTATTTCCCCGGCGACCCGCTGCCTTTATACCTGGATAAAAGAAGCGAGACCCTGAAGATCATTCAGCAGATCAGGGATGAAGCGCACCGTTTTGGCATCACGCACCACCGCAATAAACGGAGTCGCGAAACGTTCAAAACCGAATTAAATGAAATAAAAGGTATCAGTGACAAAACTGCTGAAAAACTTCTGATAGAATTAAAAAGTGTAAAGCATATCAGGGAGGCCAGCCTCGAAGAACTGGAAAAGGTGATCGGAGCATCCAAGGGCAAACTGGTATTTGATTTTTTTCACCCGCAAACAGAAAACACATCCGGTGATCCGGTCCAATAACATGAAACATTCCCTCTGTATATTTCTTATAATGGTTTACAGCATGTGTTGTGCACAAAACAATGCCAGCCTGTCTTCATCGAATGGTAAGTTGTTCAAAGTGATCTTCGGCGGTAAAACATTCAACGAAAAAGCCCAGGCCCATGTTGTACTCGAAAATATCGTCAAAGACACGCTCCGGATCGAGCTGGAATTTGAAAATAAAAAAAAGCTCCCCGCGACTTTATATTTACTGGAACAGGGAGAACCCACACAAAACAAAGACTTTAGTTACAGAGTTGAATTTAATGATGTGAAGCTAAAACTGGTTTTTGTTGGTGTTTATGACATAAGGCCCCTGCCCGATCCGCTTGTAGCTAAAAAGCCAGTGGTAGATACGAGCATGAACTATAAAAATAAGACCTTCGGGCATTTGTTTGAATTAAAAAACGGGAAACCTTTGTATTTTAATAACCGTCCCGGGAACGGACCTTGTGCAGTTGCGATGCCACCCGAATATCTGGACTACACCGGCTTTTTAATTTCCAGGGCGCAGGTGATGGATTACAAATTTGCAATTGTGGAAAATGTATGCAGGAACAATTGCCTGACCGTTGATCAGCTGAATTCTCTCTTAAAACACATTGAGCATGAAATTGAAAAACTAAAGATCGTCAGGCTGGCTTATTTCAGTCTGGTGGATCCGGCCAATAAAAAAGGTCTTGCACAGAGTTTCCGTTTTGAAGCTTCCGTAAACGAGCTGAATTCGATTCTAAATAATCCCGACGTTGCGCTGAATAGCAGTCCGAACAATTGCAGCAAGCCTGCCTCCGAAATGATCCTGAACAATTTTGTAACCAGGCTCAGCGCTTTTGGCAATGATGCCGAGCGGTTTGAGGTGTTCAAAAAAGGTTATATGGAGCTCTGTTATTCTGTTGAACAGGTCAGCCAGATCTTAAACAAATTTATCCATGACCGCGAGAAGCTTGAAGCAGCTAAACTACTATACGCTTACTGTGTTGAAAAAGATAAATTTATGACAGTGAGCGAGGCATTTTCATACAACCAGACCAACAGTGAATTAAAGGATTTTATAGAAAAACAGAGATAGGTAGCGTTTTAGTTTGAATTTAACCCTAAACAGGCAGTTGAAAAAAACAAGTGTAGTCTAATTGCGGTTTAATAAAAAATTTTGCAGTCCCAAAAAACTCCTTCCGGAGGATTTGCGCAAGGGACGGAGCGTCCCGATAGCTATCGGGAGTCTGAGCTCGGGCGAGTGTAAACCTCGCTCAGCGAGTAGCGACGGCCCGGTGCTCATGAAGTAGCAGGCGCATCAATAATACTACCACCGGCGCTTTACTACTTCATGGGCATGCGCCCAAATAATTCGAACTGAGACACAACTCAGTGGTAGAATAGTCCCGCAATACCCGCCAATTATGTATATTTGTAGTATTGAAGCCGATCCTCGAAATAAGAAACATCAGTAAAAAATACCAGATTCAGGGTAATACAAAACCTTATTTAAGCTTAAGGGAAAACCTGTTCTCGTTTCTGAGGCCCTCCAAAAAAGAAGAATTCTGGGCCCTGAAAGATGTAAGTTTTGATGTAATGCCGGGCGATACGCTGGGAATTATAGGCAAAAACGGGGCGGGAAAATCCACTTTACTGAAAGTCCTTTCAAAAATAACACCTCCCACTTCTGGCTCCATTATTTCACGGGGACGAATTGCTTCCCTGCTGGAAGTCGGCACCGGTTTTCACCCGGAGCTGAGCGGCCGGGAAAATATCTTTCTGAACGGGAGTATTCTGGGAATGAAACGCGCGGAGATAGAAAAACAATTTGACGCGATCGTTGATTTTTCAGGCGTTGAAAAATTTATAGATACCGCCCTGAAACATTACAGCAGCGGGATGCAGTTAAGGCTTGCTTTCGCGGTTTCCGCCTTCCTCGAACCCGAAATCCTCATCATTGATGAAGTGCTCGCGGTAGGAGATGCCGAGTTCCAGAAAAAATGCATGGGCAAGATGGGAGACATCAGCAAAAGCGGCCGAACGATCTTATTCGTAAGCCATAATATGGGAGCCATTCAGAATTTGTGTAACTCCGGCATGATGCTCAAAGAGGGCCGGATGGTTTTCAGAGGCTCTGTTGAAGACTCCATTAATACCTATGTCAACAGCAACTCAAACACAGACGCGGATATAAAAGAGAGAAAAGACAGGCAGGGAAATGGTAAAATAAAGATCTGCAGGATCACGGTCACCAATTTAAAAAACGAAACGGTAGATATCGCCTATTCCGGCCAGGATCTAAAAGTTATATTTGAATACGAGGCTGGTTCCGAAATTACAAACACGCCGATGAAAGACGTGATCATGTCGCTCCAGTTAAAAAACAACCAGGGGATTCCGGTTTTTTTGCATCACAACAGGATCATCAAAAAAAAATTCGATCTCCATACCAGGAAAGGCGTTTTTGAAGCTATAATAAAACGCATTCCACTTCCCCAGGCTTCTTATTTTATTTCCTTTTCTGTTATCCAGGATAATGTAGTACTTGACATGATGGATGATGTCTACAGGCTGGAGATCTCAGACGGGAACTATTTTGGTTTCGGGGAAGTTCCACCCGCCACGCACGGTTTGTGTTTTGTAGAATTAGACTGGTCTTTAAAAGAAAGCCATACACATGTTAATCCCGCTTGATCTCCTGATAAAAAAATACGCCATTCCACTTACAGGTGTCATCCATGTGGGCGCGCATCACGCGGAGGAAGCGGAGCTATACCAGGTGTGCGGTTTTAAACATGTGGTCTGGATAGAAGGAAATAGTGACCTGATCCCTTTGCTCGAAAAAAAATTAAGCGACTATCCATCTCAAAAGGTGTACAACGCGCTCATTGATGTGGAAGAGAAGGAAACTGTTTTTAATGTCACCAATGACCCTCAGTCTTCTTCGCTTTTTAAGTTAAAAGAACATTCGACTCAATATCCATCCGTCACCCTTGAAAAAGAGGTTCCCTGCAAAACTCAACGGCTGGATTCCTTTATAAAAGCACATGGTCTGAAACCTGCCGGATTTAATTTTTTAAACCTTGATATACAGGGCAACGAATTAAATGCTTTAAAAAGCCTTGGTGAAAACCTTCAGCATTTTGATTTTATTTATACAGAAGTTCAGCTGACCGAACTCTATGATAAATCGCATAACCTGTATGATATGGACCGTTTTCTTTTTTCAAATGGTTTTAAAAGGATGGAAACAAGCATAAAATACAGGAGCTGGGGTGATGCCCTGTATGTTCGTACCTGGCCGGCACCGGTATTTCAAAATTCTTTAAGACTTCTGGAAAGCAGGTTTCTTGTAATGACCTGGCCCTTAAAGAAAAAAATATATTGGCTCAGCGACCAGGTAAAGTATGTCCTTAAAAATAAATTATTTAAAAAAAGTAATTTATGATTGGCGTAAAACTTCAGGGAAGAATGGGCAACCAGATGTTTCAGTTCGCCTTTGCCTATGTTACTTCCAAAAAAAGAGGAAAAGATTTTTTTATCTCGAAAGGTTCTTCCAAATGGGGACTCGGGTATTTTGTACTGAATGGTTATTCCTTTCACCCGTTTAAAAACCGGCTTCGCCGGATCCTTTACAGTTTCTCACATCTTAAACCCAAGGTCCTTTACCAGCTTGGTCCGGAAGATATCACTGCTGTTTTAAAAGAAAGCGCCGACTCTGATGAACTGGATGGTTACTTTCAATCTGAGCTTTTTTTTGCCGGCCATGAACAGGAAATAAAAAAACTATTCGAACTAAAAGAAGAATATAAGACGCCTTTCGAAAAAAAATACGGGGAGTTTTTCCGTGCCAACAAAACAATTGTGGTTCATATCCGGAGAACAGATTACCTGACCTGGGACCGCGGTGCCAGATATGGTACCAGTTCTGCCTTACCGTTTTCGTACGCGGAAAGCTGTCTTGAAAAATTCAACCTCGCTGAATACAAAGTGATCTTTATAAGTGACGATATAAATGCGGTGAAAGAACATTTTGGCTTAAGTCCCGACTTTTATTTTGAATCCAATACAGCCATTGTAGATTTTCAGATCCTGCTGCACGCCGATATCCTGTGCCTTTCGAATAGTTCTTTTTCCTGGTGGGGTGCATACCTGAACCCTAAAACCGGCAAGCAGGTATTTGTGCCCGAATATTGGCTTGGGATGAAGACTGCAGAAGAATTTCCAAATGAAGTGGTGTGTAAAGGCTGGCAAAGACTTGCAGTGGAGTTGTAAATAATTCTTAAAAAAACGCTAATTTAATCCGTGCGATCCTTTACCTTAGAACGAGCCTCTCACAACAATTAAAAAGATATACTACTAAATACGAGTTTATGTGCGGCATACTGGGATATATTGGGGAGATCGGAAAAAACGATTTCGAAAAAGCACTCACCAGCATTGCCCACCGCGGTCCGGATTCCGGCAACATCTATCAAAACAATCCGGTAACACTTGGGCATCGCCGTTTATCCATAATCGACCTGAGTTCTGAAGCAAACCAACCCATGCATTTGAACCAGCGCTACAGCATTGTATTTAACGGCGAGATCTACAATTTTCTTGACATTAAAAAAGAACTGAAGGCTTCGGGACTTTCATTTAAAACTAACAGCGATACCGAAGTGATCCTCCAGGCGTATTCAACATGGGGAAATGCCTGCTTTAAAAAATTAAACGGCATGTGGGCCCTGGCCATCTGGGATAACGAGGATAAAAAACTGGTTTTATCGCGTGACCGCCTTGGTAAAAAACCCTTATTCTACGGGTTCAAAAACAATTCGTTTTTTTTCGGTTCTGAAATGAAAGCGCTTTATCATTTTTTAGATGCGGTTGAAATCGATCATGCCACCGTTTCGGGTGCGATTGAAAATTCATTTTCGTATGAAGCCACCGAGAAATGTTTAATAAAAGGGATCCTGCGCTTTCCAGCGGCATCCACCGGGGTTTTGAAAAACAATAAACTGACAATTGAAAGTTTTTGGGATCCCCTTGCAGACTCCACAACTATTCCAAAAACCTATTCCGGCCAGAAAGAATATTTCCGTGAACTTTTTTTGGACGCCTGCAAGATCAGGATGCAAAGTGATGTTCCGATAGGTACCGCGTTAAGCGGAGGTCTTGATTCGAGCTCCGTGATCTGCGCCATGTCGCACCTCTCAAAAGAAAAAAATTATTCTTTTCAGAAAAACTGGCAGCACGCGTTCGTGGCTTCCTTTCCGGGAACAACTCTTGATGAAACAGCTTACGCAAAGCAGGTGACCGATTACCTGGAAGTTCAGGCCAGCTTTATTAAAATTGATCCGGTTGCGGAGTTGAATGATCTTTACAGGCAGGCTTATCTTTTTGAGGAAATTTATTATGCACCTACCATTCCTTTTGTCCAGCTCTACAGGAACATCAGGAATAGCGGAGTTAAAGTAAGTATTGACGGGCATGGTGCAGACGAATTGTTCGGCGGTTATCCCTTCGATATGAATTATGCCCTGATTGACGCGATGCCGCACCCCGGAAAATTAAAAAACATATTCGAAGCCATTGAAAATACAAGCGGTGAAAAGATCAGGGACAAAAAAAATCACTTAAAATTCGCGCTGAAAAACAAGTTCAGCGGTTTAGCCGCTTTCACAAAAGACAAAAGTACTTTTGAAAAAAGAAAGGGGCTCGATTTTTTCAATACACACTTGTATGATTCTTCTTTCAGGTCTATACTTCCTACCCTGCTTCGCAATTATGATCGTTATTCAATGATCAACAGCGTTGAGATCCGGATGCCTTTCCTTGACTACCGGATCGTGGAATTTGCGTTTAAGATCCCCTACTCAGCCAAAATCAGGAATGGTTACGGCAAAGCCATTGTGCGCGATGCCCTTAAAGGTATTGTTCCGGAAGAAATCCTGTACCGGAAAAAAAAGATAGGGTTTAATTCTCCGATGAACAGCTGGATGACCGGTGTAATGAAAACCTGGGTCCTGGATACGATCAACAGTGCGGAGTTTAATTCAAGCACAGTGATCGACTCAAAAACCGTAAAAACCAATATCCTGGAAACACTTAAGTCGGGAGAACTCAGCTACCATGAGGCAGAGAGCAGTTTTGCCCAAATAATGCCGTATATATGGGAAAAATCACTAAAATTACACCATGAATAGTGCCCTGGCACCCATAGCGCTTTTTGCTTATAACCGGCCCGAACATCTTCTGCAATGCCTGAGAAGTTTGAAGGAAAATGTACTCGCTGCTAAAAGCACCTTATATGTGTATTCTGATGGAAAAAAAAGTGACGCGTCCGACGATGACATCAAAAAAATAGAAGAATGCCGGAGAATTATTAAACAGGAATCATGGTGCCAGGAAGTTATCGTGATTGAGCAGGATCAGAACCTGGGGCTTGCGGCTTCTATTATCCGGGGAGTGACCGACGTAATAAACAGGCACGGAAAAATAATTGTGCTGGAAGACGATCTGATCTTCTCCAATTTTTTTTTAAACTACATGAACGACTGTCTTGATAAATATTCCGGCATGGAAAATATTTATTCCGTTAACGGGTACATGTTTCCCATAGGAGTGGAAGAAAGAAACACTTTTTTATTGCCGTATACCTCAACCTGGGGGTGGGCCACATGGAAAAGCAAATGGGATCTGTTTACCAGTGAAATTCCTGAAGAAGACAAACAGCTATTGGCCGGCGATCCTCTCCTCAAAGATCGGTTCAATCTCTCGGATTACGATTATACCAGCATGCTTGGGTTTAAAAATAACTCATGGGGAATTAAATGGTATTATTCCGTTTTTGTCCGCAATGGCCTGAACGTTTTTCCAACCCATAGCCTTGTAAGTCATATCGGCAACGATGGTTCGGGGACAAATCACACCGGTCAGGGCGACAAAATTGTATTTGACAAAAACAATTCCATACTGATCAAAATTGAAAATAAATTAAATTTAAAGTACTTAAGTTTGTATCAGTCTTTTTTTACAAATCCAAAAAAGAACAAAATAAAAAGTTTTATCCGTAAAACACTAAGAAAATCCTGATCCGGAAAATTAAATATTTAATCGCCGCAAAGCTAAGTTCGTTGTTGGATCACTATCATCAGTCTTTGTGTTATCTGGGTGCACATGCTCCCAAAAACACATTCATGAAAGGAGCTGTGGTTTTTAATTACCAGGAGAAGCCGGACCGGATAACAGTTGGCGAGGGGTCGGCAATTCGCGCTGAGCTACTCGTATTCGCGAACGGCGGTAAAATTACGATCGGCAAAAATGTATACATAGGCGAACATTCACGGGTTTGGTCGGCTGAAAACATTGTAATTGGCGACCATGTGCTTATTTCCCACAATGTTAACGTGTGTGATACAAATTCCCATGAAATAGATCACCTGGAAAGGGCCGCCAATTATAGCAAAATGCTTAAAGAAGGTCATCCCACAGAAAAAGGTGAGATAAAAACAAAACCTGTATCCATTGGCAATTACGCGTGGATCGGATTTAACAGCATTATACTGAAAGGTGTTACCATTGGCGAGGGCGCTATTATTTCGGCCGGAAGTGTTGTAAGCGAAGACGTACCGGCCTTTTGTATAGTTTCCGGCAACCCGGCCACCATCGTAAAATACCTGGATAAAAAATAAACATTACACTACATGTCATCAATTAAAGAAATTTATCATAACCTTCTTAGTTTAACTGCAAACGCGCGTAAGCAGGCGAAAGATATGCAGGATCTTAAGCTTCTTATTGCAAAAGATCTTTCCAGGCGATCCGTGGCCGCAGAAAATATCCGCGAAGCAGAATTTAAGGTCTTTTCACAATGGGGTGACGATGGTATTATTCAGTACTTAACTCACAACATACATATAGAAAACAAAACATTTATAGAATTCGGTGTCGAAAATTACACAGAAGCCAATACGCGTTTCTTATTAATCCATGATAACTGGAGTGGACTGGTAATGGATGGTTCGGCCGAAAATATAGAATACATAAAAAAAGACGAGATCTCCTGGAGGCATGATCTTAAAGCTAAATCCGCCTTTATTAGCGCTGAGAATATAAATGATCTTATTTTAAGTGAAAACATAAGCGGGAATATTGGCCTCCTTCACATTGATATTGACGGAAACGATTACTGGGTCTGGAAAAATATAACAGCCGTGGATGCGGATATTGTGATCGTAGAATACAATAGTGTATTTGGCTCCGAAAGAGCGATCACAATTCCGTACGATCCGGGTTTTATTAGAACAAAGGCGCATCACAGCAACCTGTATTACGGAAGTTCACTTACCTCACTCTGCGACCTGGCGGAAAAAAAAGGCTACGGGTTTGTTGGATGCAATAGCGCGGGCAATAACGCCTATTTCGTAAAGAAAAATAAAATTGCGGGGCTTAAAACATACACGGTTAAAGAGGGTTTTGTGGAAGCGAAATTCAGGGAATCAAGGAACGAAAAAGGGGAACTTGACTTTTTAAGCGGATCCAAAAAGAGAGAGGCGATCAGGAATCTGAAAGTACTGAACACAAGAACTAATTCAATTGAAACCCTGTAACATGAAGGTCTTAATTTTAGGAGCAGCAGGATTTATTGGAAATGCGTGTTACGATTATTTCTCGAAGGAAAATAAAGTATCCGGCATTGATCTTTCCGACAGGTACTCGAAGGGCCTTATTGTTGATCCCGATCTGACCGCGACAAAAAAAATGATCGCAGATAACCAGTTCGATGCGGTAATTAACTGCGCAGGCTCGGCTAACATTAAAGAGAGTTTCGTTTCCCCGGAAAATGATTTTTTGGCGAACACCGCTTACGTGGAAAACATCCTGAAATTGCTGAAAGAATATTCACCCCAAACAAAATTCATCAATATTTCAAGTGCGGCGGTATACGGAAACCCGGAGGGGCTGCCAATTAAAGAAAATGCCAGAACCAAACCCCTTTCACCCTACGGCAAAAATAAACTCAAAAGCGAAGAAGTGTTGCGGGAATATTTCAGTGAGTTTAAGATCCCGACTTTATCCGTGCGGATTTTTTCCGCATACGGCGTTGGTCTGAAGCAGCAGTTTTTTTACGATCTTTACAATAAATTCCGATCAAACGAAAACGAAGTGAAACTCTTCGGAACAGGTAATGAATCACGCGACTTTATTTTTATTTCTGACATTGTGGAGGCACTGGGCACTTTAATTGTAAAAGGAATGTTTAACGGAGAAGCCTACAATCTTGCCCACGGGGAAGAATCTTATATTAAAGATGCCGCAAAGACATTTGCGGAGATCTTGAATTACAAGGGTCAGCTTGTTTTTACAAATGAACAACTCGAGGGATATCCCCTTAATTGGTGCGCCGATATTACCAGGCTTAAGGACCTCGGATTTGCTCCAAAAATAAAACTGGAACAGGGACTTGAACATTACGCAAACTGGTTGAAAAATAATACGGCATGAGAATAGGGATAATACTTACCGGAGATTATAGCTGGGCAGGAGGCGTGTATTATTCCCTGAACATTATAAAATTGTTGCAAAAAATTTCCCAGGTCAAAAATATCAACGTGGTGGTATTTGTAAACAAACATACACAGGCGGAATTACTAAGCGAAATTGATCTGAAAAACGTAGAAGTAATAGACCTGGATAACAAGTCTTTTTTTTATAAGCTTTGGTGTAAAACCGCTGGTTTTATTTTAGGCATTAATTACCGCTTTGTAAAAGACATAAATGCCGCCAGACTGGATCTGCTGTACCCTCTGAGTCAATATGAAAAAGGGCATAAAAGACTAAATTGCCGGGTCTTTTACTGGCTGTATGATTTTCAGCATAAATTTCTTCCCGCGCTTTTTTCAAAAGAAGAACGTGAGAAAAGAGATTTGAATTTTAAGCAGGTAGTCGACAACGCGAACGACCTTGTTGTATCCAGCTGCGACTCGGCAGATCATCTGAAACAATTCTATCCGGAATATGCTGGTAAGACCCATGTATATAATTTTGTTTCCCTTATCCCCGCGACAGGCACAAAACTTAACCTAAAAGTTCCTGAGAATTTCCTTGTTGTTTGCAACCAGTTCTGGCCCCATAAAAATCACCTGACAGTGCTTAAGGCAATCGATCTTCTTGTAAGAGAAAATAAAAAAATACATGTTGTTTTTACAGGCAAGTACGATTTCGGACCTGCCCGGGAATACGTAAATGAACTTCGGGCGTTTATTGATGAAAATAAGCTCAACGAATATATTACATTTACTGGCTTTATTGCCAGGGAAGAACAGGTAGAGCTGATCCGGAGATCCAAAGCAGTTCTTCAGCCCAGTCTTTTCGAAGGCTGGAGTACGGTAGTAGAAGATGCAAAAGCCCTCAACAAATTTCTGCTTGTTTCAGACATCCCCATTCACCGTGAACAAATTACCCAGGACGTTTTATTTTTTAAACCGGATGATGCCCGGGAACTTTCAGAGTATATAAACACTGTTTTTCAAAAAGAAAAAAAGATCACGGAGACTGACTATTCAAAGAACATCCAAAAATCAGGATCTGATCTTCAAGAAATATTTGGAATACATTAAAGGCGATGATCAACAAAATTCCATCTTTTCCTAAAATATCCATTGTCACCCCTTCCTTTAACCAGGGACAATTCCTTGAACAGACAATCCTTTCCGTTCTTGACCAGGATTATCCCAATATAGAGTACATAATCATAGATGGTGGCAGCAAGGACAAGAGTGTTGACATCATAAAAAAGTACGCTGATCGTCTGAGTTACTGGGTAAGCGAAAAAGACTCAGGTCAGAGTGAGGCCATTAATAAAGGACTTGCAAAATGTACAGGAGATATAGTTACCTGGCTCAACAGTGATGATTATTTTGAAAAAGGCACTTTAAAAACAATAGCCGAAGAATTCCGGAAACAAGGCGATGTATCCATTGTACACGGGAAGACCATCCTGTTTGGCGATACTATCAAAACAAAACTGGTAGGACCGGAGAAAGATATTCAGCCATTTGAATACCTGCCTTCCATGAAAATACCCCAACCTTCTTCTTTTTTTGCAAAAAAGGCGCTGGATGCAATAGGGCCCTTGAATGAAAGCCTGCATTATGCCATGGATTTCGAACTGGTAGTAAAATCAGTTCTCTTAAATTATACAATTAAAAGACTGGATGCAGTTTTATCGCATTACAGGCTACATAAAGATTCCAAATCAAGTGATGATCTGAAATTCCTACCGGACTGGTCGCAGGTAGTATATAACCTTTTTTGCTCTGTCCCTGCCGGTAAAACTTACGTGGAGAAATTTAGAGAGCTTGATATCATAGACCTTAAAAAGAATTCTATTTACAAAACAGCCCGCACCTTTACCGAAGAAGAGATGGAATATGTTTTCCTGCATCATTTACATTTGCATTATCACTACAACTACCGTTTTTTTAATTATCAGAACTGTAGAAAGATCAGCTTATTTCTGCGAACTAATTACCGTAGATTTTACAAAGAGCAGCGATTAAACAGGTACGACCTAAGGCTTAAAATTTTACCTGAATTTATTTTCAGATTCATCAAAAAGTATTTTCAGTGATATGCTTTTTTCTATCATAATTCCTACATATAACAGAGCACATCTCATCGGGAAAACCATTTCTTCGTTGCTTAACCAAAACTATCCCGGGTTTGAGCTGATAATTGTTGACGATGGGAGTACCGATCAAACGGAAGAATTGATCAGGGGCCTGGACGATCCGCGGATAAAATACTATAAAAAAGAAAACGGTGGTGTTTCCTCTGCAAGGAATTACGGGCTGGCATTTTGTTCCGGGGACTTTATTAATTTTTTTGATTCGGATGATCTTGCTTATCCCAATCATCTGCAGGAAGCATTTAATTTTATCAGCGCTGATTCCTCAACCAAAATACTGATGTTTGATTTTGAATGGGGCAACGCGGAAAGAACAAACGTGAAAGAGGTTTTAATGCGTTACGAAAATCCGAACGAAGCTATTTTATCCTCGAACTTTCCTTCAACAAACTGCGTGTTTCTACACAAGTCTGTTTTCAAAGAAGTGCGTTTTAATGAATCGCTCACCATTGCCGAAGACTGGGAATTCTGGCTAAAACATTCGGTAAGGCATAAATTTTTCCTTGGCAAAATTAAAACATCCTATTTTATTGATCACAGCGGCAGGAGCGTGAGAAATTTTAACCTGGCAAATTTATTGAACCAAAAAAAACTACTCATTGACTCTTTGAGCAGGGATGAGCTTTTCTACAGAACAAACAAATCCAGGATCTATAAGATCAATGCGCATATGTTATCCTATATTGCGATTCATGGCGCCCTTGAAGGCGAAAAGATCAGTGTGATGGCCCTGTTTTTACGAAGCATATTTCTCGATCCACAATCCCTGCTTACCAAGCGAACGCTTGCCATCCTGAAACATTTATTGTTTACCTGGTAAAAACAAATACCCTTATAAAATAATTTTTTAATGCTCCTCTAAGGGTTTTAATTAATAAAAACATGCTTTTTCTGCAAAAAATCAAACAATTTTCAAACCGATAGAATAAATTGACTCATTGGTCGAAATTACCCGCTACTATTCAGAATTATGGTAATTTTGCAGGAACTTAATACTATTTTTTTTCGCACTCCGGGTATGAAGAAATTCTCCTTCTCAAAGTATATTTTATTACCACTTCTTCTGCTTGTGTCCGTTATTACAATTTATTCCAAATTTATCGCCACAGAAACGGTCCAGGCTACGCCAAATAATATAGATGAAAAATTCGATGAAGAGTTTTTATTTATAAATACTTCGGCCGGCCTTGATTCACTGGTAAGCGCCCAATTCAGGAAAAATGGCGGGGACACGGCCTTAACCGTTCTTTTTATAGATCATTTTTTAAGGAGCAGGTTCTATCACACCTATTCTGTATTATCTGTAAAAGATAACTGGATCTCGGTATTGTGTGGAAATCTTTTCTGGGATCATTTTTTGTTTCCCGTGTTACCGGGAGATATCATCGAGTATCCCATGGCAGCCTGCAGCCAGCAAGGCATTCTTTTCCAGCAGCAACTTAGCAGATTAAACATCCCATATTCTACCATACAATTTTTCCCACTCAGCAAAAAGAAACCGGGACATTACGCCGTATCGGTTTATTATGGCAACACCTGGCACTATTACGATCCCAACCGTGAACCCTATATTGTGGATTCTACCATGCCTAGTATTGAACGGATCATTGAAGCAAGATTATACGAAAAGATGTATTCAAGACCGTCTAACCTTGAGTTTCAGGACTTCTTTAAAAATAAAAGTTATAAGCAGGTTAACATGAAGCCCTTTACTAAGGGTAATATGTATTATTTTCAGCTTATCACCGCTTTTTTATCAAGCTGGCTTTGGCTAATTTTACTGCTGACGTATATTACCAGCCTGTTTATGGACAGTCGTAAAAAGTAAGGCCAGTCACGAATGAAAAAATTCCTGCTAAACATACTGGTTTTCTCGGTCTTGATTTTAGCAATATCTTACCTGGTTGATCTGTTCCTTTCCGCCAACGTCAAAAAATCCAATATACACGCTCAAAAAGAATATCCTGTGTGGAACGCGATCATGGATGGAGAGATAAAGTCCGATCTGCTTATTTATGGAAGTTCAAGGGCCTGGATCAATATAAACCCGGACAGATTGAGTGATAGCTTACACCTGTCAGCATATAACATTGGAATTGACGGGCATAATTTTTTGTTACAAAACCTGCGTCATAAATTGTTCTTAAAACATAACCGGAAACCGAAACTGATTATTTATTCGCTCGACATATTTACGCTGGGAAGCGCCGGTGACCTATACAACCCGGACCAGTTTTTACCATACATGCTCTGGAATGATGAAATTAAAAAGTCAACAATGAAATATAAAGGATATTCCTCTTTGGATTATATGCTTCCCCTGGTGAGATACTGCGGTAAACTCGACGCCATTAAAACCGCTGTAAAAATGGTTGTTGTGCCCGGCGATAATCCCCCTGCAAGAATTAAAGGCTACCAGGGGCAGGATACTTCCTGGAATTCCGACTTCGATGCCATAAAGCTGAAAATGGGCAGTTTTAGCGCGAAAATTAACGATACAACATTAACGCAATTCGAAAACTTTTTGAAGGAATGCCGGGCGGATACAATAGATCTGATCTTCGTTTACGCGCCAGAATACATTGAAGGCCAAAAATTTGTAAAAAACAGAGATGAAATACTAACAGTCTATAAAGGGTTAGGCCAAAAATACTCCATCCCCTTTTACGATTTTTCAAACGACTCTCTCTCGTTTAACAAGAAATATTTTTACAATGCCCTGCATCTGAACAAAAGGGGAGCGGAAATATTTACGAAGGAATTGATTGATACACTTAAGAAAAACAAACCCGCCTTCTTAAGCAAAATATAGTACTTACTATGAAACCTCAAAATTTAGGGCTAATTTTAACCCTAAACAGACAGTTGAGAAAAACAACTGTCTGCGTTGTAAGTGTTTGTAGGCATTTCGAAAATGGAGCCGTGGCAAATGCTTACAAACACTAAATCGGGATTATCCGCACTAAGACTTTAGTGCGCCTGTAAAATAGGCTTCTAAAGTCTAATTGCGGTTTAAATATGTTCTGATTCTATTTTAATTTAATTGGATATTGCAACCAAAAAATGCTGAAGTGTTCACCTGCCCGCCATCTCTTTTATCAATTTAAATCCTCCTGACATCATGTGCGGCATTTCCGGATTTTTAGACTATCATCAAACATCCTCTCTTCCTGTTTTGCAGGAGATGACAAATACCCTTGAGCACAGGGGACCGGATGCCAGCGGCTATGAATTCACTGAAATATCAGCCGCGCAGCTCGGCCTGGGTCACAGGCGCTTATCCATTATTGACCTTTCATCCGCCGGGAACCAGCCTATGCATCATAAACAGCTGAGTATCGTTTTCAACGGAGAAATATACAATTACAAAGAGATCCGGAGAAAACTGGAACTGTCAGGGCACAACTTTAACACACATTCAGATACGGAAGTGATCCTCCATGCATATGAACAATGGGGTGAAAAATGTATCGGGGAATTCACCGGCATGTTCGCCTTTGTTATTTATGATGCACAAAACCAATTGATCTTTTGCGCACGCGACAGGGCCGGCGTTAAGCCGTTTTTCTATTACTGGCATAATGGTCTGTTTTTGTTTGCATCTGAACTTAAAGCCTTTCACAAACATCCTGAATTTAAAAAGGAGCTGAATTTTAATTCGGTCGCGGCCTTTATGCAATTCGGAAATGTCCCTTCACCGCACTGCATTTTTATAGATTGTTATAAATTAAAACCTGGACATACGCTTCAACTAAACATTGAAACAAAACAATTAACTATTTCCAAATACTGGGATGTTTACGACGCCTATAATAAACCTAAACTTGATATTTCTTTTGAAGACGCGAAAACAGAAACAGAAAACATTTTAAAAACCGCTTTTGATTACCGCATGGTTGCGGATGTACCGGTTGGTGTTTTTTTAAGCGGAGGATACGATAGCGCATGTTTAACCGCTTTGCTTCAAAAAGACTCTGCCAGGAAAATACGAACATTTACGATCGGCGTACCGGATATTGGTCTTAATGAAGCTCAATATGCGAAGGATGTCGCCCGCTATCTGGAGACCGAGCACACTGAATTTACCTGCACCCAAAAAGAGGCGCTCGATCTTATCGGAAACCTTCCTTATTATTATGACGAACCTTTCGGTGATAGCAGCGCTATCCCCACCACCCTGGTATCGGCGCTCGCCCGCAAACAGGTTACTATAGCACTCAGCGCGGATGCCGGTGATGAAGTTTTTGCAGGGTATAACCGTTACGATTACCTCATGAAACATGGTCGCTTCCTTAATAAGTTACCAAAGGGAATAAGACTGGCGACCTCGAAACTAATGTCTGCTTTTCCGGCAGATCAGATCCCTGTTTTAAAACAACGGTACAATTTTCCCAACCGTTATGAAAAACTAAAATCCCTGCTTGAAGATCCTTCGCCACAAAATATGATGTTAAGCCTGAGCAGGCAGTTTAATGATCTGCAGTTGGCCGGTTTGTTCAGGCACCCGGTTCAAACGCTTGAAACAGCTTATACCAGCGCCTCACTTCTTGAAAAATATTATTCCCCTTTGTCGTACATGATGGCGGTTGATTATCAAACCTACCTGGCGGACGACATTCTGCAGAAGGTAGACCGCGCCTCCATGAGTGTTGGGCTCGAGGCCAGAGAACCTTTCCTGGACCATCACGTGATCGGCTGGGCAGCTCAGCTTCCGGATTCTTATAAGTATCACGATGGAATTAAAAAATATATTCTTAAAGAAATCGTACATAAATATATTCCAAAGGAACTTATGGACCGGCCAAAAATGGGCTTTGCAATACCGGTTGAAAACTGGCTGATGACAGACCTGAAAGAGAAGGTCCTCTATTTTTTAAATGATGAGAAAATAGAAAAACAGGGCGTATTTGAACCGGCAGCTGTAAAAAAATTAAGAACAGATTTTTTCTCGGGCCGGAAAGAGCTGGCTCTGAAAATATGGTATCTGCTTATGTTCCAGATGTGGTATGAAAAATGGATGTGATCCCGGTTTAAACAGGTGAGCGTTCGCTAACCAGACACCACAACTTTTCCTTCTACCAGGTTAACTTTTTGTTTCATCCTTCTTTTATAGGAAGATTCGTTCAACATGTAGTTTAAAATTACCATGCTTGACAAAAAGAAAGGGATGCAAGGTATTTTTAATCTTACCAAAGCGCCAAAATTTGAAATGGACACCCCCACCGAAAACGCGAAAAAAATTGAAAATGCGAACGAGAACATTACCAGGGGATGCTGCGTGATCAGTCCAAAGAACCTGAAAAACTTCAGCTTAATTAACAGGTAAATACAAAATCCAAGGATAAAGGTATTCTCGATCGCGGAAAGCGCCATCACCACATTTCTTACGTCAAAAATAGTTGGTCTGAACAGGGCGGCAAAAATCGCCTTATGTGAAACAGATACTAAACCTGAAACAGTTGGTTCATAATCACCAATATCAAAAGTGTTTCCGCCATAATAACTCTGTTTAAGATCTTGTTGCGCGCCTGAAGCTGTTTTTATGACCTTTTCCACGGAATACTGCCCGAGAGAGTCTCCCAGCTTCTGCAAGGCATATACACACACAACAATTCCAACCGTAACCAGCGTTGGTGCCAGCATTACTTTTAGAAATGCGTTTTTTATTTTTGTTACCCTCATGGCAATGAACCAAAATATGGAACCCGGTAAGAGGGCAAATAAAATATAGGGCTTTATCGATAATAACATATAAGCCCCGAAAAACAAAAAGACAAGGTACTTTGTCTGAAACCTTCTTTGTGTAAAAAACCAGTAAAAACCATGTACATAAAAACAGGCCGCGGACAAACTGAGACTGTCCTTCATGATACCACTTCCCCAGAATACAACCGAAGGAATATACAGAATTGACCAGGTAAATTGTTTTTCAAGTTTTGGAAATTCGTTTACGAAAACAAGGAAAAGCCTCCAGATCCCAAGATAACAAACGGTTGCAACCAGTATCGCGGTTGCCATATAGCTTTTAAAACACACCAGCACAAAAGGTACAAAGCACTTGGAAACGAAATAGGCATACGTGTCGTTTACCCAATAAGTAAAGGAATAATTGGAATTGATAAGGGCAAACTCCGCATATTTGGGGCTCCCGAAATACAGGTAAAAAAAATCCTCCGGCTTATTAAGTAAAACGTCCACCAGGGCGCAGGCGGTATAATGATAATTTACCGTGTCGCCGCCGTCGTAGTAAAAAAAGTAGATCAAGCCCAGCGATACGGCCCCAAACATCTTCGCGAGGAGCCCCGGTAAAAAATATTTGTATACCTTCTCTTTTCTTCTGCGTTTTATAGTAAATTTATGGGCGAAAAAGAGGATGATCGCTAAATAAATAGGCGTTATCAGTAAATCATAAATATCCATACTACAGTATAAAAATAAAGAATAAAACCCATTGCACAAAAACACACTCTACATAACATTCGACGGATTAAGCGATCCGCTGGGGCAGTCACAGATCCTGCCCTATTTATGCGACATTGCGGCTAATGGCTTTCACATTCATATCTTATCCTGTGAGAAAAAAGAAAGACTTGAAGCAGAAAAACCGGCGATCCTTGCGCTTATCAAAACACTGCCAATAACCTGGGACTACATATTTTATGATGAAGACGGAAGCTTTTTATCGCGACTCGGCTATATCAGGAGAATTAAGGCGCTAGCTGCAAGAATTCACCTGGAAAAAAAAATAGCTCTTGTCCACTGCCGAAGCTACCTCGCTTCGCTGATAGGCCTGTCGCTCAAGCTTAAGTACAACATTCCTTTTATTTTTGACATGCGCGGCTTCTGGGCCGACGAACGGATTGACGGCGGCATCTGGAAAAAATACAAGCCCCTCGATTATTTTTTCTACAGGTATTTTAAGAAAAAAGAAAAACAATTTATCCTGGAGTCTGACGCTATTGTGTCCCTTACTGAGGCAGCGGTCAAAGAACTGGGCAACTTTTATCCCCCCGAGCTTCTGGCAAAAAAAACAACGGTGATTCCCTGTTGTACAGACACCCATCTTTTTAACAAAGAAACGCTCGAAACAGTTCCTGAACTCCCTTTAATTACTCCTGAAGATCATCTGCTGATCTATACCGGCTCTATTGGCACCTGGTACTATACAAGAGAAATGATCGATTGTGTATATGCATGGAGAAGACTGATCCCTTCAGTGAAACTACTTATCTTAACCAAAGACGAAGCTGAAGTGAACAGACTTCTTAAAACCTTTCATCTTGATCAACGCTCTTACGTAATTGTGGAAAGCAGCTCGCACAAGGAAGTTGCAGGGTATTTGTCGAGGGCAAAAGCCGCTATCTTTTTTATCAAGCCATCTTATTCAAAAATCGCATCTTCTCCCACTAAAATGGCCGAATGCTGGTCTATGGACCTTCCTATTATTACAAACGCGGGCATCGGCGACAACGACCTTTATTTTAATACCCATCATGGCGGAATACTTGTAAACGATTTTAACGAAAGCTGTTATGTCGAGTGCTGCCGGCAATATCTTGCCCTCTCCGGTACGCCCGGTCACTACAGGGATATCGCCCTCAGGCATTTTGACACCAGAATGGCAAGAGAAAAATATACGGCCATCTATAACTCTTTAATCGGCTAGTTTTGTTAAAGGACCTGCGGCATATAAAGTACAAACGTCTTTTTTTTTCGGTGAATGAATGCTTTCTTACAGAGGAGGTAGACCTCAACGCAGATATAAATTATTTTATCCAGTGCCCTAAGAACGTTGGAGGATCCCTCACTGAATTCTTTACCCTGCTTATTGACCTTTCCCGACCCGTTGAAACTATCCGCGCGGACATTTACCACCGTACCCTATCCGAAATAAATTCATTCCTCGTAAACCAGGATTTTGAGCATAAAATTATTCTTGACATTCGGGAAGAGGAATTGAATCAGTTCATCAAACTATTTAATCAGTTCGCCGGAGAAAAGAATATAAGGAAGGCCGAAGCCTTCCGGCTGAAGGCTTACAGAAAAAATGGGATCCTTGGGGTATCGTACATAAAACAAAACGATAAATTTCTCTGCGTAAACCTTTACAGGATCACGAAAGACCGTGCTGCCAATATCAATTCCTTCACCGTGAAAAATTCTGGTATCAGTGCATCAGCATTAGGAAGAGCCCACCGGGCAATTCACTGGCTTGATATTCTCGCGTTCAAAAAAATGGGTGCTAGCTACTACGATTTTTGTGGCTGGTATCAGGGCCAGGCTGATACCAGCCTCCTGAATGTAAATAAGTTCAAAGAACAGTTCACGAAAAATAAAATAAAGGAATACACCGGCGTGATCTATAAAAATAAAGCTTTGGCACTCCTTCACAAACTTCACGCATGACAGATAAAAACCTGGAAGTTTATAATTCAAAACAAGTTATTAACTGGTATGATCAGCTGAAAGATCTTATTCCGGTTGAGCGTAGAGTATTTGAAGCACACAAAGAGCTGATCGCCGGTGGAAACATACTGGATATTGGAATTGGCGCCGGCCGCACCACCGCCTATCTTGGCGCAAAGAGTAAAAATTACACCGGCATTGATTATTCGGAAGGGTTTATACGCGCCGCTGAAAAAAACTTCCCGGGACTGCAGTATTTTGTTATGGATGCGCGCGACCTCGAAAAATTTAAAACCGGGGACTTTGATCTGGTTAATTTTTCCTTCAATGGAATTGACTATGTTGACCATGAAGGAAGAAAAAAAGTTCTTTCTGAGATCCACCGTGTCCTTAAGCCTGGTGGTATTTTCTTTTTTTCCACGCACAACAAAAACCATCCGGGCTTCAACATAAGTCCCTGGCTTAATAGGGCTAATTCTCTTTTTGTCAACCTTAAAACATTTGTAAAACTACTTCCTTTTCTTTTAAAAAAATTAAAACATAAAAAGCGGGAATTGATTTATGACGACTATGCGATCATCAATGATTCCGCACATAACTACAGCCTATTGACCTATTACACCACACCAGCGTTTTTAAGAAAACAAATAACCTCCCAGGGGTTTTCAGAACCAGAGTTTTACCTGAAATCAGGAGAACTAAAAAAAGATTCCGAGCTTGACGATTGGATCTTTGTCACTGCAAAAAAACCGGGTTAAATGTCAGCTTCACCTGGTGCTGAACCTTATGAGCACTGAACTGGCGGTTTTGAATTAAGGGATGCTATCGTCTGATCATTTTATGAAACCCGTTTATCAGTAAAAACATTTCCTCGGCGCTTTCCTGGTGAATATTAAACCTTGGAAGCTCATAGAAATAATTTTTTTCTTTTTTAAGTTTATTAAGATCAACCAGGTCGTTGATCCGTGTAAAGCACATCGTGTAGTACTTTTTTACAGTGTTCAGGGAATATTCATTAAATTTTGCGAAAGGAAAAGCGAAGGAGGAAACCTCAACATTCAATTCCCGCTCGATGGTGTTTTTTGACTCTCTCATCTCATAATCGATGAATATTTCGTCCGTTTCAAGAATAAAACTGGGGTGCGTCAGGCTATGCGAGGCAATGCTGACTAATTCCTTATCGAGCTTCCTCAATTCATCAAAAGTCAGCAGTTCCTTTTCGATGATCCTGTTATCCCGTTCAAATTTTTCCTGCAATACATCAATGATCACCTGCCTTTCAACCTGGCGGAGCCGGCAAAGATGTTTGGTGATTGTAAGGTTAAGGGCAAAATCATCAAACTTACCGGCATAATCTATGTGCTGGTTGTGACTGATAAAAAAATTCCGGACCTCTGAAAACCAATAATGTTTTACAAAATAAATAATAGTAGACGTCCAGATATGCCCATGATTCGACAGGTCGTAAGGCAGGACAAAAAGAGTAGAATGTACCTTGTTTCTTTTCAGGATCGGGTACGCGTAGTCGAGGTAATCCTTGTAACCATCATCAAACGTGATGAAGCAGGCATTTTTAAAATCGGTTTGAGGTTTACTATGGAGATAATGAAGAGGCAGGATCGTGTAGTGTTTTTTTAGAAGGAGGATCATCTCTTCAAAAAGCTTTGGATGAATTCCCGGCCAGATGTTATCGTATTCCGGAATTATTTTATGAAATACCAGAACGGGTACCTTGCCTTTCTTTCTGTTACGCCGCATTAAATAATTTCCAACCTTAAGCCAATAAAGCGTTTTAAACAAAAAGTTCCGGAATAATTTCATAGTCTGTGGATCCCAAAATTCACTGGCAGCCTTGCTCGTGAAGACGAAAAACAAACCGCTCTTCAGCCTGTTTTATTGAAATAAATGTATTAATTTTTCAACGATTACACAAAATTTATTTACCTTTAAACCCTATGCAAAGCATTATTGTTACCGGCGGAGCGGGTTATATTGGCTCTCACACTCTTGTTGAACTACTGAACAAAACCAACTATCACGTAGTTTCAGTTGACAACTTCTCCAATTCGAGTCCGGCTTCATACGAAAAAATAAAGACTCTTACGCAACGCCCCTTTGAAACCCTTAACTTTGATCTTTGCAATGAGAGCGAGTTAATCAGGCAGCTTTCTGCACTACAGAACATAGCCGGCATTATTCATTTTGCCGCGTTTAAATCCGTACCGGATTCCGTTGCCGATCCGCTTCTTTATTATCACAACAATATTGTTTCGCTGCACAACATTTTAAAATTTGCAAAAAAACAGGGCATACAAAGTTTTATTTTCTCTTCTTCCTGCTCTGTATATGGGAATGCAGACGAATTACCTGTTACAGAAAACACTCCTCTTAAAAAAGCGGAAAGTCCGTATGGCCATACCAAACAGATTGGCGAAGAGATGATCACGTTTTTCTGTCAGGCAAATCCGGGATTTAAAGCAGTACTGCTCCGGTATTTTAACCCCGTGGGCGCCCATGTAACGGGCAAGCTGGGTGAATTTCCAATTACAAAGCCCAATAACCTTCTTCCTATTATTACACAAACCGCAGTTGGTAAAAATTCCCTTACTGTTTTTGGGAACGACTATGACACACGGGATGGTTATTGCATACGGGACTATATCCATGTAACAGACATAGCGGACGCGCATGTTAAAGCATTAAACTACCTTATTGAAGGAAAAAATAAAAAAGCGCTTTCTTTATTTAATCTTGGCACAGGTAAAGGTGTTAGCGTGCTGGAAGCGATTCAATCGTTTGAAAAAGTATCAGGGAAAAAACTGAACTATGTTGTGGGGAAAAGGCGTGAAGGCGATGTTATTGCCGTATACGCGAATAACACGCTGGCAAAAACCGAATTAAACTGGACACCGGAATATACGCTGGATGATATGATGCTCAGCGCCTGGAAGTGGCAGCAAAACCTGGATTCCGAAACTACCAGCTCCTTTTAACGCAGATGCGTGGATTGCACAGATCAAATGAAGTAACATTTTACATGATCTTTTAAGCCACAGATTCCATGGATCGCACAGATCAACTAAAAATGATCGTTCAATTTTCCTTCACACAGATCAGGCAATCTGTGGCTTCTTTTACAGCAACCACCGATCCCTTTTTAATTTATTATTTGTGTTATTATGAAATTAGTGTCTTTACACGCCGATCTTCAAATGCGACTTGTACTTATTATTATAATCCTTCATGCTCCTTAAAATAACTTCATGTGCTTCTTCTGCACCATAGGTATGGGTTATTTCAACCGCTTTATTTTCCTGTCCGGGCATATTCTTGTAAGTTAAAAAGTAGTGTTTTAACCTGTTAATTAAGGTAACCGGACAGTCTGCAACATCCTTAAGATTGCCATACACTTCGTCCTGCTTTAAAACAGCGATAATTTTGTCATCCGCCTCTCCTTTATCCAGCATCCTGAATCCTCCGATAGGAATAGCCTCTAATATGATGTCCCCACTTGTAATATTGCGTTCGGTCAATACACAAATATCCAAAGGGTCTCCATCGCCTCTGTCCACTTTTTTTCCGGCCATCTTTTCCGCATAGGCCCTTACTTCCTCATCACAGAAGGTCTGTGGCACAAAGCCGTAAAGCGCAGGCACATAATTCGAGAATTTCTGAGGGCGGTCGACTTTCCTGTAGCCGGTTAATTTGTCGATCTCGTATTTCACAGTGTCGGCGGGCACCATTTCTATATAGGCCGTAACAATAGCCGGACAATCTTCTCCAATAGGAATCCCATGCCAGGGATGCGGTTTATATAATTGAACTTTCATTTACTGGATCGTTATTTTGTAAAATTACTGGCGCAAAGATAAGGGAACGTTAAGGATTTGTTATGTGAAAAGCCAAAATTAAATACTAAAACAGAAATGTGGGCGTTAATTAGACTGTAACTAAACCACTATCGACTGGAAGTCAATACGTTTAAAGAAAAAAAATGAAATTCTTCAACAAACGATCAGAAGCCGTCATTGCGAATGGAGTGAAGCAATCTCGCATTGAGACTGCTTCTCCCGATAGCCATCGGGATCGCAGTGACGACAAATATGTTTTTAGAAACTGAAAGTCTTGCGCTGAAAGCGCATAGTTTCAACTAACGATTGAGACCAATGAAAAGAAAAAGACTTCTCCGGAACCTGCTCCTGTCCTTTATTATACTCTTCCTGATTATAAATATTATTGCCGCTTTCCATGCTTACCAATTTACGCATTACGATCCCCAAAAAACCGTTAAGACCAGCAACCCCGACAAAATAGGCTTCGCAGAGAAAATAAAAACGCTGGCCCTTGGAATTAATAATCCAAGACCTGCAAACAAAAGAAATCCTTCCAAGTGTTTCGAAACAATTTTTTTTCAAAGCAATAAAAAAATTGAATGCTGGCGAATAGCCGCTGATTCGGCAAAAGGAACTGTCATCATTTTTCATGGCTTTGGTGGAAATAAATCTTCTATGCTGGATAAAGCAGACGTCTTTTTACAAATGGGATACTCCGTTTTACTGGTAGATTTTATGGGCTCGGGGGGCTCAGAAGGCAATCAAACTACTATTGGGTTCTATGAGGCGCAGGAAGTAAAAGATGCTTTTAACTATGTAAGCGGTAAAGGTGAAAAGAACATTTTGCTTTTCGGTACCTCTATGGGTGCCGCCGCTATCATGAAAGCAGAGAAAGACTACCACTTGTCTCCCCTGGCAATAATTCTTGAATGCCCTTTTGGAACAATGTTGAAAACTGTCAAGGCGCGTTTTAAAGTCATGAACGTGCCTGCTTTCCCGATGGCCAATTTTCTTGTTTTCTGGGGTGGTCTTGAAAATGATTTTAACGCGTTCTCCCATAATCCAATTTCTTACGCCTCCCAGATCCACTGCCCCACTCTTTTATTATATGGCGAAAAAGATCTTGACGTATCGAAAGAAGAAACGGAACAGATTTTTAAGAACCTCCGCGGGAAAAAGGAACTGTGTACCTATCCCCTGTCAGGACATGAAGACTACCTGAAAAAATACAGAAACAAATGGATAAGGGATGTGAGCAGCTTCCTGCAAAAACTCTGATCATTTCCTTACCTGCTCACATTCCTGATATAATTCAAGAATTCTGTAGCTGTTAGCAGTACTTCCCTTTATATTCATCAGTTTATTGGAACCAAATTCTTTTGAAACCGCGTCCACGAACACTTTATTTTCCCTGAATTCTTTTTTTATACTTTCAAGATTGAGCGGGTAAATTTTAGAGTTAAGATCCTTGCTAAAATAACTGTACAAGCGTCCTTCGCCCACGGTATAAATAATAAAAGGTTCGGTTTGCACAATGCAGATCCCCGGCAGACCATACCAGTTAAACCCTTTTGCTGTTCTGCGATATGCCTGTAATTTCCCGTTCTTAAAGACCGAATATCCCCAGATACTATCTGGAGAAAAGCTCTGCACATTTATTTCATCAAAACCCACAACAATCCTCTTTCCCTTGAGATCATACTGAATGTCACGAAATACCGTCATTTCCAGCTTACTTGTTATAAAATCACCGGAAGTTTTAAATATTTCTATTTTCTTATTCTGAGAATTGTGGAATGGAATTAGCAATTCCTTGTCGGTAAAAAAAGCGGCGCTTTTAATGGACAAAGCAATGGGTACTTTAAACTTAAAATACTTTTTATAAAATTCCGGGTCGGCAACCGCCTTTACTGTTTCTACACTATCTGAATGGAGAACAAAAACATTCTCCTTTTGAACATATCTGCCCTTAGCGAGTTTATATACGTTCGGATCCACATAATAAAAAACAAACGAACTGTCCTTATAGAGATACAGGTTACAACTGCTGTAAGGAAAAGTAACGCTGTAATGGTCCTCCTGTCCCTTTACCCGCTCCATAATAATATTCAGAATAGGATCGCTGGAGTAATAAATAACGGAAGACGAATTTGTTTTTGCAGACTGGGGAAATAGCTGTAATACAATAAGAACAAACAGCAGGCTGATCAGGTGCTTCATAGAAGGTAAAGTTCGAAAATTATTCCGAAAAACTCCGTTACGTTTCTAAATACCCAATTTCTCCTTAAGCTTGGAGTACCCTGGTCTGCTCAACGGGATTTTTTTGCCGGACTTAAGAAGCGCTATGTGAGAATTTTTTTCCATAGGCTCTATGCGTGTAAGTTGTTGTAAATTTATGATAAAAGAACGGTGCACCCTGAAAAACTGCGCCGGATCCAACACTTCCTCATAATAGTTCATGGTTTTTTTCTTGAGGTGATAATTATCTTTAGTGAAGATCTTCACGTAGTCGTCATAAGCTTCAATATAAAAAATATCATGAACGGGAACAATTGTAATTTCCGAGTTGTTCTTTACAACGATCCGGTGCTTTTCATCAGATTGTTTATCACTGCTCTCCATCAGGCTTTGAATATTTTTTTCCGCGCTTTTATCCCCCTCCTTTTTGTTCTTCCATTTTGTAAGCGCCGTATTGAACCTGTCTTTACTGAAGGGTTTTAGAAGATAGTCGATCGCGTTTGTTTCAAAAGCCTTAATGGCATATTCGTCAAAAGCTGTAGCAAAAATAACGGGCGGGATCACATCGAGCAGCTCCAGCATTTCAAAGCCATTTATCTTTGGCATCTGGATATCAAGAAAAACAAGATCAGGCTTATGCTGCAGGATAGCTTTTACTCCTTCGTAACCATTGTTGCACTCTGCCACTACCTGGAGATCCGGGTACTCCTGCAAATACTCCATCACTATGCTTCTTGCGAGAGGCTCGTCATCTATAATTACAATTTTTCTCATCGTGTTATTCTTTGTTATATCTTTTGTTGAGGGATTTTCAGACGGGTGATAAATGTGTTTTCTTTTTTCTCCGTTGTCAAAAGGTCATTTCGTCCGTACAACAAAAACAGCCGGCGCTGTATGGAACTCAGGCCGAAGCCTGTTCCCTTTGCGGCACCCTGGGTTTGAATGTCGAAAGGGTTTTTTATTTCAACAAACAGGTAAGAGGCGTCTGAACGGGCCTCGATGCTTACCACTATATCTTCAATTGTTCCATATAATCCGAATTTAATCGCATTCTCAACAATTGGCTGTAAAAGTAAAGGAGGGATCGAAGCCTCCTGAACCTCTTCCGGGACATTTATTTCCACATTCAGGCGATGGCCAAAACGTACTTTTTCTATTTCAAGGTAAAGGTGCAGGTGCTGCACTTCTTCTTTTAAAGGAACTACCTGTTGTTCATCCTTTTTTAGCGTGCCCCGTAAAAAATCGGAAAGCTGCTGGATCATTTTCCTGGCTTCATCTGGTTTTGATCCTGCAAGTGCGCTTATGGAGTTAAGGCTGTTAAATAAAAAATGCGGCTGTAATTGCTGGCGTAGTCTTGTGAGTTCGGCCTCTTTCATCAGCTTTTCCGTTTCGTTCCTCCGTTCTTCCTGTTCCTTCTGATCTTTCATAATATTCCACATCCAGTTAAGCATGGTCACAAAAGAAATAATAACCAGGGCGCTGATGAAACGCAGGGGAATTGATTTTTCAAGAAAATCAAGATATTCCGCCTCATCCCGCAGTAATGCATTAAGAATGGAACCTAATAAAAGGCAAAAAAGAATGGAAATGCCAAACGCGTAAATAAACCTGTAAAGGCGATTTTTTTTACCAGGCTGGTAAAACCTGTAAACCGTAATGGCGGCATAACACATTACGGCGAGCAGGGCATTGGAAACTCCCGCATCAATAACCGCAGGTCTCCATTCAAGGCCAAGACGATGCAATACAAGAGTCTGCACGATGGTCCAGAAGATCATCCAGGCTGCAATGCTCAGCAGGATCGTTTTAACGGAGTATGGAAACTGGATCTTCAATAAAGTTTATGCAAATGTTAGGTTTTTCGCCTGGATTTCCATAGACTTTTGACGAATATACTTTATGAAGGAACCTGTATCGTTTATTTTATGTGTATTGGAATAAACCTGTCCGCCATCTTTTACCTCATCAAGCGGATAAACTTCAGACACGTCTATAAACTGCCAGGCAACAAGCTTATTCTGTGAATCCATAAACGTTTCTTCTTCCTTTTTGCCTATGACCCTTGCTTTGCGGAAAGCGTCCTCCAGGCTGTGTGATTCAATGATCCTTATTTGCTCGTCGAACTGCGAGGCGTCTTTTCCGTTGTCGATGTTAACGTTAAAGATGAGTTTTGTCAGGTATTTTTCCATGATGTTAAGATTTTAATGATTTATTTTTTTAGAAACTTCTTATGTCAATTCCTCCAAAAACTGTGGTTCCGGTAATTATAAGCACTTTCGACGGTTCACTGCCTGTGCTTTGTTGTGTGGGACGTTTATCCTCCACACTTCCAAAAATAGTTACGGTTTGTTCTGAGCGGATCTCCCAGTTGGCAGGCACTACCAGTTTGGTGCCGCCAAATACCTGCGTGATCTCGAGTTTTACTTTCCCTTCAAAATCAGCCTGGCTCAGGTTAAGCTCGGTTCCTCCAAATATATTGGTAATCTCCCCGCCCTTGAAATTTTTTGTCAAAACATTTTTCTTTACGCCCGCCATAAGCACCGTAGAATCTAAATAATCCTCGTTGGTTGGCTCCTCGCGGTTGTAAAATTCTTCGTACCTGCCATGATACCGGTGGTGCTCCTCTTGAATTTTTTTCCAGCGTTTGCTGCAGTGCATGTGTCTGTTCTTGCGGCGCGGTTTAAAAATAATGATGAATCCTGCCATGATTATAAGACTTGGCCACAGGATCGGTTTTATGTGCAGGTCCGGGTAAATATCCGTAAGAAGAAAAGCACCTCCAACGCCGATGAGCACGATCCATCCCGGGTGAAGAAATTTATGCTTAACGGCAAGGATTAAGCCCAGACCGATAATGAGCATTTTCCAGGAGAATACCCAGAAAGGTATTTCCATTCCCAGTTCTCTGGCCAAAAAAAGCGACCCTACCGTTACCACAAGCAAGCCGCCCATTATTTTGCCGCGCCTGTGACTCTTTTCAATGTCATTCCACGTCTTCTCGTCCTGTCCGCCTTCTTCCGTCTGTATCTTTTGATCTTCCATTCTTATTTTTTTTGTAAAATTACACAGGGTATTATCGCTGAACAAGGGGCTTTAGGCTAGTTTTAAAGCCACGGCGGTGAATTGTACTTGGATGGCGGTAAATGGTAATTTTTCTTATCAAATGTGGAAAAAAATCGATTTTTAAGTACATTTATGCCTGTTACCCTTGAAACTGCCATACCACATATTTTTCGCACTTTACGCGGTTTTCACAGGCTCCTGTTTCTCCCAGACCCTTACGTTCAGGGAGAACAATAAATGGGGAATAAAGGAGAATGAAAATGTGATCATAAGGCCCATTTACGATACCATTTTTAATTTTGACTCAACGGGCGCCGTTTGCCTGGCTTGTTATAAAAGTAAATCCGCCTCTGCGAATAAGTTTATTAAAGTCACCACTACGAGCTACGCGTGTAATTACCTGAATAAAAAAAACGAACGCCTCGTTATTCGTAATGTTGCGAACGACACCTTCAGTGTGTTTTCGATCAACAAAAGCACATTAAAAAATTATTCGGGAAACAGCCCGTACTTTGTAGTGACCTCGAAAGGAAAAAAACATCTTCTGTATAAAAACTTCCAGCAGATCACATTTAAAGGTTATCATGATATAAGCTTCAGCCCGGACAAAAAATTCTATTTTACTTCTTTTATGAACGAAGGAGATATTGTGCTGGCAGGACTCACCAATGAGCGGGAAGAAGAAGTGATCCCTCACCAATACTCCATTCTTAAAATGAACACGGGTGACTCTCTGGTTATAGCCTGTAGTGCGGGCGTACGAATAAACGCCGAAGATGAGATCTTTGATTATAACGGAAAAAAAATAATCGGCACCTTCCGGCACATCGACCTGGCCACAAAACACTTCCTTATCCACAAGATATTTGAGCCCAAAGAGTATTACATTCTGTATAACATAAGCACCAAAGAAGAAAAAACACTGAATGCGGACGAGTTGAAGATCCATGACCACGACGAGATCCTGATCCGCCAGAAAAACGACTGGTATATTTACGACCTTAACACCAATCTAAAAAAACCATTTAACCATCATGAGCATTAAAGTAGCGATTAACGGCTTTGGCCGCATTGGAAGAGTTTTTTTGCGCAACTGCATTGACAACCCAGGTATTGAAATTGTAGCCATAAACGATATAACCGACACGGCAACCCTTGCTCATTTGTTAAAATACGATTCCGTACACCGCGCATTTCCCGGTGATATAAAAACCGAAGGAAATAACCTGGTTGTAAACGGAAAGTCCATTAAAATTGTGTCCTTCAAAAAGCCCGAGGAACTGCCGTGGAAAGAACTGGGAATCGACATTGTCATTGAAAGCACCGGCATATTCCTGGATACGGCAAGCGCCAGCGGCCATTTAAAAGCGGGAGCAAAAAAGGTTATTCTTTCGGCGCCACCTAAGGAAGATGCCATTAAGACTGTTGTACTTGGGGTCAACGATCACATTCTTTCAAAAAACGACGTCATTATTTCCAATGCCAGCTGCACCACTAATTGCGCGGCGCCCATGCTTAAAGTACTGGAACAATTTGGTATAGAGCAGGCTTATATTACCACCGTTCATTCTTATACCAACGACCAGCGCATCCACGATGCCCCGCATAAGGACCTGCGCAGGGCAAGAGCGGCAGCGCTCAGCATTATTCCTACTTCAACCGGCGCAGCAAAGGCCATCACAAAAATATTTCCGCACCTTGAAGGAAAAATCGGCGGTTGCGGCATGCGCGTGCCGGTGCCCGACGGTTCGTTAACCGACATTACCTGTATTTTAAAAAAGACGCCAAGCGCCGAAGAAATTAATGAGGCATTTAAAACAGCGTCACAGGGCGATCTGAAAGGGATTCTCCAGTACACGGAAGATCCGATCGTAAGCGTGGATGTGATCGGCAATCCGCACAGCGTTCTTTACGACTCAGAATTTACAAGCATTGTAGGACATCTCGTAAAAATAATCGGCTGGTACGACAATGAATGGGGTTACAGCAACCGGTTGATCGACCTCGTAATGAAGGTGGGGAAGTAGCATGTTAATTGACGTTCCGAAGGAGTCCTTCAGACTGGTTTTGCGAAACGGGTTCTGAATTAATCAGTCATTAATACCTGATCTGTGAACTATTGCCGAAGGCTTTTGAATCTATAGATCTGTGTTATCCGCGTAATCTGTGGCAAAAAAATCTGAAGCCGTCATTGCGAACGGAGTGAAGCAATCTCACATTGAGACTGCTTCGTACCTCGCAGTGACGGTTTTTGAATTTATAAATCTGTGTAATCCGCGTAATCTAGGCAAAAAAATCTGAAGCCGTCATTGCGAACGGAGTGAAGCAATCTCACATTGAGACTGCTTCGTGCCTCGCAGTGACGGTTTTTGAATTTATAAATCTGTGTAATCCGCGCAATCTGCGGCAAAAAAGAAACGTTCCTGGCTCCATTAAGTCCCCCCAGTCCTGGCTCCCTCACTCCACCTTACACGTATACTTCTTCTTCCCTGTATCAGTAACCGTTATTGTTGACGTCCCCGGTGTAACATTTGTGGAATTATCACTAAACCCTTCTTCAAAGCTTTCCGGACAATTTTTATTCATCGTGTTTTTAGATACTTCCTTATACTGTGTCTTGCGCGTCGTATTATAATTGTAAGGACTTATAACGGTTGTATCGGTGGCGGGCGTAATTTCAACAGGAGGTAAAGGAGGAATATTAATAACATTGGCTGCCGTTTGACTGTGTGTAATTGTAGCGCCTTCGGTAGTAACCGAACAATTGCAGGTCCTGTCTTTCCTGCAGGACATAAAGCCCAGGCAAACGAGGCTTAAAACAAAAAAATAAAATTTCATGCGTGGGGGTTTTTAATCTTAAATAGTAAAAATGCGCGGTAACTTTCCTTTAACGCTAAAACCAGCTAAAAATTGCCCGCTCTATGAGACAATTGATAAATGATTAATAAGGAACATAGTGTTTCTCTGTGCCCTCAGTATTTCAGTGGTAAATTAAAACTCAAAAGTAATCTGCCCGTCCCCGTCTAAAAAATCTTTCGCGTTGTCTTTGTTCAGTTTCTCCATCGCGCGGCGGTGCAATTCCATAGGTGATAAACCTGTTTTTTCACTCTCATCCGCTTTCAGGAATTTCCTGGCCATCTTAATTTCTTCCGGCTCCCGGAGATTGATCTCCTTAACTTTGTAAGAACTCAGTTTTTTTCCTTTGGCCTTCATATTCACGGCCGGACTGAATTCCACCATGTTTAAAACCTCATCCGGGATCTCCACACCCTTTTCTTTTGCGAATTTAACCTCCACCACGGGATTGATCTGGGCGGTGATCAGTTCTATGCGCGAGAGCTCATGCTCCGTAATGATCAGCGTTTTGTTAGTGGTGGCTTCCGGTTCAAAACGTTTGGTGAAATAAGATTTACTTTGCCCGTCATAATAGATGCAGGTGAGCACCTGGTGTGGATAATACTTATCGATCATTACAATGTCATCATCAAAATGGTTCAGCACATCATAGGTATACAATTTGTAAAATCCTTTGCTGGTCACCGTAAGGATCTTATCCTCTCCGCTGAATTTACCAATATAGGTGCCACGTTCTTCTTTGTTCAGGCGGTGTGTCCCTTCATCAAACCAATAGTCTTCGCCTTCAAGTGTGGATGCTCCCTTTTCTTTAAGTGTAACCGAGTTTGTTGGTTTCAGTGTATATTTTGTAACAATGTTTCCAACGGCTCCGCGGGCTTTTATTTCCATCTCGGCAAAGTCCACCGGGATCTCCAGTTTCCGTAGACCAGGGACAGCGCGCAGGTGAACGATCACCTTTTCACTTTCACCATTCGGGTTCGCCGAGAACCAATGTACTTTTGAGCCGGCCGTGGCTTTGGTGAGGTCGTATTCCTTTTCACGCGTCACACCCGTTACATTAAAACGTTTCATAAAGGTGATCCCTTTCGGCCCGTCTGTATAGATCATGTTATACGTGGTACGTTCGTCATTCTTTTTAAAGATGGCCACGTGTATAATGTCCTTTCCTACAAAAACCTTATCCGAAACCTTAAAGACCTTCATCTTACCCTCTTTTGTAAAGGCAATGATATCGTCTATGTCTGAGCAGTCCGTTACGAATTCGTCTTTCTTTAAACTCGTACCAATAAAGCCTTCGGCGCGGTTCATATACAGCTTTTCATTCGCCATGACCACCTGGGTGGCGATGATCGTTTCGAGCTGTTTTGTTTCTGTTTTGCGTTCCCTTCCCGTGCCGTATTTCTTTTTTAAGTTCTTAAAATATTCAACGGCATAGTCCGTCAGATTGGCGAGGCTGTGTTTTACACCGGCAATTTTCGCGTCGAGCTCTTTCATGTGTTCTTCCGCTTTAATACTGTCGAAGCGCGTGATCCTGATCATGGGGATCTGTGTTAAACGCTGCAGGTCTTCATCGTTGATCTCGCGGATCAATTTCTTTTTATGAGGTTTAAAGCGCTCGTACAAATATTCGTATAAGGTTTCTTTACTGGAATATTTTTTAAAGTCGATGTACATTTCCTCTTTAATGAATATTTTTTCAAGAGAGGCGAAATGCCATTTTTCTTCCAGCTCTTTTTGTTCTATTTCCAGTTCGCGTTTTAAGAGCTCGAGGGTTTGATGCGTGGAAATTTTTAGGATCTCGCTAACCCCCACAAAACGTGGTTTTTCAGCTTCAATGATACAGGCGTTCGGGGAAATGCCCATTTCACAATTTGTGAACGCGTAAAGCGCATCAATTGTTTTATCTGTAGAAATGCCGGGTTGCAGGTGGATCAGGATCTCGACGTTTTCAGCCGTGTTATCTTCCACTTTTTTAACCTTGATCTTTCCTTTTTCATTCGCCGCGAGGATCGAATCGATCAGTGAGCCCGTGGTTGTTCCAAATGGAATTTCAGAGATGATCAGGGTCTTTGAATTCAGTTCCTTGATCCGCGCGCGGATCTTGATCTTCCCGCCGCGCAGTCCGTCTTTGTAATCACTGAAATCGGCAATTCCACCGGTAATAAAATCAGGAAAGATGGTCGCTTTTTTACCCCGCAATACCTGGATAGACGCATCAATGAGTTCGTTAAAGTTATGCGGCAATATTTTAGTGGCAAGTCCAACCGCAATTCCTTCCACACCCTGGGCCAGCACCAGTGGAAATTTAACCGGAAGTGTGATCGGCTCCTTATTACGCCCGTCATAACTTAAGCCCCAGTTGGTTGTTTTGGGGTTAAAAATAACTTCCTGCCCGAATTTGGATAAACGTGCTTCAATATAACGGGGCGCGGCAGCGCTGTCCCCGGTCAGAATGTTCCCCCAGTTTCCCTGGCAGTCGATCAACAGGTCCTTCTGACCTATTGCTACCAGCGCATCTCCAATGCTGGCATCCCCGTGAGGGTGATACTTCATGGTATTACCAATGAGGTTCGCCACTTTATTGTACCTGCCGTCTTCCAGTTCCCACATACTATGCAGGATCCGGCGCTGAACAGGCTTTAACCCGTCTTCCATGGCCGGCACCGCACGTTCAAGGATCACATAAGAGGCATAATCAATGAACCAGTTCTTAAACATGCCACTTACATGGGTAATGTTATCCACCTCGTTATGATTCTCCATATCCGCTCCTTCAAAAATATCGCTCATATAGCCTGTACAAAAATTTAAAATGCAAATATAAGCTTCGAAAAACAAAAAAAGAGGGTACTAAACAGGGATTAGGTCGAAAATCGGGCCGAAATATTCACAAAATACCTCTGAAAAGCGTTAAAAAAGGGCTTTTTGTGAACCGGAAGCCAAAATAACTGTTCCGTTTCGGGCCCCTTAAATCCTACAAAGTTAGACCATTAAGAAATTAAAACTTAGTTTAGTTATAACAATACCCGGATCTTTACGCCAATCTTGCTAAAACAACAAGATACTGACGTAAGTTTATTGTGGGTATAAGGGAGTTATAGGTAATAAGCCCCCAACGACTGACGTTGATAATATGACCTCGGAATTCGTATTTTTAAATTAGTAAATTGACGCACATGAATAGACTTAAACACATTCTGATCTTAGCTTTGCTTCTAAGTTTAGAGATTGTATACTCCCAGGACACGATATTTAGCGACGCATATCCAAAGGGTATCGTGGTTCCAACTATTGACATGGACGACTACGAATCAAGACTCCATCCGATCAATAATCCTAACTTAAAACTAATTATTCCTAAAAAACAGGTAATTAAAATCACAAATGCCTCGGGGACAAAATTTGTAAACAATAATTATTCAAAAAGTTCGGGCATTGTAATTCCAATAGAGCAATTAACCGGAAAAGTAAACTATGTTGGCATAATTGAAGTTCCCGGAGCAACAAAAAAAACACTGTATAATGCTTTAAAAACTTTACCCTCAGCTAATATTCAATATTATCTCGTTTCATCTGATGAAAGTGATAATACTTTCTTGCAATACTCCGGTAAATTCAACACGAAGTTTGCCGGAGACTTATATGACGTCATCTTTTCGCTGACAATCAAATTTAAAGACGGCAAAATAAAATATGACTATCATGACTTCATGTTTTGCTTTGAAGAGATAAAACAAAAAAATAGAGGAGATTTAGGTGGGTCATATTCAATTGCGACCAAGTATAAAGTTTCAAATCCACTCGAAAAGTTTTATGTGCCCGGCTATCGCGGTGACAAATTTTGGATGACAATTTACACGAGTATGGAGGAGGCAGTTAAAGCAGTAAATAAGACGTGCAAGGACTTCGCAACGGACAAGGACGGCTTTTAGCAATTTTCTATGGGCTTACAACCTATAACCGAAAACTGGCGCCACCGCGGACAAGAGGCAGCTTCTGAGTATGCAAAAGCAATTTTAATTTGGTGCGCTTCGCGCGGGACATAGTTTTTCTTTTGCGTAATTTATTTTAACTTCATGGTCGGCATCGCGACATTTGAGCATCTGCGAAATCGTTTTTCGCCGGCGCCTAGCTGCGGTCCGTTAGGTACAATGTATGAATTTATGGATCGACAATAAAATAATTGATTGGGAGACTAGTTCCGACGGCGGAATGGTTATGCCTCCTAGTAGCTTGACCAGGACATATGAACTTTGGGAGCATGCGGAAAATATTTTATCAAGCCATAAAACGAATAATTATTTATCTGATGCAATAATAAATCTTAACAAGGCTATAGGATTAAGAATAAAAGCCCTAAATGAAAATTATCATTTTAATAGTAGCCCCTTTAAAACCAAAGAGAAAAAAATACTTGGACAGCTTGAGGAATTTGGATTAATAAGACCAAAGCTTTTAAATGAGATCACAACATTCCGAAATAATATTGAACATAACGATAGTGATCCTCCAACTCAGAAGAAATGTCTTGACTATTTAGAAGTATGTTGGTATTTTTTGAAAGCAACCGACTTACGTGTTTTGGAGACCAAGGATTCTATAGTATTTACAAATCCTAAAAACAACAAATATTGGGTGAATTTAGAGATTGACTTCGATAAAAATTGGCATGCTAGGTTACGAGGCTGGCTCTCTCCTGGTTTGATTTCCATTTCTGAGACCGCTAATTCGATTAAAATTACTTCAAGAAAATATCAAAGTCGTATTGAATTTATTAATTCTCTTGACGAAAAATATCGTTCAGAGTTTGATCTGGAAGATGACACCAGAGGTAAAAATCCAAACGACATCACCTTTTCCGGTATCATATCAGAGGACAAAGATGGATTAAAAAACATCTTAATAAAATACTTTAAGACAGTCATCTGAAATACTATGCCTAACAGCTAAGGTTTCGTCGCGTCCGGAGGACGAACGATGAAACCGCGGTTGCACGGAACCATTTTTTATTCTATGGAAATTGCGTTGGATTTTCTAAACTTCTTTTGCGAACAAA
>Ga0208492_1000402_pt1 | contig 37553 bp, 25 predicted proteins | sample Subbioar_CSW14AB_FD_184820 | JGI IMG/M metagenome (GOLD analysis project Ga0208492, IMG submission 184820) | Serpentinite rock and fluid subsurface biosphere microbial communities from McLaughlin Reserve, California, USA - CR12Mar_CSW14AB (SPAdes) | ecosystem: Environmental > Terrestrial > Deep... | reverse complement strand
CACATTCTTCGGGCCCCATGCCGCATCACCTCCAAAATATACTTTGGGATGCGTGGAAACGAATGTTTTTTCATCTACCACCGGCATGCCCCATTCATTAAAATTAATTCCCAGATCGCGCTCTATCCACGGGAAACTATTTTCCTGGCCAATGGCGATCAGCACATCGTCGGCCTCCACAAATACCTCAGCCTCACCGGTAGGCACTAATTTGCGTTTACCACTTTCATACACCGCCTTAACTTTTTCAAAGGTCATCCCTTTTAAAGTTCCGTTCTCCACAACAAATGTTTTGGGAACATGGTTGTCCATAATAGGAATATCTTCATGCTGTGCATCTTCTTTTTCCCAGGGTGAAGCCTTCATTTCCGAAAAAGGGCTTCGTACCAGAACCTTTACATTTTCTCCTCCAAGCCTACGGGCAGTGCGGCAACAATCCATTGCGGTATTTCCGCCGCCAAGAACGATCACATTTTTTCCTATTTTATTGGTATGCTCAAATGCAACCGAACCAAGCCAGTTGATCCCGATATGAATATTGGCATCCCCCTCCCTGCGTCCAGGAAGCTCAAGGTCTTTACCCCTTGGTGCTCCTGTTCCCACAAATACCGCATCATAATCCTTTGATAAAATTTCTTTTAGACTTTTTACATATTCATTAAAATGCGTATGAATGCCAAGGTCAAGTATATAATTAACTTCTTCGTTTAAAACCGTTTCAGGCAGACGGAAAGCCGGGATCTGGCTACGCATAAACCCACCTCCCATTTTTTGCTGATCAAACAAATGGATCTCATACCCCTCGGGGGCCAGATCACGTGCTACTGTTAAGGAAGCCGGTCCGGCGCCAATAAGCGCTACTTTTTTACCATTGGGTTTAAACGGCGCCTGCGGCATCATTTTTTTTACATCATCCTTATTATCTGCCGCAACACGTTTTAATCTGCAGATTGCCACGGGTTCCTCTTCCTTTAAACGACCGCGTCTGCAGGCCGGTTCACAGGGCCTGTCACAGGTTCGCCCCAGTACGCCGGGGAAAACATTTGAATCCCAATTGATCATATATGCTTCGGAATATTTTCCTTCGGCAATTAAGCGGATGTATTGAGGTACGGGTGTATGCGCCGGACAGGCATGCTGGCAATCTACAACTTTGTGAAAGTACTCGGGGTCTTTAATATCGGTTGGTTTCAAATTCTAATGGTTTTAGAGATTCCTAAAATAACAATTAAAGGGCGTGTGATGCAATCAAAAATAGTATATTTTTATCAAAAACACGCATATCTCCAAATCTTCACAGTCATGGACGAGTTCCCTGAAAAAAAGCCTTTAATTTAAAATCCGCGATCCGCTGGCCGGGTTTATCCTGAAAATTCATAGGACTCAAAGCCCCTTTTATCTAAAACCAAGGTGTTTCTGTCTTATTCCATAATTTTTCTTGGGGGAATCTTACAGAAATAAGGTCTTAGAAAAAAAAGCAATAAGTATATAGTACTAACTATTTAAAAATGATACCATGAAAAACTCATTAATTACATACCTGCTCAGCTTTTTCTTTCTTATTACCTGCTTTAAGGCAATAAGTAAAGTCCCTTCTCATCCCGATACTACTTCCTGTCTTGAAATTAACGGTAAAATCCTTAATGCCGGCGAGGGTGAAGATGGTACCTGTTTAATCGAACTACTTTCATCAAATACGGTTGTTAACTGGGCAACCCTAAAAGAAGGTAAAAAAACATTCCGGTTTATTCTTAAAAAAAACACGGTCTATACTATTAAGATCTCCAAACGCGGATATCTGTCGCGCCTGGTTTGTATAGACACCAAACTCGCCGCAGCCGAAGAAGACCTGTATAATTTTTCGTTCGAAACCAGACTTCTTAAAACTGCGGACTCTGAAAAACTAAACAAAGAATTCCTGGATTTTCCCATAGCACTTATCTATTTCGATCATAAAAAAGATTGTTTTGTATATGACAAAGAATATACCCATAGAATTAAAAAAGAAATTGTTATGAAGTAGAAATCGCCCAGCGTTTCTCTCTTCCGCACGTGCTCTGTGTTGTGTAGTTGATCTGTAATCTTGGGGGGTTATTAAGATCAGCGGGAAAAGCCCTTTGGTAATGGGGGCTTTTTTTTATGCCTTTCTATTTGTGAAATCAGTGCAATTCGTGTCTGTAGCACACTGCACAATTAAATAAAAAAAAAGACCTTTGAATAAATCAAAAGTCCTTTTCTGATAAGGGTTAATTGCTTTGGTTAGAGTAAATGTAGTATTATTTTATATCATTCAAAAAAAACTTTATCAAATATTCCCGTAATTTGAACCGGGTTAAAAAATGAGCTTAAAGATAATTCAGGCATTGAACTCAGTCATTCTCCTCTGAGTTATTTTATTATCTTTTCTTCGACGATCTGATAAAGAAGTTTTCTCTCGCCATTATACGTTGCGGTAATAAAAGCATCGGGAATTTTATTTTGCTGCACTTTTCTTAAAAGTTCCAATGCTTCGTTATACGTATTAAAACTGCCCATAGTAAATCGGCTTACCCCGTCTTTATCCAGACGACGAATAATTTTTGGCAGACCAACGATCCCATTGTAGTTAAAGTTCTCCGAAAACTTAAACGCGGCTATCTGAACGGTATACTTCAGGTTGTTTAGCGTGGTGTTTCCCTGTAATGTCGCAAAAGAGTTTTTATCAAAGTCGGTATTTGTTCTTTGGATTTCTTCCGTGGTTTTATTTTTACTATCAAGAACAGTTTCATATGCCGTTGAATTAAATTCCGCAAACACATTCAGAACAACAAAGGAATCTACGTTCATAGTACTCAGGTGGATCATTTTTGGCGCAAACGGATCAACCGAAACCATAAGATCATATTCATCGCCGGCAGCAAGGTTACTGAGAAATTTACCGGTAACCTTATTCGCATTCACTTTAAAACGAACATCTTTGTTATTTAAATTAGAGCGGATCTCAACTTCCGCGCCCACGGGTTTTCCATTCAGTGTAACCAGACCTTCTACCTGCAATAAAATTACCGGTCTCCCCGGGATCCCAGGTTCTACTTTGTATATATCCTGGCCTCCATCGCCTCCCTTTTTGTGTGAAGAGTAATATGCCACCTTTCCATCAGCGGCTACCGTAAAATAATTATCGTCATTAGTTGTATTTATAGGCGGGCCAAGGTTATACGGACTTTGCCAGTCACCATTAATAAAATCGGAGCGGAAAATATCATAGCCACCAAGACTGTTTTTATTATTAGAAGAGAAAAAAAGGATCCTGCCATCGGAAGTCACAAAAGGCGCATCTTCATCATATTTTGAATTGATCTCCGGTCCAAGATTTGTAATACTTGTCCACATATTGTCTTTTATGCGTTCGGCCGAATACAGATCCTTTCCTCCGTAACCTCCTTTTCGTTCGCTCGCGAATATTATTTTATCTTCGTTGGGAATAAAACAGGCCGAACCGTCCCATTCGGGACTATTGAGCTTGAGTTGTAAAACGGGCGGTGTCCACTTGGTACCATTTAATTCTGAGAGATAAAGATCGCCTTTTCCTTCACCCCTGTTCCGGTAAACAAAAAGCTCTGTGGCGTCCGCGTTTAAGCTCACCGCTGCGTCATGAGTAATGGTGTTCAGGTCATTCATCCCAACAGGTTCGCTCCACAGAGTATCGTTTATCTTTTTTGAGACAAAAATATCTTCATAATATAATTCCACATCTTCTATATTGCGTATTTTACTGCCTTTTACTTTTTGTTTCCCACCCTTCGCCGCCGGGCCGCGGTAAGTAAATATCATAATTTCGCCATTGGAGGGAATAAGGGGGCAATATTCATCGGCCTTTGTATTAACCGGCGGCCCCATATTTGTGATCCTGACAAAACTTTTTTTCTCTTTAAGATCAAGAATGTTATAACAGTGCTGAAGGCTCAGGTTTATTTCGTTCAGGAATTTGTCATTCTTTAATCCTTTTTTTTGTTCGGCTTCAAGAGCCTTATTAAAATAAACGATGGCAGAATCTATGCTTTCATTTTTTACCAGCGCATATGCCATATTAAAGTTATACCCGTTAATCTCATTCGCTTTATCTCTTAACGCGACTAATAACGGAAGAGATTTATGCTTATTATCCGGGTCATGCGAATAGCAGATCCCTTTTAAATAATTAAGATAAACCTGGTTTTTTTCGCTGATACTTTCAAACAGTTCAAGAGCTTCAAGGTATTGTAACTGCAGGAATTTTACCCTGCCTTCCTTAAGGAATTTAAGATCAGCGGTCTTGAGTCCGATACTCGCGTTTTCAAATAAAAACTCATCTGCCTGGGCCTTTAATCTTGTTTGAAAAAAAAAGAACAGGTAGAGGATCATTATAGTTTTCGCAGGGAATCCAAGGCTTTTCATATCTAATAAGGAGGGTATAATCCGCCCAAAAGTAGATGAAATCGCATGGGGACGGTTGGAAATATAGGTAACTTATCAAGAACTGACTGATGAAAACGTGAAAATAATCGACAAAACCCTCGTATTTCCTGATAAAATCGGGAGGAATCTCCATTTTCTTATCTAAAACTTGACCTATTATTAACCAGGAATTCAAAAACAGTAGTCCAAAAGTCAGACTTTCCTGAGTTATTAAAGGGGTGGTTTGAATGAGTGAATAACTTTGAAACCAGCTTTTAGTCTTCTAATTTTACTAATAATACAAGACCACATGTTTAGTTTGTGTTTTTGTATCACTAAACAAAAAAAATTTAGCAATGAAAAACCTCTTCAAAACTTTGTCTCTTATTGGTCTGTCGCTGAGTTTGAGTGTAAATGCCCAAACCAGTTCCAATAAAGCTAAATCTCAGCAGGATGCACCTGCAGCGTCGATAAAGAACGACTATAAGTCGGCTTATCTTGCTAACCAGGATTACCTTTCGGCTAGTTCAATTAGTGGATACAATAACTTTTATGGTGATTCCATAAAGGGCTTTGATGAAAACAAAGCGAAAACCAAGCTTATGGCTCAGGGTGTCGGCGGTGCCGAACTTCAGGGACATTTGCAGCACTTAAAACGTGTTTATGTAAATAACAAATATGGCATTGGACCAAAAATTGTTTATATGCCAGGTTTATCCGGAAATTTAACCGGATCCAAACCCACTACTCCTAATACATCAGGTACAACCCCTAATGGAAAACAGATAGGTGGCGGTGGTAACTCCGTGAATGTGGCGCCTTGTGTAAATGAAGACTTTGAAGCCAGTACTCCTGGTGTATATACAACCTCAACTGGTGTTACAGGCTGGACTATATCAAGCCGTAATCAGGATGGTTCATGTTCACCTTCGGGGTGGACAGCCGGAAGTTCCGTTTTTTCATTAGTTGCGACGCCAATTCTTTCATGGGGCAGTCTCAGTACTATTATGGGAGTTATTCCTAATTCACCTCTTGGCGGAACAGTTGTTGCACAGTTAAATGACCATCAGACCGGCGATTATGACCAAACCAGGATGGCTCAAACTTTTCCTGTAACCTCTGCAAACACCTTGTTTCAATTCGCCTATGCGGGTTACTGGGAAGATGCCGGATCAAGTCATCCTTGCTGCCCTAACACTGCAGCACAGCCAGGGTTCAGCGTAAAAATGTATGACTGCATGGGTGCTTTATTAACCTGTTCTAATCTTAGTCTTAATCCTGGCTCGGGTTGTCAGAGCGCCAATGTTTCCTTCAGTACTACTTCTAATGCCTATTGGTCCAACTGGCAAACAAAATATATTGATTTAACACCTTATATTGGATCATGTGTAACTATAGAGTTTATTCAATCAGACTGCGCCTACGGCGGACACTTTGGATCTTGCCTTATTGATGCAAGATGTGGTGGCCAGCTGGTTGGTGTTGGTATGAATGGTAATGGAGGAAGCATTGGGGGCCCGGTAAGTTTTTGCGCCGGGGCTAATGTTGCCCAAATTACTGCGCCGATAGGTTATTCGACATACCAGTGGTTTGCTCCGGGTACAGGAAGTATAGCTGCTCCTCAGGGGACTATGTCTGTGCTTACTGTCAGCAATCCTATTCCGGGTAGTGTTTATACTGTTCAGCTGGTTGCTGCTTCCGGATGTGTTTTTACATCTACTAACGCCATCGCGTTTTCAACAATTACAATTCCAGGTATAGGTTCCACCTCTACCTGTCCCGGCGGGGCTAGTGGTTCGGCCACGGTCGCGGCTAATGGTAGTGGTACGGGGTATAATTACACCTGGATAAACGCCATGAATTCGGCGACGGTTGGTACAGCGGCCATCGTCAATAACCTCGGGCCAGGCACTTATAGTGTCATTGTGACGGCATTTGGCGCCGCCGGTTGTGGTTCTGCCGTCTCCACGGTTACGATCAGCAATGCTCCCCCCGGTATCATTTCACTTCTAAAACCTTATTGTTCCAACGAAGCTTATCTCACGACAACGGGAGGGTCGAATTTCCAATGGTACAATGGTCTGAGTCCGATTACACCGAGTCTGGGTGGTAATAATGCGAACTATACGGTAACAGCACCTTCTAATGGAGCGATCTATTGGTTATCTTATCTTTCCTCCCAGGGTTGCCAGGACTCCGTCAAGTATACACTTATCCAGTCTCAACCAGGCTTGGTACAGATCCCAACACCTAACCTCATATGTCCGAATGGCAACAATGGTATCGCGCAGATTAACCTGTCACCTGCCCCTGGCGCGCCTTCCGGGCTAAACTCTTACTCTGTTTGGGCAACGGGGACAACTCCGGCCTTCACATCATCCTTATGGCCTACCGCTTCCAATGTATATACGGTTGGTGGCCTGCAGGCAGGTACTTACAGTGTGAGCGTCTTTGACGGGTCCTGTAAATATGGCGCGAACTTTAATATACAAGCACTCACGTTTAACTTCAACATGACGCCACCCGGTGCTATTTTATGCTCCGGCAATAGTGCACAGATATCTGTAAGTTTAACTTCTTCAGCACCAATTTCAAATATGCAGCCGTCTGCGTTTACGTATTCCTGGTACCCAACTACTCACCTTTTTGGAGGTACTGCGCCAAATGCGATCGTAACGCCTGTGGTACCTATAGGTACGCAAACGCTTATTACCTATTCAGTGACGCTTACTCCTACCGTTGTTAACTGTCCTGTCACCAAAACATTTACTATACTGGCTGTAAACCCTCCAATACCAACTATTACCGCTATACCAAACTTGTGTAATACCTTTGCACCTTACACCATTGTTACGAATCCTCCGGGGGGTACGTTCTCTACAGGTATTACCGGTACGGCTAATCCGATCTCCTCGACAGGCGGAGTTATCACACCAAGTCTTGCTCTTAACGGTGTTAACACGTTAACCTATCATATTTCACAATTTGGCTGTTTCGCAAGTAATACGGCCACTTACCAGGTATCCAAATTCTGGCCATCGGCTTTAAGTTCAACAGTACCTCCGCTTTGTGTTACAAGTCCTGTGTTTAATTTAATGAACATTGTACAAAACACACAAAATGGATCTTGGACGGGTACTCCTCCCAACTCAATTACAGGTGGAACAACCTTTAATCCGCTTATTTTTAACAGCCCGTCTTTCCCTGTTAACGGAACCTATACGATCAGTTATAATACTTTATCTACACCAAACCCTACAGTTTGTCCTTCTTCAACTCAACTGGGTGTATCGGTTACAAAAACCACAACACCGGTAATTACACAAAAACCTGAATTTTGCACCAATGCCGCGTTATTCAGCATGACTGTGAGTCCTGCCGGTGGCGGATGGCTGCCAAATATTAACAGCGCCATAAGCAATGCGGGTGTTGTAAATCCTACGCTTGTACCGGTACCGGGAATGATTGGTACGTATACTGTAGCAGACGGGCCATGTATAAACACCAATACAACTCAATTACAGGTTTCACAATACAATCCTGCAGGCTTCTCTTCGTCAATTGCCCCACTTTGTTTTAACAGCCCTGCGGTAAACCTGATGAGCATTGTTCAGGCTACAACAAATGGTGCCTGGACTGCAAGCGTTGTGAGCAGTACCGGCATATATAATGCCATCCAGTCCAATACATTCTTCCCGCTTCAGCTCCCAACCGGAGTGTATACCGCAACTTATAGCACGGCTTCAAATCCGAATCCATTGTTATGTACTGATCAAAGAACAATTGAAATCTCGGTTCTGCACCCTCAGACACCTGTGATTAACCAGATGCCTCCTATGTGTAACAACGCGAGCCCTCTGCAGTTATCAGTAACACCTGCGGGAGGAATCTGGACAGGTTCACCGTACCTCACAAATACAGGTTTATTTACGCCATCCCTTACTTCACCGGGTAATAACGCTGTACAATACATAGTAGGAACAAGTACCTGTAATTTACAGGAAACCAAGTTTATCAGTATCGAAGCCTTTGTACCTGCAACGATCGTGAGCCAGATACCTGATCTGTGTAACACAACCCCTATTTTAAACCTCTCTCCTTTCACTTTAAGTGGACAAGGCGTTTGGAGCGGCCCTGGTATTTCAGGAACAAGCTTTAACCCTTCCCTTGCGGGTTCAGGAAACTTTATATTGATGCACAGCACAGCGTCTTCACCAAGTGGACTTTGTCCTGACCAGGCAACAGTCGCTGTAAATGTATATTCACTGGCCTTACCACAAATACCTGCAATTCCTAAGATGTGTAACAACGCGCCACCGATCCAGATCCAGGTTAGTCCGGTTGGGGGTTTATTTGGCGGACCAGATATGGGAATTGTGACTCTCGGAGGTTTATTTAATCCAGGAGCAGCTATTATCGGAGACAATCTGATCAATTACAGCATCACTTCCGGACCATGTGTTGCCTACGCTCAAACGGTTATTAAAGTTGAGAAATTCATCTCGGCCGAACTTGCAAAACAACCTACTCCTTTCTGTAAATCGGATGAGCCGTTTAATTTGAATAGCCTGGTTCAGAATCCAGGTGGATACTGGAGTCAGGCTCCGATGTCTCCTGCTATGTCGGGTTCTATGTTCAATCCCGGCCAGGCTTATCTCAATGCTGTAAATACAGTGACCTATTATACCCACTCAGAAACTCCTGATCTCTGTCCTGATCAGAGAGAGGTGAAAATTGAAGTGCGTGATAGCCCGGTTCCGTTGGTTACCAGCGTTCAAACTGGAAGTTGTGTTCCGGTAGAGGTGAATTTCAGCTCTCCTACCTACAATACGGGTACAGGTATCTGGAGTTTTGATGATGGTTCAGAGCCTGTTCAGGGTTACGGCGGCAGCCATATCTTTACTACACCCGGAACCTTCCATATCCAGTATAACTATACGAGCGAGATCGGTTGTAAAGCTCTACCATTTGCTTTGAATCCTGTTGAAGCGCATGAAATTCCAAAAGCTGATTTCTCGTTCCCTGATGAGATCTATATCAATGAACCTCAGATCCAGCTTACCAATTTAACTTCGGTATTAAGCAACAACACTTATGAGTGGAAAATCACTGGCATGTCTCAACCGTTAAATGAGGTAAACCAGGTGGTAGTTTTCCCTAGAATTGGTAAATTCCAGGTAACTCTCATAGCAACATCGCCGTTTGCCTGCAGAGATGAGATCACTAAAACCATCGAGGTGAAAAATATCTTTAATATATTTATTCCAAATTCGTTCTCTCCTAACTTCGACGGTCTGAATGATTATTTTATGCCAACTTTCTCAAAAGAAGGATTAGATACAAGGAGTTTTGAAATGGAAATATTCGACCGCTGGGGTCATTCATTATTCCATACTAAAGACGCTTTATCTAAAGGATGGGATGGCTCAGTGCAAAACAAAGGTGAAGCGCTGAAAGAAGAAGTATATGTTTACAGGATAAAATACAAGGATATGGATGGCAACGCTTATAACAAAATGGGCCACGTTTCCTTGGTAAAATAAAACCCGGAAAACTTTAAAAAAGCTGCTCTAAAAAAGCAGCTTTTTTTATGTCCGTAAGGGTCTGTTCTGTTTTTAAATCCCAAACAAAGAGTTGAAAAAAACAACTGTCTGCGATATAATAGTCCAATTAAGTTTCCATTGAAAGGCTCGATCGGCATTTACCACTATTCAGGTCAAATTGCCCGTAGTACTAATTTGACTAAGCGCTGTATAACAACTTATATATCAACACTTTGACAACAATAAAACCGTTGCGTAATTGATTTAATTTCTCGATTTTTGCTGAACTTCGTATTCATAACCTTTTTAAAATAAATAGATATGACTCTGCCCCAGATCCGTTTTATTGATAAAGACAAGGATAAAGCGAAATTTTTTTCGACACTACGTCAAAGAGTGGACAATTATTTTAAGGAAAAAAAACTCTCAAAACACGCGAACGGAAAGATGGTATTAAAAACCATTATTTTATTGTCGGGCTACATTCTGCCCTTTATTAGCCTGCTTGTTTTTCAACCTTTCTTCGGGATCAGCATTTTACTCTGGATCATCATGGGTTTGTGCCTGGCCGGCATTGGAATGAGTGTTATGCACGATGCCAACCATGGCGCCTATTCTTCCAGCCATAAAACAAATCGTTGGCTTGGACACACACTTAACCTTCTTGGCGGCTCGGTTTTTAACTGGAAGCTCCAGCATAATCTGCTGCATCATACTTATACCAATATTGTGACACATGATCTTGATATTCAGGATAAGGTCATTTTAAGATTTTCGCCACACACCAGGGTTAAATGGGTCCACCGGCTGCAAACACTTTATGCAGTGTTTTTTTATGGAATCACAACTTTATACTGGGCGCTGCTTAAGGATTTTCTACAGTTCGCCAGGTACAAAAAAGATGGCTTGAATAAAAACACATCCAGGCAAAACAACATACTCCTTCTAAAAATGATACTCGATAAAGTATTGTACTTCACTGTTTTTCTATTTGTACCCATCGGGCTTTTTAACCTTCCTGCCTCTGAAATTATACCCGGCTTCCTGACCATGCATTTTGTTGCAGGAGTTATTCTTACCGTTATTTTTCAACTTGCTCATACTGTAGAGGGTACAACTCATCCACTTGCAGATGAAACCGGAACCATTGAAAATAACTGGGCAATTCACCAGATGAATACAACCGTTAACTTTTCCCGAAGCAATAAGTTTATTTCCTGGTACGTTGGCGGCTTAAATTTCCAGGTAGAACATCATTTATTTCCTACAATATGCCACGTACACTATCCTGAGATCTCGGAAATTGTCAAAAAAACAGCGGAAGAATATGGGGTTCCGTATCTTGAAAACATTACTTTTTCTGAAGCGCTCATCTCACATATGAACACCTTAAGGAGATTCGGCAAATTACCGGACATTAACGAAGTGCTCGCATGATCGATCTAGTGTCGTGTCACACAAAACCCTGCCAGGTTATAGGATAAAATTGCGTTGACACAACACTAGTTCACAGCCGATTTTCTATTACCTGCACGAATTAAGCTGCGGCGCGTATCTCTCTTTTTTTTGAACTTTTTACGCGGATTTTTAGAATTCAAGTCATCCATTTCCGCCATTGCTTCTTTCAGTTCTTTCGGCAGATTTTCTTTATAGTTGATCCTGTAAGAAGAAAAACCGTTGTAAGGTATTTTGTCTTCCATTGGTTTTATTTTTATTCTTCCCGAAAACCGTTTATTTTTAAAATAACTCATAAAGGCGGTTTCACGGTCTTTCAGCAATTGCCGGAATTGTTTCTCAACCTCGGCTTCGCCTATCAACGCATAACACTTATCCTGCACTGTAAAAAGCAGTTCCTGCTTCGTATTTGCATTCAGGTAGCGAATAAAAAGAGAATCCTTGATCGACATGTTTTCAATTTCATTCTCTTCGTTCCTGGTTAAAAGTGCCGCCTGCTTTTTATATTTTGCCAGGTAATACCGTTTCTTTGCTTCATATAATACCAGGTATTCCTTTTCCTTTTCAGAATAAACGGATTGATCAATATCCGCCACAGCTGTGGGATTTTCAAGAAGGAATTCCGAAAGTTCGTGTATAAATTTTTCCTGGTCAGACGCCAGGTAATTTTGCCTCATTTCCCATCTGAGAACACGTGAGCGCTGTATTTCGTTTTCAAGGGAACGTACTTTTACACTGTAGCGTGTTGTTAAGGGCTTCATAAAAACATTCTCCATAATATCAAAAACTACGTCTTTAAAATGAAAATTCGGATCCTTTAAATTCCCGGTAATTGGAATCTCATAATCAATCACATTGCCCCGCTCCCTTATAAAGTAAGTGATGAGATGCATGGGAAGGCGCCTGTTTTCCTCGTTCTTAACCCTCTTATAAATTCTCGGATCAATAATGGTTAACCGGTTATATGCCGCGATATTGCCATCGCGCACCCTCCATTTGCCTTTAAGTTCAAGCGTACCCCTGTCCAGCGGAAAAGAGGTGTATTTAATCAGGTAAGGATTAAATAAGGTTACAGGAATCTGATCAAAGTTATAATTCACGTCAAAATCAGAACTATCTTTCGGGTTGATGCTGATAAAAACTTCAGCATTTCCATAAGGCTTTATACCTGTCCCAAAATAAAAATCCACGGGCCGGTTCTTACGTTTGATCGAATCAGCGATAAAATACACAGGGCTGGCGCTGATAGCGAACTTTTCGCCGAGGGTGTAATCATTGTATCTAAAGTCCCCGTCATACATGGCGAGACGGTTAATTTTGTAGTCGCTCTTAAAAAAATTCTTCGCCAATTGTTCAATATACTTTCCAATCTCTATTATAATGTTGAATTCTGAATAGTTCGCAGCTTTTTTTCCGCCCTCGCCAAACATCATCTCAATGTTATTTAAGTAATCATAAAGTTCATACTTGCAAAAAGGTTGAACCAGGGAAACAGAATCGAACGAATATTCTTTATTCTTTGGATGAAGCCGTTCTATATTCATCACAAATTTTTTGAAGGATAGATAATCATCGTCTGTTGTTTTACCAACGTGAAAATCATTGAGCGTAAACAGTCCCCTGGTATTGATGCTCTGAACATCTCCGAAGTTTCCGGTAGCTGTGAAGTCTGCATCGGCCGTGGCCCTGAATTTTCCAAAATTAGAAAGGTCCCTAAGATACTGTTCTATAAAGGACAGATCGTATTTGTTCACTTTTGCCGCAAGCTTGTAGTATGCGCTATCGAGCCCAACCACCATACTCCCCTTAATGTCGCCGCGGTCATTCCCCGAAAAAAAGTCAAATTTTATATTCATGGAATCCCCATCCCACCTCAAGCCCTGAGATGAAACATTGAGTTTTTTTATGGAATACTTTACCGGAATACTCTGTTCGACATAATAAAACTCTCCTTTTGTAATTTCCATATCCAGCAGGTTCAGGTGAGCAGGTTCCTTTTTTCTGGGGCGTGGTTGTTTTGGAGTATAAAATTCGATAATGTCATTAAAATTGATTTCCTCCTTATCCTGAATGACATATACCTTCGGTTCATTGAGGTGCAAGTGATCTATTTCGTAAGTTTTAAAGAGCAGTTTTAACATGGCGAAATTTCCGCTCAGGCTATTGGCGGCTATAAAAACCTGGTCGCTATGATCTTCATATATTTTGATCCCGCTAAAACGAACGTAACCGCTGAATGGATTTACATAGGCTCCTTCTACAGTTATCTCTCTTCCGATAAGCTTTATATCATATTTTTCAAGAAGGTATTTTCCTATAGGAGAAACACAGACAATGACAAGTATGATAAAAACAAGAACGGAACCCGCCGCAATAAAACTTCTTTTTTTGAATTTCGAAACCGCCATATATACTAACTTCTACCCTTCAGTGTTTATACCGATCGCAATATGTAATAGTCCAATTAAATATCATTGGAAGGCTAAACATATTGTTGACCTGCATTTATAGCCAGACTTATTTTGTTTTAAGAATCTTATCAAAGTGTTACAAATGCTATACCTATCTGTGAAAAATTTCATTCTTATTGTACGATGTCCTACAAAACCGGCTGCACTGGCATAACCAGGCAATTACCTGAAAAATACCTCTTGGTGCTTTAACGTTGTTTGGCACTATTGTTGTACTTCGTTACCTGAATTTAACCCGATACAAATTCATAAAAGGGGAGTTATTTACCTAAACTGAGAGAGATATTTTACCCAAATATCACCCAAATGTCCTACTACCTAATACACGGGGGTTAAAAAGGCAGTTCCACCCAAAGAACTGCTTTTTGTTTTATTACTTCTGAAGAACCGGGAAAAGTAAAGAGAACCCAAACCTTAATTAATCGTTTGGCTCTACATGTATCAGAACGTCTGCCAACTGAATAAGTTCCTTCTGTAAATGATCCTTCAGCGAATGCGCGATAACATGACCTTCTCTCACCGTGATGCGCGCATCAACGATGATATGCAGGTCCACATGGTACTTCATTCCTGTTTTGCGGATCAGGCATTTTTCGGTATCGATAATCCCGTTTACCTTTTTTGAAAGCTCCCTTATTTTTATGATAAGATCGTCATTCAGCTGTTCATCCATGATCTCACCAAGCGCCGGGCGAAAGATCTGGTAACTGTTGTATAAAATAATCAGCGATGCAAACAGGGCAGCCCAATCGTCGGCCGCTTCGTAACCCTTTCCCAAAACCAGCGCGGCAGATATCCCGATAAACGCCGCCAGGGACGTAATAGCATCGCTGCGGTGATGCCAGGCATCGGCTTTTATAGCCGAGCTATGCGTTTGCTCCCCCCTTCGTTTTACTATACGGTAAAACATTTCTTTAATGCCAATTATAACACCAAGTACGATCAGGGTATAAGCCTTTGGTAGTTCATGTGGGGTGTTTATGTTCTGAATGCTCTGGTAAGCAATCACAACTGCGGAGGTAACCAAAAATCCAACAACAAGGAACGTAATAAGAGGTTCTGCCCTGCCGTGTCCATAGGGATGATTTTTATCTGCCGGTCTGGCCGCGTATTTTATCCCGAACAAAACCAATAAAGAAGAAAAGACGTCAGATACCGACTCAATTGCATCCGCTATCATGGCATAGGAGTTCCCAAAATATCCCACTACTCCTTTCAAAAGAGCCAGCCCGGTGTTTCCTAAAATACTGAGATACGTTGTTTTTATCGCCTTTTCTTCCGCCTGCATGTGAGGCTAAATTAATTCTTTTTCAACACATCCCCTTCATTCATCCTAATAAATTGTTTTATACTTTAGGAGATTGTGCAAGACATAAGATGTCTGAACTCAAACTATACTATTTCCGCGTCACCTCTATTTCATTATAACTCTGCCAGGGTTTTCTGTCACTCGGCGCGAACCCTGGCAGGGTTTTGTGACTGACAGTATTGAACCCTTCCGGATTTGCACTTTATTTTAGCGCTGGAACAACACTATAACTTCTTATTTTGATTTGCAACAAAAGATCTGTCAGGGTTTAAAATGCCATTACTTTTAATTCCTGATTTACAGCCGGCAAAGCTTTTTTTGTAGTAATTTTGCCCTGTATTTATAAATATCCAGGGTATGTCAAATCCAAATCAGGATCGAAGAAAACTAACTTTTAATGGCGTATTGATCTCACTGGGTATTATCTACGGAGCTATCGGCACCTCCCCGCTTTATGTTATGAGCGCCATCCTCGGGAATGAAGCTATCCGTGCCGATGTAGTAAAAGGTTGTATTTCGGCAATATTCTGGACGCTCACCTTACAGGCTACCCTTAAATACATTATTCTTACCCTGCGCGCAGACAATAAAGGTGAAGGAGGGATTTTTTCCCTGTATACTTTGGTACGACGCACAAAATTCAAATGGCTGCTGGTGCCTGCCATAATAGGGGGAAGTGCTTTGCTCGCGGACGGGGTGATCACTCCATCCATTTCTATTTCAGCCGCTCTGGAAGGACTAAGATTTTACAACCCTGATATCAAAACCGTACCTTTTGTTATTGTTATTTTATTCTTCCTGTTCTTTTTACAACAATTCGGAAGCGGGTTTATGTGGAAACCTTTCGGACCATTCATGAGCCTCTGGTTTTTAATGCTTGGCGCCCTGGGAGTGTATCAGTTAAAAAATGACTGGTCTGTTCTGACCTATCTTAACCCTTACTATGCCTATAATTTGCTTGTTACGCACCCCTTTGGATTTACCATTTTTGGCGCGGTTTTTTTATGTACCACGGGGGCCGAAACCATTTACTCCGACATGGGCCACTCCAATAAAAATAATATCCGCGTTTCGTGGGTCTTTGTAAAAACAATGTTATTGCTCAACTATTTTGGACAAGGCGCCTGGTTGATAGCGCATGAAGGACAGACCCTGCAGGATTTTAAAGGCGCAAGTCCGTTTTATCTGATTATGCCGGAAAGTTTTGTTCCCGCGGGTATTGTTATGGCTACCGTTGCAGCAATAGTGGCTTCACAGGCATTGATCAGCGGCTCGTTCACCATAATTAATGAAACCATCCGCTTAAACCTGTGGCCAAAAGTGAGGGTAAAACATCCCTCACTGCTCAAAGGCCAACTCTATATTCCTTCCGTAAACTGGATCTTAATGTTCGGCTGCATTGGCGTGGTAATGTATTTTAAGGAATCAAAAAACATGCAGCACGCTTACGGGCTCGCCATCGCACTCACGATGCTTATGACAACCACCTTGCTCAACTTCTATATGCACATGAAGCGGTACAACCGGTATTTTATTTATTTTATCATTACTTTTTTCCTGTTCATCGAGATTTCCTTTTTAGCGGCCAACCTGAGTAAGTTTACACATGGCGGGTGGATCAGCCTGTTGATAGCCACTATGCTTGTTTTTGTGATGACCATCTGGCATCTCGCTAAAAAGATCCGCAAGCGTTACGTGGAAATGGTCAGACTGGAAGATCATCAGCAAAAGCTGATTGACCTCAGTCATGACGAATCCCTTACAAAATACGCCACCCACCTCGTGTATATGACCAGCGCCAATAATCCCGAAGAAATTGAATCAAAGATCATTTATTCCATTTTGCAGAAACGTCCAAAACGCGCTGACATATACTGGTTCCTGCACGTAGATGTTATGGACGAACCTTACCGCATGGAATACAGGGTGAAACACGTAGCCTCAGACGATATTATCCGTGTGGATTTCAGGCTGGGCTTCCGCGTTGCACCCAAAGTAAATCTCCTGTTCAGAAAAGTAGTTGAAGATCTTGTTAAGAATAAAGAAGTGGACATAACCAGCCGTTACGAGTCCTTAAGTAAGAACAATGTGATTGGTGATTTTAAATTTGTTGTGGTAGAAAAATTCCTATCCTATGATAACGACCTGCCTGCTTTCGAAAAACTTGTCCTGAATATTTATTTTATCATGAAACATTTCAGCCTCAGCGAAGCCAAAGCATTCGGACTTGACAGCAGTTCCGTCAAGGTAGAAAAGTTTCCCATGGTGATCAGTCAGCCAAAGGACCTGGCCATGCGCAGGATCTACTGATCATAAACTTTTTTTAACACACCAGATGTACTTTTTTTAAATCAGTTATTGATCCCTGTTTCCGGGAAAAAAAATCCATCTGATCAAATCCTTCATTTATAAGGTACAAGCAGTCTCCCGACGAATTTATAGAATTATTAACAAGTTCCGGTGTTAATAATATCCGTCTTTGCGCGTTTCTTTTTAACAAAAAAACAGTTTAAATTTATGATACACACTACTAAGCACGCATGAGTAACAGATTCCTTCTTTTCAGGGAGCGGCCTTTTGAGGCTTATGCCCTTGAAAAATTTTCGGAGATCGCTTCCGACATTGACAACATGAGCGATATTGAAGCGCTAATGTACAAGTACTGTTTTGACGAACTGGTTCAAAAAACGGTGGACGCGTACAAATTCAAACCACTTGACATTTCTTTTGAGAACAAGATGGTAGACCTGATCGACCGGCCTTATCGTGACCGCTCTAATTTCCACGCGGAATATTCTCTTATTGTAACCGGCAGTCCTTATTTCCTGGGCCTGAGGCCGCTGCATGAATCGTATCTTCCTTTTGACCTAAGAGTGGAAGTAAAAGGAAATGTGCTTTCATTTGAGATCGACACGAATTATCACCATGAAGAGCTGAGTCCAGGAATTACCGTGCTTGTAAAACAAGAGTACGACCTGATAAAAAAATACATTCTGCATAGTTTATATAACATGAACCGGACTATCGGGTTTTATAATAGCGAGCTCGAAAAATTTGTGATCCCTTTATTGGCTGACAAATTAAGAAAAGCCGAACGTTGCCTTAAAGCAAAAGAAGCTCTTAATTTCAAATGATCAGAAAAGTGACGTTTGTATGTTCACCCGTGCGGCCTGTTGTGTCATATTAGGCCTTACCATAACGCCGGCCTCTTCTTCAACCGCGTTCTCTGTTATTTTAAAAACCGGCGTCTCATAATAACGGGAGGCAACCACCACTTTTGTGGTACCGGCATGTTGCTCAAATAGTTTTTGCGCAAGCTGAGGAGAGTTATTCTCCTTTGAAAGATGCGATAAGAGAATATGACTTAAAAAAGATGCCCGGTGATTTACAAATAATTCAAGAGCCTGGTGGTTTGACAAATGCCCGTGCGTTCCCCGGATCCGTTTTTTAAGATAAAAGGGATAATTCCCTTCTTCCAGCATTGTTTCATCGTAATTTGTTTCAAGAAACGCAGCATGGCAGCGTTTAAAATTTTCTATCACGTTGCCGCAAAGAGAGCCGATATCTGTAAACACACCGATGGTGATCCCATTTTCTGAAATAATAAAACTATGGGGGTCAGACGCATCGTGAAATTTCGGAAAAGCCTTAATACACAAGCCGCCAACAGTTATTTCCTGATGCGGTTTAAATTCGGTAACCAACTCACTTTCTAACCGGAGCCCTCCCGATCTTAACGTAGGCAGGGTTATATAAACAGGCAGCCGGTGCTTACGGGACAACACTTCTACCCCTTTAATATGATCAGAATGCTCATGTGAAATAAAAATAGCTTTCACTTTTTTAATATCCAGCCCCAGACGTTGTAAACGCTTCTCGGTCTCACGACAGGAAATGCCAACATCTACCAATACCGCCTCCTGTGCATTACCCACATAATAACAGTTTCCGTTACTTCCTGAATTAAGAGACGTGATAAATAAGGACATGTTACAAAGAAATGAAATTACAGATACATATGACCGGTTTATTATAAGAATTTCTCCCCTGTTTTGTTTTCATATGTAGTTCTTTATTGTTTTTTATTGTCATTACTTGTCCCGAACTGGCTTCGGGATGGTATAGCCATGTTAACTTCATTTGTCATCCGCACAAGCTGGCTCATCCCGATAACCTTCGGGAATTCTAAACATTCGCCCTGTTTCGGAAACATGACTATTTTATATGTTTACATACTTGTTTTTAAAGGTTATATAAGCAGATAAAGTCCCCACTTACAATATGATCCGTTGTTATTTCATAAGCTTAAACTGTGTTTGCGAAATTTCCGGGACCGATTATTTCATAATTACATACCCTGATAAACCTGAGACTTCGAAAAGCTTTCGCAACCATCAATGTATTGGATTTACTGAAAACATGCACAAATTGAAGATCGCTGCCAGGCCGGACAAACGTCTGGAGTTTTTTAAGCTGTTCCATTTTATATGCCAGATTCTTGTATAAAACACGTCCACCGGTTTGTTCGCATATTAACATGAGGTTCAGCTTTTCTTTTACCATTTCCATTTTTAACGAAAAGACATCGCCTTCATTTTTACTTAAAAGTTCTTCATATGCCCTCACTGCCTGGTATTCCTGCCCATACTTCACTGCTATTTTAGAAGGTTTATCGCTATACAATTTTATCATAAGTTCCATTCCTTAAAATTAAAAGCTTTAAAGGCACTGTGAAGCTATGATTTGTAGCAATTTAGGAGAAGAAACCTGTTATAAAACGGGGATTGAAGGTAACGGAACTTAAAGTTTGCAACCGGCTAAAAAAAAAAGAATTTTATTGTGCAACGCATTAAAAAATGTTGTATTTTGAGCGAATTAAACAAAAAAAGATGCAAAAAACTGATGGGAAATCTGTGATCTGAAAACACTTAATTATTTACCTTAAAATTAAACATTTCCCCCTTTTAACTTCTATGAAAAAACAAAACAAGACGAGTAAAACAGCTAAAACCCCAACCAAAAAAAATCCTCTCGACTGGAAATACAGAAGAGAAATGATCACAAAATCTATTCCCCTGGAGGTGGACCTCGAAAACCGGCAGATTTTTTTTCAGCCGGGTATTGAAGAAAAGCTGCATCTTGATTTTGGAACAAACAACGTCGATAATCTGATTCAGACCTACCTTGATCCCAATGACCTAAAGACGGTAACCCAATCGCTAACTGAGGCTAAAAAAGGTCTTGAAAAACCAATTCCCTTTAATTTTATTCATCCGCTCACTTCTAAATTATTCAGGTTCGAATACCGCTACCAGATCATTTACGTGAAATATTCTTCTACACGCCTGCATGGGGAACTCATAAAAGTGGAGGGATCCAAAAAAGCCACGATTAAAAAACAAAAATAACAGGGTAAAAACGACCTAAACTTTAAAAAGTTCCTAAAAAAAATCTAAAAATTATTTTTGGCGATCTGATTTTTACATTATTTATTCCGGAGATTGCGTAAGTCTCGCCAATTCAACGATTCAAAGGTTCTAACCTTATCAAAAAAGCAGATTCCATAAATGTTAAAATTTTTCCTAAATCGATTTAATAATTTACATTTGGTACTATAAAACCGGAAAAATGAAAAAATCTTTTATTCTATTCGTCCTGTGCGTGTTTTTTTTTACAGGAAAAAACAACGCTCAATCTTTTTCACCCATACCTGTTACGGGTTATAACCTGGACGGTGTAGCCGAAGCTACAACAGCTCTGGCAACGACTACAGGCTCACTTGACGGAAGCAATTATGTTTTATACAGTGTTTCTTACGGTACTGTTTACAGTGTAAGCACCGGTTTGCCAAACAATGGCCTCATTTCCAGCGGCACCAGTACATATCAGCTGGGAACCTATTCGCTTAACAACATTTGTTTTCTTCCTCCGGGATCTCCGGTGGATTCACTTACATTTGTGACTCCCGCCGCTTATTCGGGACTTAGCTTACTCTGCTTTTCAACTGAAGGAAACGGCAGTATGGATGTGACGGTTCGTTTCACCGATAATACAACACAGACTTATACAAATCAGGCCCTTACCGATTGGTTTGGCAGCGGAACTGCTGTAATAGCCGGCTTTGACCGGGTGAACAGATCGGGTACTACTCCGGCTAACGCCAGTGGAAATCCAAAAATGTTTGCAATTGACCTGGCTATTAGCTGTGCTAACCGGGCCAAACTTGTGAAGAACGTCAAGTTCCAGAATCTTACAACCAGCACTCATCGTAATTGTATTATGGCAATTTCGGGAGCCGCTATGCCTAACTATTCGGTTTCAACCAATCCGGTTTCATGCAATAATGGTACTAACGGCAGTGCGATTATTACAGCGCTGGGAGGAATTCAGCCATTTACCTATACCTGGTCCACCAGCCCTGTTCTGACGGGCAGCACCGTTACCGGACTGGCCGTCGGCGTTTACAGCATAACCGCGCAGGATGGGGGATTATGCCCGGTTACTGTAACCGCAGCTATTAACCTGTCGCTGGTAACACAACCCTCATTAAATGTTACTTCGAGCGCTGCAACGGTATGCGCCGGATCATCGGTGGTGATAAGCGCGTCGGGGTCAAGCACCTACACCTGGAACACGACGGCTAGCACCAATACCATAAGTGTATCGCCTCTTGCCACTACTGTATATACTGTAGGCGGAGTGACCTCGGCCAATTGTTACCGCACCGGAAGTATTACCATTAATGTAAATGCACTTCCGGTGATTACATTCACAACCCCAGCTGCCATCTGTCTTAACGCGCCACAGCTTCCATTAACCGCGGCGCCTGTGGGTGGTAACTATGGCGGGGCGGGAGTAACCTCCAATACATTTCATCCTAACGTAGCCGGCGTGGGAACCAAAACCATTTCGTATACCTATACCGATGCAAATGGGTGTGTAGGTAATGTCATTAATACCATCGTGGTTAACGCAGTACCAGCTCTGACCTTCACCTTGTCTCCAAATTCACTTTGTACAAATTCCTCTACCTTAACATTAAGCGGAGCGCCTTCGGGCGGCACATTCACAGGCGTAGGGGTTAGCGGCTCTGTGTATTCGCCGTCCGTTGCCGGCGCAGGGCCACAAACCGTTTCTTATACTTATACAGATGCCAACAATTGTACAGCTTCGGTAACTTCCTCGGTTATGATCAATACCGTTCCGACAGTTAGCATACTGACCACAAAAAAGCTCTATTGTCTTTTCAATCCAACACTTTATTTAAACGCACAACCGAGTGGTGGCATATTTAGTGGCGCGGGTACAACGAGCGTGGGTATTTTTTCACCTGCCAATGCGGGTGTAGGCACACATGCGATACTTTATTCTTATACCAACGGCAATGGCTGTACGGGTACCACAGTATTCTCCGCTACCGTGAGCGCCTGTAGTGGAATTGGAGCAAATGCAGTTAATACAAATGAATACACAGTGTATCCAAACCCCAACAATGGTTCATTTATTATTACAGCCGCAAATGATGTGAGTCTGGCTCTGTTAAATGATCTTGGACAGGTGATCCGTGTGTTTAAGCTGGATGAAACAAATGCACATTCAATTCATGTCAGTGATCTGCCAGCCGGGGTTTATTTCCTGAACGGTCAAAATACTTCTCAACTGATCAGGCAAAAAGTGGTCGTAACAAAATAAGATCCAAATAAACGATTAAAGAAGGACTAAGTTGATTTTAAACGACTTAGTCCTTTTTTTATCCCTGACCTTGTGCCCTTGTTTCTATTTATTAAATTAGTAGTTTATTTAAAATTTCTAAACCTAACACAATGAGAAAACTAACCTTCCTGTTATTAGCGTTTATTATTATGATCAATAACGCCTCCTCACAAACCTTTACTTTAAAGAGCTCTGATGTAGGCGGACAGGCCACGCAAAAGCAGGTCTTTAATGGCATGGGTTGTACCGGACAGAATATTTCCCCGCAATTATCCTGGGAGAATGCGCCCGAAGGAACGACCCATTTTGCAGTGACTATGTATGATAAGGATGCTCCGACCGGAAGCGGTTTCTGGCATTGGGTGATCTTTAATATACCGGCAACAGTAACGGAACTGAAGTCCGGAGCCGGTGAAATTGTAAAAAAACTGGCGCCGAAAGAAGCAATACAGAGTGTGACTGATTTTGGGAAACCAGGTTATAGCGGACCATGCCCTCCACCGGGGGCGCCTCACCAATATCTTATCACCATATACGCACTTAAAAACAAAATAGAGCTTGATAAAAACGCGCCACCTGCCATGGTGGGATTCTACCTTAACACTAACATGCTAAGCAAGGCATCTATTGTTATGTATGCGAAACAATAAGAAAACAGCTATAAAAAAGCCTCACTCATCACTTTAAGTCACAATTGAGAAATAGAACCAGAAAGTTTTTATTTCTCAGTTTTTACAAAATACCTTGAAATAAGATCTCCTGCCGAGATTATTCTGATGTTGTAAAACCCGGCTGCGAGGTCACGTAAATCGAGAGTATACTTATTTTCGCCAGGATCAAGCTGAATTAAAACAACTTCCCTCCCTAAGAAATCGATCAGACTTAATTCTGTAATTTTATCATGTGTGTTTTCGATATTTAATTCTTCAGAAGCCGGATTTGGATATATCTTGATTCTGCTCTCCCACTTGCTTTTATTGAACCCGGTAACACAGGAGTTTGAGTAATTTATGATTTTTATCCCGCTCCACTCCGATCTGAAAGGAATGTAGAAAGGCCACGTGGAAATGTAAGCAAGATAAACCTGGTCACGATAACGTCCCAGTCCCCATGTGCCCATACTATCCGCCTTGCTTCCAAATTGGGAACAGGAATCCGGGACGAGTGGATTACTCACATTTACAGCGAGTAAATCTGTTCTTCCCGCGCTCATGAATACAAGCTGACACTGAGGGTCAAATTCAATTTCACTTGTATGGCCGGGGCTGTTAAACCAGGTATTAGCCGGGGTTTCGCACTTCCATGGATTCCACCAGCCGACCTGCGTTATGTGCGAGGTATCCTTCACATTAAGAATTTCCATGCCGCAATAATCCGCTGTTACGTAAATAAGTGTGTCGTTTAAAACCAAATTGTTGTAAGCGCGGGGTCTGGCATTCAATAAAGGATTGGAGTACCGACCCGTTTCTACGAGGTTGTTTTTATTGGAAGTGTTGATAATCCTGACTCCTCCTGCATCATAACAGAGGTAAAGAATATTATTTTTTACAACCATGCTCCGCGCATTGATCTTTAATTGATCAGACGAACCTGGATTATTTACCGGAAAATTAACCGAAGGTTTAAATACTGATACTAATAGTATGCTGGAAGGATTGCTCACATCAAATACAAGCAATCCATTTTGCATCGCCGCGAGATAAGCGTAGTTCCCTTCAAGCGCAACATACCCTGCACCACTGTTGGCAGTATACGAATAAACACTTTTAACCAGTGGCGATGCAGGTGTAGAAACATCAATAATGGCCATACCAGACTTTTGTGCAGTCGCACTAAAAATATCGCCTAAGGCCAGATAGAGATAACTACCCGATTGAGTAATGCTATTTACATCCAGGTTGGCGAGCAAAGAGGAAGGAACCGTACTTAACAAAACAGGCGCGTTGATATTTGAAATATCATGTATAATAAGTCCTGAGCCCTTACCGGCAGTATACAAAAAAGGTTTTGACAAAGCAGTATCTCTCCTGGCGGTCATATAGTGCTGAAACAAGGGAGAACCTGAAGGAATGTTTTTCTGATGCTGAAAATTTACAGGAGCAGTACATTGTGACCAGCTTTGATTCCAGGCAATGCATGTAATGGAAAAAATAATCCATGAGAAGTTTTTTATCCACATCATAGTTTAAATTTATAAAATAAAAATTAAGTTTATAGGATCAACCAGAACCGTCTTATACATGACAACCGGGGATCTTTTACACATTCGTTTGGTTAATCAGCAGATCATTGACAGTAAGCTAAAAACGCCGCAACAACTGGTGGAGTGGATGGCTGCCATGCAGGCGCAGGAATACGCGATGGCAAAATGGGCCATAGGATTAAGATTACGCGGAACAACCGAAAACGTTATCGAAAAAGCATTTAATGAAGGGAAGATCCTTCGGACTCATTTGCTCCGGCCAACCTGGCACTTCGTGAGCCCGAAGGATATCCGCTGGATGCTCGAACTGACCGCCCCACGGATCCACCAAGTCAATGGGCTTATGTGCCGGAAACTCGGGCTGGATGAAAAACTGCTCCGGAAATCGGTACGTGTTTTTGTAAAAGCCCTGGAGGGTGGAAAACATCTGACCCGCAATGCACTTAAGGAAAAACTTGCGAAGAACCAAATTAGTTGTGAAGGCTATAGCCTCGGCCATATCATGATATATGCAGAACTGGAAGGGATCGTATGCAGCGGCCCGCGCGAAGGCAGCCAATTTACTTATGCCCTGCTGGATGAAAGAGTGCCCGCGCAAAAAAGATTAAAACGAAGCGAGGCGCTGGCCGAATTAAGCAAACGTTATTTTTCCAGCCGCGGACCAGCTACCATGCAGGACTTTACCACCTGGAGCAACCTTACCGTAAAAGATGCAAGGGAAGGAGTGGCTTCACTCGGGAAAAAACTGGTAAAAGAACATACAAATGGCAAGGAATATTTTTTGTTGCCTTCGGGTCCCGAAATAACAGAACCGCTTCCCTCCTTTTTAATGCCTGATTATGACGAATATGGGATGAGTTACAAAGACCGCCGCGAAATTTTTGATCAGGATAAATATACAGCGTCGGTCAGTCGCGGAAATCCTGTCTTTAACAGGATGATCGTCCTTAATGGTCGGATAGAAGGGACCTGGAAAAGAACATTTGAAAAAGGAAAAGCAGTTATTGAAACGTTTCCGTTTTCAAAACTGGATAAAACAAAAAAAACGGCACTTGAAAAGGCGGTGGGAGATTACCTGGCTTTTGTAGGAAATGCACAAGAATAAAGTCCCCGTTATTCTTTTACAAATTTCAGGGTGATAAAACAGAAATGATAACGTTGAGTTTCTTAAGGTAATATGCATTACCACTCAAAACTTATTCCTTAAAAATGCGGCGCACCAGGAGTGTCCCTCCCTTCAGGTCCAGCATGCATAGATTGTAAACACCGGGTTTCAAAGTGCTGAGATCGAGAGATAGTTCTTTTTCTTTAGTTAACCAAATCTGTTCAGACAACAATATCTTGCCAAGAACGTCCGTTACTCGTAACGTAGCATCTCCGGTTCTGTTTGACCTGATGTAAAGGTTTGAATTTACGGGATTCGGGTAAAATAAGGTGGAATTATTTTCTTCAATTCTCGTAAGGCCAGTACAGGCATTAACATTTACAGCAATAAGGTTTGGTACTGAAATGCAATTATTTGCATCTCTTGTTTCTACTGTATAAGAAGTTGAATTTTGTGGAAAGATATTAACCGTCGGTGTAAAATAACCGCTGATACTTATTGGAGGCGCATTCAACGCCTCAGTCCAGATATAAGTAAATGCCGAAGCGGGACCTGTAGCAGGGGATCCAAAGTTAACAACAGACAGGCTATGCGTGTCACCCACGCACATCATAACCGAAGGGGGCGCAACCTCTATCGTAAATTGCGGGATCACCGTCACACAAACAATTGCGGAAGCCGAACAGATTTGTGTTGAGCCTATTACCGTGTAACAGGTAGTAGCCGCCGGTCTTACATCAAATGTTGGACCTGTATTAGGAGTCCCTGTATAAGGGAACCATACAAACGTATTGGCTCCCGAAGCAATTAGTTGTGCTGGTTTTGAAAATTTCGGGAAATTGTTTGTGATGCAAGTGGTAGGACTTGTTTGCGTTACACCTATAGTTATTGGGGACTTTAACCCGATAGTTACGGTGTTTGTCAGATAACAACCATTGCTGTGACCCGATACGGTATACGTTCCGGGTGTTGCTACAAGACTTTGCTGAAATACTGGTGAAATAATACCCGTACCCATCCAGGTATAACTATTAGCTCCAAAAGCTGTAACCGTTGATGTAAATCCTGCACATACCGAATGAAATACAGAAACAACCGTTATGGAACCATTACCCGGAAGCGGAGTGACAAACAAAACCTGTGTAAATGAAGCCGTGCATGCTCCTAAAGTACCCGTTACATTATAAGCAGTAGCGACAGTAGGACTTACAACAATCACCGAGCCGGTTGTTGTACTTAACGGCGCTGTGGATACCCAGGAATAACTGCCTGCTCCGCTCGCGGTAAGCGTGGCAGATTCGCCAGGGCAGATGCTCGTGGATGAAGCCGCAACAGATACAGTTGGCGTTATGTTTACCACAATGGTGTTTGTCGCGTAGGAAAATCCACTGCCGCTTAATATTCCCAGACCTATTGTGTAGGTACCCGCAGCAGGAAAATTGATTGTTGTGCTCGCGGAAGAAGACGCTGAAAAAACCGGGCCTGAAGGTGAAGCAGCCCAGCTATAGGCCATCGCGGAAAGTGTTCCTGAATTGGCAGTTACAGAAACAGTGTTTCCTGAACAAAGGGAAGTAACCAGCGTAAAGCTCGCCTGCGCATTTAGCCTGGAGGTTAAGATTCCCGCCATTAAAAATAGCGTGGTGATAAAAGTTTTCATTGGGTTTTTGTTTGGGTTATATAATATTAAGGAAAATTTTTGACGATTCCTATTCGTTCATCAGTTCATTGCTTTACCATATGAACCGGCCTGACATTTTCATTTCCTCCATAAAAATATACGAAATAAATACCGGCGGACAACTCTCCTACTGCTAGTTCATTACTGCTTGTTTCTGTAACCTCTATTGTTTTTTCAAACATTACTTGTCCCGCGAGGTTTCGTATTTTTATCAGAACAGGACCCATGCTACTCCTGTGAAAAAATAATTTATCCTGAACCGGGTTAGGAAAGATCCAGCTAACAGAAGTATTCCCTATTTCCTCTATAGCGGTACAGGTTGAAACAGTCACACAAACAACCTGTGTGCCCACGCAGTCTGGATTAGTACCCGTAACTGTGTAACAGGTGCTTGCTGTCGGTGAAACTGCTGTAATTGCACCAACTGAAAAGGTCATGTATGATGGGTTATACGGGGCCCAGGAATAATTTAACGCCCCTGAAGCCGTGAGCGTTATCGGCTCGAGTGAATCGCCATCATTAATACAGATGAGAAGCCTGCTTGCTGAAACAGCCGGTGTAAAACCCGGTGCCAGTCCAATAAAAACAGTGCTCGTATCAAAACAAAGATCGTTGGCCCCGACAACGACATAAGTTCCGGCTCCAACAGCGATTGAACTTTGTGGAACACCCCCGGTAAAAGTATTACCTGTCCAGGTATAGGTCGTGGCGCCATTGGCCGTAAGGGTCAGATTAGAGCCGGCACAAACCACACTTGGCCCCGGAGCAATAACCAGGGTGGGATAGTTATTCACCTGTTGGGTGAATGACGTAGAGCCAATGCAGCCAAGACTGCTCGTGCCCACTATTGTATACGAAACGGTCCCGCTTGGAGAGATATAAGCGGAGCTGTTGGAATAAAAAAACAAGCCTGTAGCCGGCGTCCACGTATAAGAAGCAGCGCCACTGGCCGTGAGGGTCGCATCCTGCCCCGCGCAGGTCGTCGGAGAGGTTGATGCAAGAGTAAGTGTGGGCAGCGGGTTAACAGTAACCACTTGCGAACCAACGGACGTAGAAGCTCCCGCGGAAGCGCCCATCATAACCGTATAAATACCTGGCGCTGAAAATGTAATATCCGTAGTAAGAGAATTTGGAGAAGAAAATACCGGACCTGAAGGGTTTGAAAACCATTGATAACTTGTGGCGGGAAATGTGCCTGTGCTGGCTGAAACTGTCGCTGTTGATCCGGCACATAATGGAGTTGGCAGGGTAAACGTAACCTGGGCATTTGAACGATCCACTAAAAAGAGAAAAGTAAAAACGACTGTAATTCTGGGCAAATATATCATACATCTAAATTAATTAAATTAGCAGCATGTTTTTTAGCGGACTAATTAATTTTAAACACCTTCCTTTTAATACTTAATAATTAACCAAACTTTAACCCATGGTAAAGGAATCCATACAACGCCTTGACGATCTTTGTAGACAAATCCCTCCTCTGCTTTCAGCGATCCCTGAAAACATTTTTTCAAACAAACTTTCTGCAACAAAATGGAGTAAAAAAGAAATCCTGGGTCATTTAATAGACAGTGCGACAAATAATCACCAGAGATTTGTCAGAGTACAGTGCGAAGACACCCCCTTTATTTTATACGATCAGAATAAGTGGAACACCTATAATTATTATCATTCCCTTGATGGCCGGCAACTTATTTCCTTCTGGGCTCTTTATAACGCGCACCTCGTTTCTGTATTAAGAAATATTCCTGCAGAGACTTATGTGCGGAAATGCCGCGTCGGTGAACAAGAGGTCGTGTCACTTGAATTTCTCATAACCGATTATGTTGTGCACCTGGAACACCATCTGAAACAGATTGTTAATTATGAATAGAAATTCTTCTTTCAATGTATTTTTCTCTAACTTTAATTAAGTTCCTGATCCTTTCGCATTAAAATAATACGGTTCATTATTATTCGCATACAAATACATTGGACACCGGAATAAACTAAACCACTATCGGCTGGAAGCCAATAGGTTTGAAGAACAAAGAATGAAATTCTTTAACATACAATCAGAAGCCGTCATTGCGAACGGAATGAAACAATCTCTTGTTGAGACTGCTTCGTGCTTACCTTTGACGTTTTTATGCCTAATTAATTTTCAACCTGTGTGGCTTACAAATAACGCAAGTTCATACCAGAACCAACAGTATCCCAATAAACTGGAGTTGGACAAATTCCAGAGCTTATCTCCGGATATGTTTCTTTATGTTACTTTTTCTAGTCAAAAAGTAACCAAAAGACAGGCCAAAAATATTTTCCACGCGCCTCGCAGAAAACTACGATTTTTACGCTCCCTGACGCACAAGCTCCGTTCGCTAAAATCTTGTTTTCTAGCTTCACCTCTCCTCAGCTCCGATTTTTGGCCGGGCCAACGCACGCGGGAATGGGCTAGCGGAAGATCTTGGAGCGTTATTTTTATTGATTTTCAGACATGGAATTATCCCTCGCAGTGACGATACATGTGTTTTTAGAAACCGAAAGTGTTACGCTGAAGCGTATAGTTTTAACTAATGATTGAGATCAATGAACGTTTACATTTACCGGGTTACCGACAAGCGCATAAATAAGACATAAAATGCCAAAGCTCTCTACAAATAAATTTGTCAAGCTGTTTTTCTTCGGAAATTACTTTTACGGTGTTTGCGCTGTTGCGCTTTCTATAGAAGGGGCGCTGCAACAACATTATCCGCTTAACGATCTGCTTTATTATGTCCTAGCTTTTTCCTCCACCATTGTTTATTACACCAATGCCTACATCCTTACTGAAGTGTCGGACGATATTGCAAATATCCGCTCCATGTGGTACGCCCGCAATAAAAGATTCATGATGGGTAACCAGTTGTTTTTTCTTCTTGTGGCTTTGTTTTGCGGAGGAATTTTCCTGATCAAACGCTGGGAAAGTATTCTCGCCTTAAATGGCATGGAATGGTTTCTTCTGCTCATTTTCCCACTTGTGTCGACCTTCTATTACGGAGTGGATAGTAAAGTATTCGGGAAGATCAACCTGAGAAATGTGGGCTGGCTGAAGCCCTTTATTATTGGATTTACATGGGCCGGGCTTGCGAATATTTATCCCATATTGTATAGTTGTATCGACAACGGTCAACATTACCACCCCACGCTGGTTGGTGGTTTTTTATTTCTAAAGAATTTTATGTTCATCACGATCCTGTGTATTATGTTTGACATTAAAGACTATGCCATGGATTATAATGCCCAGCTTAAAACCGTAGTTGTAAAGCTCGGGCTTCGCCGGACCATTTTTTATTTTATCATTCCACTTTGTTTTATCGGTCTTGGATCTTTTCTGATTTACGCGATGGCCCAACACTTTTCTACATTAAAAATCCTCATTAACACCATTCCTTTTATCCTGATCATTACAGTCGCGTATTCCATGTACAGCCGGCGTTCAATTTTTTATTACCTGATCATTATCGATGGCCTCATGCTTGTTAAAGCCCTTTGCGGGATAACAGCCATGACTTTTTTTTAGATTCAATACCTACTGGCCTATTTTTGAGATGACTTCTAGTTAAAATTCTACCATGGCTTGTAAAACCTTATTTTTTCGCTAGCTTTGTTTAAACGGTTTTCCATTGATCTTAAATCTCCATATCATGAAAATTAATTTTATTACTTCTTTCTTTACCTTGTTTTTTATTTTACTGAGTTCGCTTGCACCGGCCCAGAAATCAAAAACGGTTGCTGGAACCAATCAAAGGAATCCTGCTTCTTTTACAATAAACAAAACAGATTTTGAGAATTTATTTTCGAAAAGAATAAAAGAAACTATCAGCGTCAAAACCAATAAGTATCTTGATAAGTCGAGCGTACTCATGAACAGCCTGAATGGCGATACCAGATTCATGAAGATCAAACTCCATTATTTTGCAAATGCCTACCTGATGGTGCAGGTAAATGGGGAATACTCCACACAGATCTTTGTTCTTTCAGACGACAAATCGGTATTTTATAAAGGACGCATAGATAATGGGATTGTGACCATGACCAAGTGCAACGAGGACGATATAGTATCTGAATAAACAGTTTATTTTTCAACCAGCGAAAAAAATTACCATGTTATCACGAATCAAATTTTTAATCAGTTTTACATTTCTCACTTATGTTAGTTTTGGGCAGATCCCCCTGTTAAACAGCTCACCCGCCATTACCAACAAGGTGATATATCTCGACTTTGACGGACAGGTAGTGAGCGGTACCGCCTGGAATTCGGGAAACACTGTAAATGCCCAGGCCTCAACGATGTCTTCCGCTAACATAATCCAGATCTGGAAAAGGATCTCTGAAGATTACAGGCCCTTTGACGTAAATATTACAACAGATTCGGTGCGGTTCAATAATGCCGCTCCTAACAAACGAATCCGCGTGGTGGTTACACCAACCAGCGCATGGTACGGATCGGCAGGCGGAGTTGCCTACGTTGGAAGTTTTACCTGGGGCGGAACTCCAGGCACGCCTTGCTGGGTATTTGAAAACCAATTAGGCTACAGCCCTAAAAGTATTGCAGAAGCTGCCGCGCATGAGGTGGGCCACACACTCACCCTGAAACATCAAAGCACCTACAACACATTAACCTGCGCAAAAACAGCGGAATACAACCCCGGCACCGGCAGCGGTGTTACATCCTGGGCGCCTATTATGGGTGTTGGTTATTCCAAGAATGTAACCATCTGGCACACAGGTACCAGCGCTACGGGTTGTACAACCATCCAGTACGACCACGGTAATTCGGGAGTCGGGATCACGAGCACGAACTACCTGAGTTTTTTGCCTGATGATGTTGGAAATACATTCGGTACCTCTAAAATCCTTAACCTAACTTCTCTCACTTTGTCTGATTCAGGACTTATTACGACACCGTCAGATATTGACACTTACCAGTTCACTATCTGTAATAACCGTAACGTGTCCATCGCCGTAAAACCCTGGGCGCTTGATACTACTAACTACTCCGGAGCCGACCTGGACCTGCGTTTTTTCCTGTACGATGCTGCAAATAGTTTATTGGCAGTTGACACCCCACTTACGAAACTGCATACTCTTGCCGGCGTGAACCTCACACCGGGCACTTATTATTTCACAATCGACGGTGGAAGGTCTTCCTATTACAGCGATTATGGAAGCCTGGGGAAATATTATATTAAAATTAAGGCTACCAACCCGCCTGCACTTGGCAATACGATTATAACGGCAACAAGCGTTTGCGCGGGGCAGAATACATCCTTAAATTATTCGTCCAATGGAACGCCAACACAATGGCAGTGGACAATTAGCGGTCCTTCTGCAAACACATTCACTACACAAAACCCTTCTATTGCATTTAGTGCAGGAATCCACACGGTGAGTTTACTTGCCACCAGCGCGTCTTCATTAAGCTGTCCTGCAACTATTACACTGAATGTAGGATCTGCGCCTACTATTTCCGTGATCAGTACCAATACGGTTTTATGTCCTGGCAAAACATTGACTCTTTCGGTAAGCGGCGCCTCATCCTATACCTGGCTTCCGGGAGTTTTGGGTGGCAGCACACAGATCGTTACTCCCTTGTCAAATACAAATTATACAGTTAATGGCTCAAACGGCACCTGCATCGGCTCAACTATAATTCCTGTGAGCCTTAGCCCTAATTTTACCGTTACTGGTTCCGCATCTTCTACTAATATTTGCGCGGGAGAATCTCTTACTCTTACCGGCAATGGCGCAACGAGCTACACTTTTAATCCTGGAAATATCACAAACAATCCGGCGGTCGTAAATCCGTTATATCCGACAGTGTATATCGTGACCGGAAAAAACAACACCTGTACAAAGGCCGCCGCTATTTCAATTACAGTAAGCCAGCGTTTCGATATTTTTCTTAACACCAGCGCTACGGAAGTGTGTTCCGGTGAATCTGTTACTCTCACTGCCACCGGTGCAAACAATTATACTTTTAATCCCGGCGGGCTTACAGGTTATATAGTTGTCGTGAATCCAACGGTTAACACAACCTATTCAATTCTTGCTAAAGACAATGGCGCATGCATAGAAGATACCACCATCACTATTACTGTTAAAGTGTGTGATCTGACCCGGATTAAAAATGAAAAACAACATTCGGAGATCCGCATTTATCCCAATCCATCACAGGGAAATTTTATGATTGAAACTGAAAACGCTGCCGATAAAATTGAGGTCCTGAATACGATCGGGCAAAGCACCTATACAAAAATACTTACCGGAAAATTAACGGAGATAAATGCTTCGGGCTGGGCGCCTGGTATTTATTTTGTAAAACTATATAACAAAGGCAAAATTATATATACCGAAAAAATAATTGTAGAATAAACAGCCCGGAGTATGGAAAAAGTAATTCTCAGCGATAAACTTTCTCTCTTTTCAGATCACTGGAATCCACGCATCGTGGGAGAGCTGAACGGCCAGCATGTAAAACTGGTGAAGCTTAAAGGTGAATTTGTATGGCACAAACACGATCAGGAAGACGAAATGTTCTATGTACTTGAAGGCACTTTGAAAATGGAACTCCGGGACAAAACAATTATTTTACACCCTCATGAGTTTTTAATCGTTCCCAAAGGAACTGAACACCGGCCCGTTGCCGATCATGAGGTTTCCATCATGCTCTTTGAACCGGCGGGAACCTTAAATACCGGGGATACAAGAAATGATTTTACAAAAGAAGACCTCCAGAAAATATAAAAGCTAAGCATTAGTGTTGAAACAAATCACTCTCCACGTTATTTAATTTTTCTTTGATGAGCTCGTTTTCAAGGTAAACATCCTATTTTTCTCTTATCATCTGAAACTATCTAAAATCCTGCTTCAAAACCAATTCAATGGTTAAGATTCACCCTTAAAAGTCCCTAAATTTAGCTATCTTTATTGCCTTAATTTTATTATGAAAATTTCAAACAATTGGCTTAAGACACTTATAAACAGCGACATTTCTGTGGAAGAAACGGCAGAAAAGCTTACTGCTGCCGGATTGGAAGTAGAAGGAATTGAACAGGCCGAAACTATAAAGGGGGGGCTGAAAGGACTGGTCGTGGGTCATGTCGTAGAATGTGGAAAACATCCTGATGCTGACCGTCTGAGTCTTACCAAAGTGGATATCGGCACGGGCGAGCTTTTATCAATTGTATGCGGGGCGCCAAACGTGGGCGTGAACCAGAAAGTAATTGTAGCCACTATCGGCACCAGATTATATCCTGTGGAAGGAGAACCTTTTGAAATTAAAAAATCGAAGATCCGGGGCGCCGTGAGCGAAGGAATGCTCTGCGCGGAAGATGAGATCGGACTTGGAAAAAGCCACGCGGGAATCATGGTCCTGCCGGACAATACGATCATCGGCACGCCCGCTTCCGAGTATTTTAAACTGGAAAATAATGCGGTATTTGAAATTGGCCTTACACCTAACAGGAGCGATGCCGCTTCCCATTTGGGTGTAGCGAGGGACCTGGCTACTATTTTAAACTCGCAGGGAAATACCCGCCGCTATGAAATTGACATTAAGGGTCTTCATGAACTGGGAGAAGCTACGGGTGTGAACCAGGTAGAAATTGAGGTAAAAAATACGGAAGCCTGCCCAAGATATTCCGGGCTGGTTATAAGTGGCATACAGGTAAAAGAAAGTCCTGACTGGTTAAAAAACCGTTTACAGGCCATCGGCATACGTCCGATCAACAACATTGTTGACATTACAAATTTTGTAATGCACGAGCTTGGGCAACCCATGCATGCTTTTGATCTTAATAAAATAAAAGGGAAAAAGATCATCGTAAGAACGGCGATAGAAGGGGAAAAATTTAAAACGCTGGATGAAGTGGAACGAACTCTGAAAGCCAACGATCTCATGATCTGCAATGAAAGCGATCCAATGTGTATTGCAGGAGTTTTCGGCGGTATTGAAAGTGGCGTCACAGAACAAACAACGTCCGTTTTTCTGGAGAGCGCGTATTTCAACCCATCCTTTGTGCGCTGCACTGCCAAACAGCACGGTCTGAAGACAGATGCTTCTTTCAGGTTTGAAAGAGGCACAGACCCCGACATGACCGTTACGGCTCTTGTGCGTGCCGCCAATTTGATCTTTGAAGTTGCGGGTGGCAGTCTTAGTATGGAAGTGAAAGATCATTACCCGGAAAAACTATTGCCATACAAAGTGGGTTTTTCTTATTCAAATTGTAATGAGCTTATTGGCAAAGACATTGATAGGAATGTCATTAAAACGATCATACTTAACCTGGGTATTGAGATCGAGAACGAAGGATCTGACGGGCTTCTGCTTATGGTGCCACGATACAAAACCGATGTAACCAGGGAAGCCGATGTTATTGAAGAAGTGATGCGAATTTATGGATACAACAATGTGGAAGTAAGCAAGAGCATTTCCTATACGGCACATCACGAACCTGCAAATTTTGATGTAGTGCTGGATAACCGCGCCGGCGCTCTATTGGAAGGATTTGGATTTAATGAGATCATGAGCTTATCCCTTACCAAAGAATCGTATTACGGGGAAAACAACACCACTGTTAAAATTTTGAATCCCCTGAGTGCGGATCTAAACGTTCTGCGTGCAGATATGATCTATAGTGGCCTGGAGGCCATTGCCTATAACATCAACCGTAAAAATGCCGACCTTAAATTTTTTGAAATTGGTAAAACCTACCAGCAGCCAAACAGGGAAGAAGCCAGATACAAAGAACAAAAGCACCTGGCAATATTTGTGACGGGTAGTTTATTTAACGAAAATCCATACGGGCTTTCACATAAATCTGACTTCTCATTTTTGAAGTCGGTTATAATTAACTTATTGGACAAATGCGGGATTAAGAACTATAAAAGCACGGAAAGTTCCTACACGGAATTTGACCTGGGCCTGAGTTACCAGTTAAATAGCAAAACCCTGGTTGAATTAGGTTCGGTTTCCAGATCACTTTTGAAAAAATCCGGCATTTCACAACCAGTATTTTACGCCTGTGTAAACTGGGAAATGCTCGCAAAAGAACTTTCAAAACAAAAAACAGAATTTGAGGAAATAAGCAAATTCCCTTCTGTAAGAAGAGACCTGGCGCTGCTTATCGACAGATCTGTAAATTACAAACAGATAGAAGATCTTGCCTTCTCTACCGAACGCAAACTTTTGAAAGAGGTGAACCTGTTTGATATTTATGAAGGCGAAAAACTGGGAAATAAAAAATCCTACGCCGTAAGTTTCACGTTACTGAACAACGAAGCTACACTTACAGATAAACAAATTGATGGCGTCATGGAAAAACTCATTTCGAATTACAAAGAAAAGCTGGGCGCGGAATTGCGCTAAGATCTCTAGAAGTCATCTCAAAATACCTACTGGCCTGTTTTACTTTGTCTTTTTGCTATACATATATGCTCGCTCAAAAAGCCCTTGGCTTTTTGCCGTACTTCGTTGCTTTTCTTGTCAAGAGGTCGCTGAGCCATTGACTTCGAAAAGCGTCTTGTCTGAATGAAATCCCCGATAGCCATCGAATAGGCGTCAAGTTAAATATGATATTTTATTAAGGAAATTTGCTCTATTTCTGGACTCGTAGACAATTAACCTTTGACTATAGA
>Ga0208492_1000401_pt1 | contig 37651 bp, 52 predicted proteins | sample Subbioar_CSW14AB_FD_184820 | JGI IMG/M metagenome (GOLD analysis project Ga0208492, IMG submission 184820) | Serpentinite rock and fluid subsurface biosphere microbial communities from McLaughlin Reserve, California, USA - CR12Mar_CSW14AB (SPAdes) | ecosystem: Environmental > Terrestrial > Deep... | reverse complement strand
TGGAGAGCTGGCTGGAGAGCTGGCTGTAGAGCTGGCTGTAGAGCTGGCTGGAGAGCTGGCTGGAGAGCTGGCTGTAGAGCTGGCTTACGAGCTGGCTGTAGAGCTGGCTGGAGAGATCAATCTTGCTCAGCGGGCCCTTGCGGGCCCCCTTCGCAAGCTGCCGGATCGCCGCGATCGCCAGCACGCACATCATCGGCGAGCTGAAGCACAGGAACATCGGCGCCGGCTTGCCGAGCTTGTTCTCGTAAATCCAGGCGATCGCCTTCTTGGCCTTGTCGAAATCCGCCGGCTGGGTGCTGAGGCCGATCTCGCGCCAGTGTTCGCGGTGGGTGACCAGGTCGGCCGTCTGCTCGGCGGTGAGTTTGGTGATGCGGGCCATGCTACGCCGCCTTCTGCTGCGAGGGTTCATCCATGCCGGGCATGTCGTCGCCCTCGACCTTGGTGCGGTGCGCGTTGACGGCCTTCCTGCGTAGCGTCTCGGCCTTGGAAGCCATGCGCTTGGCGACGTGTTCGGCAGAGTGCTTCCGGCCGGTGAAGTGCAGGCGGGCGTGTTCGGCCTGGCTAGGCAGCACGCCAAGATTGTCTGGCGCGTTGTTGTGCCGGGTCTCGTCCTCGTGGTGGACGACCTCTCCGGGCAGCAGCGGGCGGCCCAGCTTCTGCTCGGCAATGACGCGGTGCTCGTGACGACCGCCCAGCTTGCGGTAGCCCTTCCCTTCGCCGCGGCCGCGCTGGGCGTCACCCCTCGCGGCGGCCGATTCGCGAGCGATCCGGGCGTTGTAGGCGGGGCCCTTGGTCATCGCCCAGCAGCACGACTTAGAGCAGTACTGCTTGGGGTCGCTCGGCTTCGGGACCGCGAAGCCGGTGCCACAATGGCGGCAGGTTCTGTCGAGACCCATCACGCCGCCTCCCGCAGCGCGGCATGACGCTCGTCCGCCAGCTTCTCGATCTCGCTGCGCTTCATCGCGCTCAGCTTCTCGATCCGGTCGGCGTTCTGCTTCAGCACCGCCTCGACGTCGACCGGGCGCGGGGCGATCTCGATCAGGTCCTTGATGCCCTTGATGATCGCCTCCTGGCCGACGGCCTCGACGCGCCAGTTGATGGCGGTTTCGGCAACAGACTTCTCGGGCGGCAGGATCTCGCCTTCGGCCGCCGGCACATCGGCAGCGGGCGCTGTCTCGGGCACGGGCGCACCGATGATGGCGCCGACCTGGTTGGCCGTGGTGGCGTGGCCCTCGCTGGTCACGTCGCGGAAGTTGGCGGCGTACTTCTGGTCCGTGAGCTCGTCGTCGGTCGGCATGCCCATCATCACTTCGGGGCAATAGAGCCGGATCAACATCGTGGCCGAACGCCAGCGCAGCATGTGCTCGGCCATCGTCGCGTACTTCGGGTTCTTCAGCCAACCCTCGGCCTTGGCCATCGCCATCGAGACGGTGACCTCGACGTCCTCGCCCTCGATCTCGGCCAGGCGGCCGCGCGCGGTGACGGCGAGGGTTTCGCCCTGGCCCTCGGACTTCCACCGGATCGGGCCCTTGAACACGCCACTGCGGTTGGCGCGCGCGATCATGTAGGACGCCGACCAGCCGGCCTTGCCCGACACGAAGTAGATGTTCTGCATCACGCTCACGGGATCCTCGTTCATCCGCTTGGCGATCTGCAGGGCGAGCAGGGCGTCGGCGCCGTTGTTCTTCTTCAGGTGCGCCGGGATCAGGTCGGAGGTGCAGAACACCTTGGCGACGCGCTGCATGTGTTCGAAGCTGTCACGCGAGGCCAGAATGTCGACGCTGCCGCCGAGGCTGGGCAGGCCGGGCGATGAGCGCAGCGGCGTGACGGTGGCGGCGGTCTTGTCGGCTACGGAAACGTCGGTCATAGCGGGCTCTCCATGTTGGCCAGGGTTCGATCCGCCCAGGCGGGCAGCGGGATCGTCTCGACGCCGTCGGCAAAGCCCGGCCACTTGTCGGCGGCGATGCAGTCGGCAAACTTGCGAAGGGCGCGGCGGTAGATCATCCGGCCGCCCTCGAGGAAATCGTCGGCCAGGACGCGGACGGCGCAGAGGTAGGGCGCGGTCTTCTCCTGGGTGACGAAGGCGTAGTGCGACGGCTCGCCCAGCGCCTTCAGGATGTCGACACAGAGGGCGGCGCTGACGTGGTAGCCGAGGTTCCAGGCCTGCCGCTTCCACGGCTCGGCGGCGGCGTCCTTCGTCGTCTTGTAGTTGAGCGCGAGGCCCTTCCGCAGGTAGTCGGGCCGCGCCTTCAGCCACAGGCCCGTCTCCGGGTCCTGCCAGATCGCGGTCATTTCAGCGGCGCCCTCGGAGAAGGCACCCATTGCGCCGGGATTGCTCGCCAGGCCGATCGCCATGCCGGTGATCTTCTCGAACTCGCGGAAGGTCACGATCTCGCGGCCCTCGTTCTCGGCCTTCCACGCCTTGCCCTCCTTGGTGGCAAAGCTCATGTCCTCCGGCTTGACGACAAAGCGCGCAGCGAAGGCCTCCTTGCCCTCGACCAGGTAGCAATGCGCCGCGGTGCCGAAATCCTTGGCGTCGCTGCTGTCGTCCTCCTGCGGCCACGGGCTGAGGTAGTGCCGCGACAGCGCCTTGGCGGGGCAGCTTTCGTGCAGGGTGTAGAGGACGCTGCCGCTGACCGAGGGGCCGGCGCAGCAGTTGCCGTGGTAGGTTTCCATCGGCACGTTCGCATGAATGCCCTCGCCGAGCGTGATCATTTGACCCTCCCTGTCTCGACCGGTGTGCACTGCAACCGCGCGCCGCTGACCATCACGCGAACCCGCACGATGGCGACCTTGCAGGCTTCCCGGCTCTCGTAGGGGCCGGAGAGCACGAAGTGGGTGCGCTCGACGTGGTCGTAGTTCTTGCCGGCGTGGAAGAGGGTGATCTGCCAGCGGTCCGGCGATTCGGCCGCCCGCGCCATGCCGATGACGAGCAGGATGAACCCCGCCGCCACTATGGAGATCGTGGGCCACGGCAGGCCGCGCCAGCCTTCGGGGTTGGCGCACAGCAGCTCGTGCGGGATCGGCGGGTGGATGGTGCCCTGGCGCGGGTCGGCCGGGCGCTCGGCCTCGATGCGGGGCTCGCTCATGGCTTGCCCGCCAGTCCGCAGTGCCCGTCCGTGTCGCTCTTGATGGTCGGATCGGGCGCCTCCTCGTAGCCCATCGACATCATGCCAGCGCGCCGCTTCCGGTAATCGGCGTAGGCCGGGTTCGGCACATCGTCCCACCGCCACGCCATGCAGGCAGAGCCGATGCAGCGGCAATCCACGTCTGGAATATCAGCGTCCACATGATCTGAGGGCAGCCCCTTGAAAGGTCGGTTCACCGCCGCTTCGGTCGCGAAACCACGCACTCGCGCATACGGACACCACTTCGTCTTGGCTTCCTGTTCGATCATGTCCGCACCGTCCGGCTGGTGCCGTTGTGGATCGCCAGCTCCTTCAGCATCTTGTTCTCGGGCGTGTTCGGCGAGGCGGGGCGGTAGCGCCAGTCCCTCGGGTCCGCCTGCACCGCCTCGATCACGCTCACCGCCAGCGGGCCGCCGACCGGCAGGCCGTCGCGGGTGGCGAAGATGCCCTTGGGCGCCTCGTCCCGGACCAGTCCGGCCACGACGCGGCGGTGGTAGGCCACAGCCTTGGCCAGCGTGTCGAAGTATTCGTAGCTGTAGCGGGTGCCGGCGAAGCGGCTGGGCAGCCAGGTCGACACGACGACAAACCCGTCCGCCTGCCGGATGGCGAGGTCGGACAGCGGGAACGGGGCGGTGGTTTCGGTGGCGGTGGGTGCGGGCTGCATGGGGCTCCTCCGGTGTGGTGGAGTCGATACTACGCAGAATGCGTAACGTGCGTCAACGCAAAATGCGTAGCATTGTGGAATATGGTTTGAGCCCATGCGGTGGTGGATCGGCGGACTTCTCGTCCTACTGGCTGTGGGGCAGGCAAAGGCGCAGGCAGATGGCGCGCTTAGCCAGCTTGAGCGCGACGCCGCCTACTGCCTTGGGGCGACCTCTGAGCGCCATGGTGGATATCTTTTCGAGTGTCGGGCGCAGGACAAGCCGGAGGACTGCAGGTTTGCCAAAGAATTGGCGGCTTCGGAGGCGTGGCGTAAGCCGATCTTTGCCTACATCGAGCGCCAGGGGCTTGGCCCGAATGGCAACCGCTCTCAGGCCGACAAGCTCGAACTGGCGAAGGTGTCGGGGCGGGGAGCGGCCGACTACCGCAACTGCTTGGGATACTTCACGCGCATCATTGAAAGCTGCTTCATCAGCTGCTCAAAAAGCAACGGACCGAAGTGCCTACAAGATTGTCAGGCCAAGGACGCGCAAGCTTGCGTGCGGCTTGAATTTTGCGCGGATCCGCTCGCACCTCTCGGCAAAGCGTCGCCGTAGCTACTTCCGCCGCCTGATCGGCTTGTAGATCGCCAGCACAATGGCAATCACCCGCACTTCCTCGCGGTCCTCGTCTTGGCTGGCCTTCGGGTCGAATTCTATGGGTTTCCACTTGCTGTCGGTCGAATCCGGCGCCAGCACGATCAGCTTGCCGCGCTTCCTGATGCGCTTGGCTGTGACCTCGCGCTGCCCCTCCTGGGCACGGCGACGCTCGACGATGACGACGTCGTCCTCTTCCGCCTCCTCGTGCGCGGTAATCAGATCGAGGCAGTGCAAAACGTCCCCGGCTTCGGCCACTCGGTTCATTGACGTGCCCCGGACGATGAGGCCGTACTGTGCATCTTGTGGATATCTCGGGTCCGCAGCGATGGGGTACTGGTCGAAGTCGCGAGGGTCCACCTCGATGTCCAGGTCAAGCCACTGGCCGGCCGCCACTTCTCCCTTGGTCGGGATCGGGCCGCCCTTCGGTTGTCGCGCGCCGGGCAGTGGGCCGCCCTCAAGGATCCACGCCCACGGCACCTTGTAGGCGGCGCCGTATTTGATGGCCGCTTTCCGGCTCGGCATGCGGTCGCCGTTCTCGTGGCCGAGATACGTCGGCACCGTCCAGCCGAACGCCTTCGCCGCGGCGGTGGCGGTCTCATAGCTGCTCTTGTGCTCGCGCGCCCATTTCAGGCGCTGGCCGGGGGTGTCGAGGTCCATCCCCATGACTTCGCAGGTTGCGTTACGCATTCGGCGTTGACGAGACTACGCAACATGCGTAGTCTGCGCCTCATGATCACGTCCCCCTCGCAAGCTATCGACCTTCTGGGCGGCGGGAGCGGCCCCAAAGCGGTAAGGGCTGTTGCCGACCACATCGGCAGGCCATTCACCACGGTCGCATCGTGGGCGACCCGCCAGTCCATTCCGGTGGATGTCTGGCCGCAGCTCATCGAGATGGCCGCAGACAAGGGGACCGAAGGCTTCACCTACGAAGCGCTTGTCCAGGCGCACGCCAAGGTGAAGGCCGACAAGACGCCTCCCACGCCCGCCACCCCCACCCAGACCAGCGAGGCCGCGTGAAATGACGCGCCTATCGTTTTCCCTGCAACACGCCGTGAGGGTCGATCAGCTTCTCGCCGCTGTAGGTGCAGGCTGTGCAGGCCATCTTCTGCAGTACCACGCCCCGGTTGCCGAGGCTGGGATCGAAGTGCGGCCTGCTGTCGGTCACCTTCAGCGGCTGGCCGCACAACGGGCAGGCATCCGGCACGCCGTGCTTCAGGGCCTTTTCGAGCGCCTCCACGCGCTTTTCCAATTCGTCCAGGCGGCCGGGCGCGGCCTTCATGGCGCGCCATTGGTCCCAGCGATCGAGGACGCCCAACATGTCTGACAACACCGACATCATGCCTCCGGCGACGCCATGGGCCATCGACGGCACGACCGTGGCCCGCTTCGTGCGGGATCTGGAAACGGTCGTCGTCTCGGATGTGCCCGGCGGCAAGATGTTGACCGTCCGGCAGGCCGGAGTCGAGACGCGCGTGCAGCTTTCCCAAGGTGCCGCGGCTCATGTCGGCGGCCTGCTTGCCCGCGAGGCCGCCTGAATGAACGGCTCGCACGACATCGGCATCGTCGCCGCGCTGCTGGAGCGCAAGGCCCGGATTGCGGCGGCCAACCCGCATCTGGCCGAGAAGATCACCGGCACCAAGCCTGCGCCCGGCGTGGTCCTCCAGCCCATCATCCTGAAGCCGATCTACGAGAAGGGCCGCTACATCCCGCGCTCGCTCAACGAGCTGGTGGCCTTCGTCGGCCGGCAGACCGACCTGCACCCCGACGCGATCTGCGGAAACGGCCGCACCCGGCGCCTGGTCGATGCGCGGTCGTGCATCGCCGTGCTGGCGAAAATCTACGCCCCCCGGCTGTCGGCACGAGCCATCGACGACGGCCTGCTGCGGGGCCACGGCACCTGCATCTGGTATCGCGAGCGTCACCGCGAACGGCTGAAGCTCTACCCGGAATACGCGGCCATGTTCGTGCGCTGCGAGTTCGAGCTGGCGCGGGGTCGGTCTTGACGACCGCATCACCCGAGGGGCCGGACCGGCTGGATGGGGGCGTTCCACGCGGGGCGTGCCAGCCGGTCCGCGTGCCGGCGGGAGGCCGACACGATCCTGAGTTTCACCAACATGCTGCGTCTCTCCCCCGGGCCTTGAGCAAGCCTTGCAGCATGGGGCCGGCGGCGATTTACCCCCGCCGTCGGCCCACCTTCATCGCAACCCGTCGAGGGGGCGGTGTCGCCGCCGGTGCGCTGCGTAATTGGCGCGCTGGCGGCGGTTTTTTCGAATTCTTCGTCGGCCGGCCTCAGCCTGGCAGCTATCCGACCGACGATGGAACCAAGCCTCTTCATGCCCAGCAGCATGGAGTGGCGTCATGGACGGTTCATCGGAGAAGGCCCCCAACAAAAGCGCGGGAGTACGTCGCGTGAACACGGTCGCAATTCGGACACTGTCGGTGAACGAGGCGATCGGCGACGCCCTTCGCACCTGGTCGACGAAGTTCGTGGCCAAGCGCGTCAAGACCAGCGTGCGCACCGTCGAGGCGTGGCGCGAGGGCCGCGCCGGTCCGCAGGCCAAGCACTTCGTGGCCATGCTTCAGGACGAGGTGCTGTGCGCCAAGCTCCTCGAGGCCGCTGGCCGTGGCGACCTGGCGCGCTCGGCCGAGACGATTGCGGCGCTGAAGGCGGCGCTGATGAGCGAGGGGAAATGAACCCCTCCCTCGACCTCTCACTGCACGGCTGGCGCGGCATCGTCCTGTGGAGCCGCGAGCCGGACCTGTTTTTCTGGGAACTCGTGCTGGGCTTCGCGACGCTGCGCATCTGCCGGGTGTGTCTGCTCGCCAAGTACCAGGAGGCCAAGGCCGAGGCCGCCAAACTTCGGCGTGCGGTGGCCAGCGCGGTCCATACGAGCGAGCAGATGGCTCACTGGCCCAGCGCAACGGCGCAGAAGAACGGGGAGGGGTGATGTCTCTCTGCGGCTGCGGCAAGCCCGCCACCCACATGGGCATGTGCTCCGAGCGCTGGAAGAAGCGCAAGGCCAACAACGGCCCGGCGGGCATCAGGCCCAAGGACGCGCCTGTCGCCGTCGATCCGGTGCGCCAGACCTATGGCGACCTTGCCGACGACGTCGTGCTGCTGCGCAACCGCGGCCACCTGGTCGCCCGCTTCAAGGGCCAGATCCGCGTCGACAACGACGTGCTGACCGACGACCAGGTGCGGGCCAAGGCGCGGATGCTGCGCACGCCGGCCGCCAAGCCCGTGGCGTCCCCCATCCCGCCCGATCTCAACGCCCGCATCGCCCGGCTCGAGCAGCAGGTCACGCACCTGTTCGCCGTCGTCGCCGAGGCCATCAAGGGCCGGCGCGAGACGCTGGTCGAGCAGGCCAAGGGCCTCGTCGATCTCGAAACCACGCTTCGCAACGCAGCTTAACCACCAGGAGAGAGACGATGAAGACCAACATTGTTGTGACCACGATCCGCGACGACGGCACGCCGTTCGGCTCAGAAATCGAAGTGGGCGAGATCGCGCAGGCCCACGTCCTTCGCAAGTTCAACCCCACGGACAACCCCAAGGTCGACCTGACGAAGACGCTCTGCGCCGCTCTGATCCAGCAGATGATCAACTTGCGCGACGCGCCCGATGCGTCCGGCCCCACCAAGCGCGCGGCGTCGATCGCCATTACGCAGGCCGAGGCTCTGCAGATGCAGGCGGTCAAGGCCAACTTCGTCCAGGCGTAGTCGCCATCAAGCCGTAACCACCAGGAGAGAAGCCACATGGCCAAGAGGAAGAACCACCGCGCGACCAATCATTCAGACTTTGCGGGACCCGACGCCGAGAAGGAAGCGATCGAGCGGCTGGCGAAGAGCGCGGCCGAGGCCAACGCCAAGGCCGGCCACAACAGCGGCGAGGTCGACGAGGAGGTGCTGACCCGCAACACGCTGCTGATCAAGGAACAGCTTCTGACCCTCGACGAGCTGCTGGGCCAGGTCTCCGCCGCGCGCGGCGTGCTGGGCAACCGCAAGAAGGTCGCCAAGAAGGACGGCTGCGACGTCGACGCCATCATGCTGGCGCTGAAGTACGAGAAGCGCGTCAAGAACGGCGGGGCCAGCCCGGTGGTGGCCGAGCATCGCCAGATCGGGCGCATCCTGCGGATCCTCGATTGCCCGCTGGGCACGCAGTTCAAGTTGTTTGATCTGGCGGACGATGCGCCGGAGGCGGCGACGGACGAGGGCGCCCTGGAGCGCAAGGCGACCCTGGCCGGCGAGCAGGCCGGTCTCAACGGCGAGCCCGTCGACAACTGCCCACACACGCCCGGCACGCCGCAGGCTTTCGGCTGGCGCAACGGCTGGCAGGTCGGCGCCGACAAGCTCACCGCGAGCTTCGGAAATGGCAAGGCGCCCGCGCCGGCAGGCACGGCCGCGCACTGATGCCCAAGCTGCTCGCCCTGGACCTCTCGACCAGCGTCGGCTGGGCGCTGCTGGAGCGCGGCGTCCACCCGCGCTTTGGCACGCTGCTGTTGCCGGCGGCGATCGGCGACGGCCAGGGCGGGCGCTTCTCGCGCCTGGTCGCGTGGCTCGACGACATGCTGGAGCAGCACGCCTTCGACGCCGTGGCCTACGAGCGCCCGATCCTGCCGCGCAAGTCCGGCGATCTCGCGACCACGATGGAGACGCTGACGCTGCTCTGGGGCCTGTGCTCGATGGTGCAGCTCTTTGCCCACGAGCAGGGGCTGCGCTGCATCGCGTGTCCGGTCGAGCAGGCCAAGATCACGCTCACGGGCAGCAAGCATGCCAAGAAGGACGACATGGTCGCCGCGGCGATGAAGACCATGAACTGGAAGGTCGCAAACGACCACGAAGCCGATGCCGGCGCCGTCGGGGTCTGGGCCTTCGAGCAGATCTGGCCGAAGGCGAGGGCGGTGGCATGAGGGTCCTGGTCGCCTGCGAGCGCTCCGGCATCGTGCGGCGGGCCTTTGCCGCGCGCGGTCACGACGTCTGGTCGTGCGACCTCGCGCCGGCAGAGGACGGCAGCAACCGGCACATGGTCTGCGACGTGCGCGAGATCCTGAACGACGGCTGGGACCTGCTGGCGGTCATGCACCCGCCCTGCACGCGGCTCTGCAATTCGGGCGTGCGCTGGCTGTCGGGGCCGCCGCCTGGTCGCACAGTTGACGACATGCAGGCCGAGCTGCGCGAGGGCGCCGCGCTGTTCTCCGACTTCTGGAACGCGCCGATCGAGCGCATCGCCGTCGAGAACCCGATCATGCACCGGCACGCCAAGGCGCTGATCCGCAATTTCAAGCCGCACGCCCAGTCGGTTCAGCCGTGGCAGTTCGGAGATGGCGAGACGAAGCGGACGTGCTTCTGGCTGAAGGGCCTGCCGCCGCTGGTGCCGACGCACCCGGAGAAGCCGGCGACAGTGGTTGCGCGTGTGTGGCGCATGCCGCCGGGCCCCGATCGGGCACGCGAGCGCAGCCGGTTCTATCCGGGAATCGCCGCCGCCATGGCCGAGCAGTGGGGCGACTGGGCGATCGACCAAGCGAGGGCCGCATGACCAACGCCCGAATCCTGCCGGGGGGGGCTCGGCCAAACCGCCGCGCTTCATCGACGTGAAGACCGATCGCGCCGAGAACGACTGGTATCAGGATCAGCCCGAGGCGGCTGAGGCCCTGCTGCGCGCCGAGCGGTTCAGCGGCCTGTCGTGGGATCCGTGCTGCGGCGTCGGCACGATTCCCAAGGTGTTTGAGAAGGCGGGTCACGAATGCCTCGCGTCGGACTTGGTCGACCGCGGCTACAAGGGCGGTCTCACCGAATCATTCCGACAGGCCGACTTCCTTCAGGAAACCGCGTCACCTGCGGACAATATCGTTAGCAACCCGCCCTTCAACCTGGCGCGCGAGTTCGTTGACCGCGCGCTGTCGATCGCCAGCCACAAGGTCGCGTTCCTCCTGCCGCTGACGTTCCTGGAGGGCGCCGCCCGCACGCGCTGGTTGGAGACCACGCCGTTGGCCCGCGTGCACGTCTTCTCGTGGCGGATCTCGATGCCGCCGGGAGAGCTGCTGGCTACCGGCGCCGTGAAGCCAGAGGGCGGCAAGAAGGCCTTCGCCTGGTTCGTGTGGGAGCAGGGGTGGCGCGGTCCTGCGCAGGTGCGCTTCCTGCACAAGCCGCCAGCGGGAGACGCCTGATGCGCTACTTCAAGCACAACATCGGCGACTACGCGGCGGCGACCCAGCACCTCTCGTTCGTCGAGGATGCCGCCTACCACCGGATGATGCGGCTCTACTACCAGACCGAAAAGCCTTTGCTTTCGGATTTGAAAGCGTTGGCTCGCGTTCTCGGCGCCCGGACCAAGGAGGAAAAGGAAGCCGTCGGCACCATTGCCAACGAGTTCTTCACCCTCGAAAGCGACGGCTGGCACCAACGCCGGTGCGACGCCGAAATCGCCGCCTTCCAGGAAAAAAGTTCCAAGGCCGCAGAGGCGGGCCGGAAAGGTGGACGCCCGCGCCGGGAGGCTAAGCCATTAAACGGCAACGAAACCAGCAAAGCGCCCGCTTCGGAACCAGAAAGCATTCGTTCTCCGGATCGAAAGCCAACCACTACCCACTACCCACTAACCACTAACCAAGAAAGAGAAGAACCTGCAGCTGCAGCATCTTCATCGGTACCGCGCGACGACGACGGCTTGGAACCGCCGCCCGCGCTCGACCGCTCGCCCGAAGGCGAGGCCTTCCGCGCCTGGCAGGCCGACGCCGCGACGAACGGCTGGCCCGACGCCCAGTTCATGACCAGCACCCGGCGCTTCCGGCTGCGCGCCATCCTCGCGATCTGCGGCGGCATCGAGGGCTGGAAAGCCGCGCTCGTCACCGCCTCGACCGCCCAATTCCTGCAGACCGCCGACGGCCAGCCGCAGCGCTGGTTCAGCCTCGACTGGCTGCTCGACGAACAGCACTTCACCAGGCTCATGGAGGGCCGCTATGCCGAACGTCACGAAGCACAACGGGAACCTGACCGCGGCGCCCCCACCGTCGCTGACGGAGTCGCAGCGGCGTTTTCTCGCCGATTCGTTCCGGCTGGGGGATAGCACCCCGCACTGGGACATGCCGGCGGTGATCCCCGACAGCTCCAAGCTGCGCGTCGTGAAGGCCGAACTCGAGCGCGGGCTGCAACCGACGCGGCCGGCGTTCCTGAAGTGGTGCTGCGACAAGCTCTCGGCCCTGCCGACGCAATCGTCCAACGGGGTGAACGCCGCTCTGTGGGCCGACAACGTGATCGACGTCTGCGGCGGCTATCCCGAGGACGTGCTGCAGAGCGCGACGCTCGAGCTGCTGCGCTCCTGCACGTTCCGGCCATCGCCAGCCGAGATCGTGAAGACCGTCGAGCCCAAGCACGGCGAGCGCAAGCGCATGCTGGAGCGGGTCAACATGATGCTGTCCGGCGTGCGGCCGAAGCCCGACACCCCGGCCGAACAGCCCATCGCGACCCGCCTCGGCCGGCTGGAGCACACGCGGGCGATCTACGTCCGGATGAAGCGGGTGGCCGACATCGAGCGCATCGACCGCGAGATCGCGAAGGAGCGGGGCGAGGCGGTGCCGGTGGCGAGCGATATGGGAATTCCCGTTTCGGACGAACGCCCGCCGTTCAAGCCGAGCGACAGCCCGTCCGCCAGGCGCTGCGCCGAACTCGCCGCCGCCCGCCACCAGAAGCGCGCGCCCAACCCGACGCCGGAATGGGATGCGGTGCCGGAGGCTGCGGCGTGAGCCACGGCAGGCCCTGGACGGCGGACGACACCGGCCAGCTGCGCCGGCTGGCGGCACGCGGCGATGATGATTGCGCGATCGGCCGTGTCATGGGGCGTCCCCGCTCGTTCATCGCCCGGAAGCGAGCGGAGCACGGGATCGAGCGCGGCATGTCGGTGGCCATGGTGGCTGCCGCGGCTCGGATCAACATGCAGCGGCGGGCGAGAAGGGCGAGGGCGTGATGAGTGCGATCATCTTGATCATCGGTGGCGCGATTGGCTTGTCGGGCGCGTTCTTGTGCTGCACTGGCGCGCACGCCATCTGGTTCAGCGCAAAACTGCTGCGCGACATGGCGACGGCAAACCTTGATGGCGCCCTTTGGAGGGCGAAGGCGCAGCAACCCCCACCGATGCCGGAGAAACCGTGATGGCGATGACGAAACTCCTGCAGGGCATCATGGCGAGCGGACGCCGGGCCCGGATCGAGATCAAGGACATGGGCCCGCAGCCGCCCACCGGGCACCTCACGATGCGTTGCCGGATGCTGGTCGAGGGCGACGAGGAGAGCGTCTTCGAGCTGATGTCCGCGAGCGAACTGATCGGCCTGGAGCCGCGCTTCAAGAATGCGCTGGTGCATTTGGGCGAGAACGGCGTGTTTCTGCCCTCGCTCGAGGTGGTCGACGGCAGTCGGGGCTTCGAAGCCGTGATGCGCCGCGACGCGATGCGCAGGCTGGGGCTGCTGTGATGGCAGGCCGTCCGACGATTTTCACCGAAGCCATCGCCAACGCGATCTGCCGGCGTCTGGCCGATGGCGAAAGCCTGCGCCACATTTGCCTCGACAAGAGGATGCCGAGCCGCGAGACGGTGCGCCGTTGGCAGGGTGAGAACAGCCTATTTCGGGGCCAGTACGTGACGGCCAGGGATCACATGGTCGATGCCCTGGCAGAGGAAGCGATGTTCCTCGCGAAGACCGCGAATCCCAAGAACGCCAACGCGCGCCGGCTCTATGTCGACACGGTCAAGTGGTACACCGGCAAGGTCGCGCCCAAGAAATACGGCGACAAGCTCGCGATGGAGGTCACCGGCAAGGTGACGATCGGCGACGCGATCGAGAAGGGCCGCGAGCGCGTGAAACGGCTGCGCGGTGGCTGAGGAAGCCACAGGCCCCGTCCTCGATCCGCTGGGCGTCGAGGTCGGCACCTACGCCCACGATCCGCTGGGCTTTGTGCTGTTCGCCTGGCCGTGGGGCGAGGAGGGCACCGACCTCGCGAACGACACTGGGCCGGAGCCGTGGCAGCGCGACGTGCTGGAGCTGATCGGCACCCAACTCATGACCGTGCAGGAGGCCATCCGCCTGGCCGTCGCCTCCGGTCACGGCGTCGGCAAGTCGGCGCTGGTCTCGTGGATCATCATCTGGGCGCTGGCGACCTTCCGCGACACGCGCGGCATCGTGACGGCGAACACGGCCACGCAGCTCGAGACCAAGACCTGGCCGGAGCTGACGAAGTGGCTGCGCATGGCGGTCTGCGCCGATTGGTTCGAATGCACCACGACGGCGATCGCCAGCAACGAGCCGGGCCACGAGCTCACCTGGCGCATCGACGCCGTTCCATGGAGCCTGCGCAATGCCGAGGCCTTCGCCGGCCTGCACAACCAGGGAAAGCGCATCTTCGTGGCGTTCGACGAGGCCTCGGCGATTCCCGACCTGATCTGGGAGACCATCGAGGGCGCGCTGACCGACAAGGACACCGAGATCCTGTGGCTGGCGACCGGCAACCCGACGCGCAACACCGGTCGATTCCGCGAGTGCTTCGGCCGCTTCCAGCACCGCTGGCTGCGGCGCCAGATCGACGGCCGCAAGGTGTCGCTGACCGACAAGGACGAGATCAGGCGCTGGGCAGAGGACTACGGCGACGACAGCGACTTCTTCCGCGTCCGCGTGAAGGGCGAATTCCCGAGAGGTGGTGCCATGCAGTTCATCGACAGCGAGACCGTCGAGGCGGCGGCGAAACGCGAGGCCGTCTGCCATCTGACGCAGGCGCTGATCATCGGCGTGGATTGCGCCCGCGGCGGCGACGACCAGAGCGTGATCTATTTTCGCCGCGGCCTGGATGCCCGCACTATCCCGCCGATCAAGATGCGCGTGCGCGATCTAATGGTGCTGGCCGGCAAGGTTGCCGAGCAGGCCATGCTGCACAGCGCCAAGGCGGTGTTCATCGATGAGGGCGGCATCGGCGCCGGCGTCGTCGATCGCGTCCGCCAGCTCCTGCCGGGCTATCTGGTGCTGGGCATCAACAACGGCGGCAAAGCCGATCGCTACAACCTGGGCGACGGCCAGCCACTTACCGCCAACAAGGGCGCCGAGTTGTGGGCGAGCATGCGGTCCTGGCTGAAGACCGGGGCCGTTCCCGACGATCCCGAGCTGAAGGCCGAGCTGACCGGCCGCGAGTATGGATTCGACGCGCACAACGCCATCCGCCTCGAAAAGAAGGAGGACATGAAGAAGCGTGGCCTGTCATCGCCCGACAATGCCGACGCGCTGGCGCTCACCTTCGCCTATCCGGTGGCCGATCTGCCCGACGACACGGCCTTCGATCGCCATGGCATGGCAGGCCAGCAGGTACAGTCCGACTACGACCCACACGCCGATCTTTAAGATCGCGCTTGCAATTCAAAAATACACATTCCCCTAAATGAGGGCTGGCTCCACTTTGGAGATACCAGCCCTTGTGCGTATTTGGCGGCGCTCCCTCGATGTCGGCGGCCCCGGTGTATCCGACACCCGCGCCGCTTCCTGCTGCTCCTCCGCCGGCGCCGACTGAGGTCGATCCGACCGTCCAGAAGGCGCGCGACGACGCCAAGCGCAAGGCCGCCGCGATGCAAGGCTATGCAAGCACCATCGCCACCAGCGGCCTGGGCGACCTGACGCCGGTCAGCACGACGGCCGGCGGCAAGACGCAGCTCGGCGCATGACCTGCAAGCACCCCAACATCGAGTTCACGAACGGCATCGGCCGCCGGGGTAACGAAGGCCTGGCGCAGGTCTCGGGCCGCTGCGCTGCCTGCAAGGCGCCGCTGATCTTCCAGCCGCAGCCCACGCTGTCGCTCGACGGCACCAACTTCCAGATCCCGTTCGTCTACGGCGAGGCGCCGGCACAGGCCGCGCCCGAGGTGCCGGTGGTGACCTACGGCGACCGCCGCGCGGTGAACTGATGCCCAAGGACGTCTCACTGCTGAAGCACCTGTCCGAGCGCCTGACCGTGCTCAAGGGCCGGCGCACGTCGTGGGAGCCGTCGTGGCGCGAGATCAGCCGCTTCATCCAGCCCCGGCGCGGCCAGTATTTCATCCAGCCGAACCAGAACAACCGCGGCACCCAGAACAACACCGCCATCCTCGACAACACCGGCCTGATGGCGCTGCGCACGCTCACGGCCGGCATGATGAGCGGCATCACCAGCCCGGCCCGCCCGTGGTTCCGCCTCGGCATACCCGACCGCGAGGTCATGGCGCTGGCCTCCGTGAAGGCCTGGCTCGACGACTGCGGCGAACGCATGCGTATGGTGTTCAACGCCGGCAACCTCTACTCGGCGCTGCCCGTGATCTACGAGGAGCTGGGCCTGTTCGGCTCGGCCTGCGCGATCGTCGAATTCGACCGCCAGGACGTGATCCGGCTCTACACCATGAGCGCGGGCGAATACTGGCTGGGCGTCGACCATCGCGGCCGCGTCGACACGCTCTACCGCCGCCTGATGATGAGCCATCGCCAGATCGTGGAGCGCTGGGGCGAGGAGGCGGCCGGGACGGAGATCGCCGCCAAGTCCAAAACCAGCGAGGCCGATAGCGAGATCGCCATCCTGCACGCCATCGAGCCCAACACGGCCTTCGAGAAGGGGCGCCTGGACTGGGCCGGCAAGCCGTTCCGCTCGGTCTACTGGCGCGAGGGCTCGACCGAGGGAGAGTTCATCAGCCGGCAGGGCTATTCGGAATTCCCCGTGCTGGCCCCGCGCTGGGCGCCGATCGGCAGCGATCCCTATTCCAAGGGCCCCGGCCACGACGCGCTGCCCGACGTGAAGTCGCTGCAGATCTTCACCAAGCGCCTGCACAACGCCATCGACAAGCACGTCAACCCGCCGATGGGCGCGCACATCAGCCTGAAAAGCTCGGCGTCGTCGGTGCTGCCGGGCGCCATGAACTACTTCACGACGCAGGAGAAGGGCGCCGGCATGTGGCCGCTCTACCAGCCCGCGCCGTCGTCGATCGCCGAGGTCCGCGTCCAGATCGCCGACACCCGCCAGCTCATCAAGTCCGCCTTCTTCGCCGACCTGTTCCTGATGTTCGACCAGATGGAGGGCGTGCAGCCGCGCAACCAGCTCGAGATCAGCGTCCGCAAGGAAGAGAAGATGCAGATGCTGGGCCCGGTGCTGGAGAACCTGCACGAGGACCTGCTTCAGCCGCTGGTGCAGCGGACCTTCACGATCATGAGCGAGAACCGGATGTTCCGCGAACCTCCGGAGGAGCTGCACGGCTACCCGCTCGAGGTCGAGCTGATCTCGATCCTCGCCCAGGCGCAGAAGGCGGCCGATCTCGGCAGCATCGAGCGGCTGTGGCAGTTCGCGGGCTCGATCGCCGGCATCAAGCCGGAGATCCTGGACAAGCTCGACGCCGACGAATCGATCGATGTCTACAGCGACAAGCTGGGCTCGCCGTCGTCCGTGGTGGTGAGCGACGACACGGTGAAGGCGATCCGCGATGCCCGCGCCAAGCAGGCCGCCGCGCAGCAGGCGCTGGCCTCGGGCCTTGCCGTGACGGAGGGCGCCAAGAACCTGTCGCAGGTCGATGTGGGCGGCGGGCGCAATGCCATCCAGGCGGTCCTCGGCACATGAGGAACCTCTAGGCCATGTACGACCCCAACGACGCACGCCAGGTCCGCCAGCGCGAGCAGCGCCACAAGCTGATCGAGAAGCAGGCCATCCTCGACATCGCCACCGTGATGGGCACGCCTCCCGGCCGCCGCTTCGTGCACGGTCTGATCGGCCTCTGCGACCTGCGCTCCGACGGCTTCGTGAGCGGCGGGCCCGATGCCGCGCGGCTGCAGGACTACCTCGCCGGGCGCCGCAGCATCGGGGTGCAGCTCCTCGGCCAGATCGAGCAGCACGCGCCGCAGGGCACCGAATTGATGATGGCGGAGGCCCGCGAGGCCGAGGCCGCCGAGCAACAGGCACGCGAGGGCGAAGAGACGCCCGTCGAACAACCGCAGGAGCCGACCGATGGCTGATCAGGCAGACCTTCCCTTGAACGATGCAGCACAGACCGGCGCGCCTCCTGCGGACAACAAGCCCGCGGCCGATGCGGCGCCGGCCAGCGACGCGAAGCCCGCGGCCGACGCCCCCAAAGCGGACGCGCCGAAGGCCGACGCCAAGGACGGCAAGGACGCCAAGCCCGCGGCCGATGGCAAGGATGCGAAAGCCGACGCGCCCGCCGACTACACCGCGCTCAAGCTCCCCGAAGGCTACAAGGCCGACGACCCTGTATTTGCCGATGCGATCAAGCTGTTCGAGGGCGAGAAGATCAGCCCCGACCAGGCGCAGAAGCTCATCGATTTCACCGTCGAGCGCGACAAGGCAGTCGCGCAGGCCATCCAGACCCAGCAACGCGAGGCCTGGACCAAGCAGACCGACGAGTGGAAGGCCGCGTCCATCAAGGACACGAGCCCGGAGCAACGGGTCGACGCCGCGACGGCGCTCGGCAAGTTCTTCGACAAGGAAGCCGTGGCCACCCTCGAAAGCCTGGGGCTCACCAACCACCCCGGTCTCATCAAGGGCCTCTCGGCCATCGGCAAGGCGATCAAGGACGACACGTTCGTGCCCGGCAATGCCGGTCGCTCCAACGGCTCTGACGCTCGCTCGCTCTACCCGAACAGCAACATGAACTGAAGGAGCTGCCACCATGGCAACCGCACTTTCCACCACGCAGTACACGCTGGCCGACTGGGCCAAGAACATCAATCCGGACGGGAGCATCGCGCAGGTCGCGGAGCTGCTGTCGCAGTACAACCAGATCCACCAGGACATGACCTACATCGAGGGCAACCTGCCCACGGGTCATCGCGGCTCCGTCCGCACCTCGCTGCCGACGCCGACGTGGCGCCGCCTCAACCAGGGCGTCGATCCCACCAAGACGACGGAAGCGCAGGTCACGGACACCGTCGGCATGCAGGAGACCTACGCCGTCGTCGACAAGGCGCTGGCCGACCTCAACGGCAACACCGCCCAGTGGCGCCTGAGCCAGGAGAAGGGGTTCATGGAGGGCATGGCCCAGGACATGGCCGCCCAGCTCTTCTACGGCAACACCTCGCTCAATCCCGAGAAGCTGATGGGCTTCACGCCGCGCTATGCGTCGCTGTCGACCTCGACGTCGCAGACCGCGAACAACACGATCGCGGCGGCGACCTCCCCGACGGCGGCCTCGAGCGCGTCGATCTGGCTGATCGGCTGGGGCGACGACAAGATCACCGGCATCTTCCCGAAGGGGTCGAAGGCCGGCCTGCAGATGGACGATCTCGGCGAGGACGCCGCGTTCGACGCCAACAACAAGCGCTACCAGGCCTACATCACCCACTACGTCTGGAAGGCCGGCCTGCACGTCAAGGACTGGCGCTACGGCGTGCGCATCTGCAACATCGATACCACGACCAACGCGGGCGGCCTGCGTTCGTCGACCCCGCCCGACCTCGTCGACCTCGTCGACCAGGCCATCGCGCGCATCCCCAACCTCGATGCCTGCAAGCCGGCGCTCTACATGAACCGCACGGTTCGCCGCTACTTCAACAAGCAGCGCAGCTACGGCTGGCCGTCGTCCTCGACGATCAACACCACCACGATCAACCGCCTGAACGCGAACGGCCAGGATCCGTCCGTCATCAAGCGCTGGGACAACTACGACGGCATCCCCGTCCGCATCGTCGACCAGCTTCTCAACACCGAAACCACCGTCTCCTGAGCGGAACGCGGGAAAGGAACAGAACCATGTACGTCGACAACAACCTCGTCCTCTCGGACGCACAGGCCGTCACCGGCACGGCATCCTCGACCAAGTCGGTCGACCTCATCGTGGCGACCCGCGACATCGGCGTCGGCACGCCGATCTACCTGGTCGTCATCATCACGACCACGGTGGCCGCCTCGGGCGGCGCCTCGACCACGACCGCGTCGCTGGACGACAGCGCCGACAACAGCTCGTTCTCCGTCGTCGTGCAGGGCCCGGCCGTCTCCAAGGCCTCCCTGGTCGCCGGCTACGAACTGCTGCGCATCGCCCTGCCCGCGGGCCTGCGCCGCTACATCCAGGTCACCTACACGGTGGCCACCAACAACTGGACGGCGGGCGCGGTCTCCGCGTTCCTGACGACCGATCGCCAGGCCAACACGGCCTCGGCTTCGGGCTTCAGCGTCCTCTAGCCAGGAGACTGACAGATGGCCAAGGAACCCGAAACCGCACAGCCCAAGTCGTGGAAGGGCACCCGCGTCCGTCTGTTGGTCGCCCACTACGACGGCTACCAGCGGCTCGCCGAAGGCACCGAGTGCAACTGGTGGGAGGACAGCAAGCCGGACCCCGCGAACGCGGTGCCGGTGGGCGATGCCCGTCCCACCCCGCTCGATGCGCCGGCAATGACCGACGGACGCCCGCCGGCCGACTACGTCGACCCTACGAGCGGCGAAAAGCCCGAGATCAGCGGCCCGACGCTGGCGGCCTGAACACTCCCGGGGCGGGCTTCGGCTCGCCCCGGCCTTCTCTTGGAGGGTTGAATGACGACCAGCGTCCGCAAAGTCTATCTCGACGGCCAGGAACTGCAGATTCCGGTGCGCCCGCCCAACCTTGTGGCGAGCCCGCGCTGCTTCCACACCGGCGGCATGCCGGCCCGCGTCAGCACCGATGGCACCGACGCCACGCCGTCGACCACGGAAACCTACCTGGCCGAGATCTACGTTCCCGAGAACGTGACCATCACGGGCATCGCCCTGATGAACGGCTCGGCCGCGGCCGGCAATGTCACGGTGGGGCTCTACGACGCCAACGGTATCTCGCTCGGCAAGTCGGCCTCGACCGCCCAGTCGGGTACCGATTCCTACCAGCTCGTCCCGCTCGCCCTCACGCTGGTGCCCGGCACCTACTTCGTGGCGGCGCAGTTCGACAGCGCCTCGGCGCGCTTCAACACGCACGTCTTCGGCAGCTTCGCCGCCGGCAAGATCACCGGCACGACCTACGGGACGATGGGCAACGTCACGCTCCCCACCACCTTCACCACGGGCCTCGGCCCGATCGCCAGCCTCTACTAGGAGCGCGCCCGATGGCCAGCATGGAACTGACGCCCGAACAGTCAAAGGAAGAGGGCCAGGAACTGAGCGACTACCGCCCGCGCTGGGCGGTTTCGCAGCTCTACCTCGGCGACGAGGCCCTGCAGGCGCTCGGCATCACCGAGCCGCTGAAGCCCGGCACGATGGTGGCGCTCAACTGCGTCGCCAAGGTCGTGTCGGCCGAGCTGCGCGAGGACCAGCAGGGCGAGAGCGAGAACTGCATGTCGATCCAGATCACCGACATGGATCTGGCGCCACAGGCCCGCGCGGTCGATGCCCGGGCCATGTACCCGAGCATGAAGGAGTAGGCCGTGACCGTAGACATTGCCTTTCAGGACAGCAGCCAGGCGACGCAGCCGCGCACGCCGGTCTCGGCGGCCAACCCGCTGCCGGCGTACTCGCCGGTCAATATCCGCCTGACCGCGGCGCAGACCGTCACGGCCGCACTCTACTCGGCCGGCAACTGCGTCGGCGGCAAGATCACCTTCACAGGCGCCGCCCGCAAGGCGGGGCAGGGTGGCACGATCCAGGGCGCGGTACTGCGCGACAAGGCCGGTCAGGCAGGCGCCTACGACCTGTTCCTGTTCGATGCCGATCCCTCGGCCACGACCGTGACCGACAAGAGCGCCGTCGCCATCAACACCGCCGACCTCGCCAAGTGCATCGGCGTCATCACCTTCCCGGCCGCGACCATCAAGCTCGGCGCGGCGTCCACCATGGGCGTCATCACCGTGGCCAACAATGCGCTGGCCTACAAGCTCACGAGCGGCACGACGCTCTACGGCATCCTCGTCACGCGCGGCACGCCCACCTATGCCAGCACGTCGGACGTTTCCGTCGATCTGGTCGTCTGGCCGGACTGACCCCATGAGCTGGCGCGACTTCTTCGACCAGTACGCGGAAACGCTGGGAATCGCGCTGGCCTTCGGCTTCGGCGGCTCCGGCTTCGTGCTGTGGCTGGGCGCCAACCGCCAGCCGATCACCCCGGGGCAGGCCCTGTCGGCGATCTCGGCGGCCCTGCTGGTGACGGCGATCGCCACCGCCTTCGTGCATGGCTACCTCGGCTGGAACATCTTCCTGGCCCCGTTCGTGGGCTTCGTCTGCGGGCTGGTCGCGCTGCCGATCATCCGCGCCGTCATCAAGGGCGGCCAGCGCGTCGAGACCCGCGCCGACGACATCACGGACGGCGCCATCGATCGCGTGGCGGGCAAGAAGGGTGACGCATGAGCGCCCAGGACGCCCTCTGGCATGTCCCGAACTACTTCGGCGATGCGTGGTGGCTGGCGAGCGCGCTGATGGCCGGCGTGGCGGCCTTCATCATGTTCGCGACCATGATCCTGCACCATCCGTTCTCCGCGCTGCTGGTGGCCCGCATCCTGATCGTGGGCAGCCTGGTGGCCTTCGCCATGGCGCCGCTCAACTCCGGCTGGGTGCCCTTCGGCGTGATGCTGGCAAGCGCCGGCGGCCTGATGGCCTCGATCCTGATCGCTACGAAGTGGTGCGAGCGCCCGGACCAGAGCCTGACCATCGGCCGCGCGCTTCTCTGTTGGCTGCGGCGCCACCTGTACGACCCGCTGCACGGGACGGAGGACGCCGGCGATGATTGATCGGGACAGGTTCTTCGTGAAGGCCCGCGCCAACCCGTTCGGCGGCACGATGAAGCAGGGCCAGGTCGACGGCTGCAACGCCATCCTCGATGCCTGGGAAAGCCGGCCGGAATTCACCGACCGCCGCTGGCTGGCCTACATGCTGGCGACGGCCAAGTGGGAGACGGCCCACACGATGCACCCCGTCGAGGAATACGGCCACGGCGCCGGCCAGCCCTACGGCGTGCCCGATCCCGTCACCGGCCAGATCTACTACGGCCGCGGCTATGTGCAGCTCACCTGGAAGACCAACTACCAGAAGATGGCGGCCCTCACCGGCGCGGACCTGGTCAACGTCCCGGCGCTGGCCCTGGACCCGAAGCTGGCGGCTCTCATCATGTTCGACGGCATGAAGGGCGGCCTGTTCACCGGAGTCGGCTTGCCGCGCTACTTCGACGCCACGCACGACGATCCGGTCAACGCCCGCCGCATCATCAACGGCACCGACCACGCCGACGACATCGCGCGGATCCATTACGGCTTCCTCGGGGCGCTGCTGTGACCCGCTACCTCGCCATCGGCTGCGGCGTGCTGGCTGCGATCGGCGGCATCCTCGGCTGGCTGCTGCTGCGTGCCCACGAAGACCTCGGCGCGGCCCAGCTCGCGCTCAAGAACGCCAACGCCGTCATCCAGCAGCGCGAGGCCGACATGAAGCTCTCCGCGCTGGTGATCGCCCAGCTACAGGGCCGCGTCCAGCAGATCGACGCCACCGCGGCCCCCGTCCGCGAAAGGATCATCCATGTCCCGGTCACGACTTCCTGCGGTCCTGCCATTGCTGCTGCTGCTGCCGGCGTGCGCGACCTTCTCGCCAGTCCCGGTGGACCGACAGCCGGACGCCAGCCTGCTCCTGCCGTGCGATAGGCCCGCCGTGCCCCCGACATCGCCCACGGACACCGACGTCGCCCTTGGGTGGGTCGATGCGGTCCAGAAATTCCTCAACTGCGACGCCCGCCATGCGGCGCTGTCGGCGTTCGTGAAAGGGGGCAAGCCGTGACCACCGACGTCGACATCGCGAACATGGCGCTGACCAAGCTCGGCACGCGCGCCACCATCGCCAGCCTGACCGAGAATTCCACCGAGGCCCGGGTCATCAACACCTGGTACGCCACGGTGCGCGACGACCTGATCCGCTCGGTCGACTGGAACTTCGCCCGCGTCTACCAGACCCTCGCCTTGCAGGGCACGCCGCCCGCGCGCTGGGCCTACAGCTACGCCTATCCCTCCGACTGCGTGAAGTTCTGGCGCATCGACATGGGCATCACGACCTGGTTCCCGGGCGACCCGAACACGATCTTCGAGGTCGGCTCCGACGGCACCAACCGCCAGATCTGGACCAACCAGGGGACGGCCACAGGCGTCTACAGCCAGCGCGTCACCGATCCCAACCGCATGGACCCGGAGTTCGTGACGGCCTTCGTGGCCTGCCTCGCCGCCGCCGTCGCCTATCCGATCACACAGAAGCGCGACATCGCGGCCCAGATGCAGGCCGACGCCAAGGCGATCATGGAAGACGCCATGGCCGACAGCGCCAACGAGGCCGTGAGCAACGACCGCGACCGGGTCGCCGAGACGATCTCCGCCCGCGGCTATGACTATTCCTACGCCCCGTCCTGGCTGAACGGGAAGCTGTACTGATGCCCACGCCGGTCGTCCTGCCGAGCTTTGCCGCCGGGGAGCTTTCCCCGGCGCTGCACGGCCGCGTCGACCTCGCCAAATACCAAGTTGGCCTCGCGACCTGTCTCAACTGGTTCATCCATCCGTTCGGCGGCGCCAGCACCCGGGCCGGGACCGCCTTTGTCGGCGAGGTCGTGAGCTCGACGCAGCAGTCGCGGCTGATCGGCTTCCAGTTCAACCAGGTCCAGACCTACGTGCTGGAATTCGCCGACCAGAAGATGCGCGTCATCAAGGATGGCGGCTACGTGCTCGAGGCCTCGATCGCCATCACCGGCATCACCCAGGCCAATCCCGGCGTCGTGACGACCAGCGGCGCGCACGGTCTCTCGAACGGCGACCATGTCTGGATCGAGGGCGTGGCGGGTATGACGCAGGTCAACCGCCGGCGCTTCACCGTCGCGGGGGCGGGCGGCACGACCTTCCAGCTTCAGGGCGTCGACACCACGGCCTATTCGACCTGGACCTCGGGCGGCACGGTGGCGCGCTTCTACACCGTGGTCACGCCCTACGTGGCGGCCGATCTCGCCCTGCTGAAGTTCGTGCAGAGCGCGGACACGATGACGATCACCCACCCGTCCTACGCGCCACGCAACCTGACCCGCACCGGCCACACGGCCTGGACGCTGACCTCGATCACCTTCGCCCCGGTGCAGGCGGCCCCGACCGGCCTTGCCAGCTCCTCGCCCGGTGTCGGCCAGTCCTATGTCGTGACCGCCGTCAACGACACGACGGGCGAGGAAAGCCTGCAGAGCGCGTCGGTCTCCTCGAACATCGTCACGTCGACCATCACCTGGACGGATGCGGCTGGCGCATCGACCTACAACGTCTACAAGTTCCGCAACGGCCTCTATGGGTTCATCGGCCGGGCGGGGACGGGGGCGACCGGCTTTTCCGACAATACGATCACCGCCGACGTCAGCGACACGCCGCCGGCCCAGAGCAATCCCTTCGGCAGCGCCACCAACTATCCCGGCTGCTCGACCTACCACGACGGCCGCCAGTGGTACGCCCGGACCGACACCAAGCCGCAGACGCTGTGGGCCAGTTCCTCGGCCAACTTCGCCTCGATGGCGACGGCGACGCCGACCAAGGACAGCGACGCCATCACGCGCACCATCGCCTCCCGCGAGGTCAACGAGATCAGGTTCCTGCTGTCGCTGAACGTGCTGCTGGTGTTCACCTCCGGCGCGGTGTGGAAGGGCTGGGCGGGCGCGCAGGCCGACGTCATCACGCCGGCCAACATGAACGTGAAGCCGCAGAGCTACGACGGTATCGCCCAGGTCCCGCCGATCGCCACCGAATCCAGCGCGCTCTACGTCACGGCCTCGGGCAAGAAGGTCCGCGACGTGGCCTATGAATTCGCCAGCGACAGCTTCCAGGGCCGCAACCTCGCCATCCTTGCCAGCCACCTGTTCGAGGGCAAGACGATCGTGGAATGGACCTACGCCAAGGACCCCGACAGCCTGGTCTGGTGCGTCCGGTCCGACGGCGTGCTGCTGGCCTTCACCTACCTCAAGGAACACGACGTCTACGCCTGGTCGAGGCATACCACCGACGGCACGGTCGAGAGCGTGGCGGCCATCCAGGAGAACAACGAGACCATCCTCTACATGGCCGTGAAACGCACCATCGGCGGCGTGACCAAGCGCTACGTCGAGCGCATGTCGAGCCGCTACTTCGCCGACGTCCATGCCGCCTGGTGCGTCGACAGCGGCTACCGCTACGACGGCTGGAACACCGACGCGACGAAGTTCCTGACCGTCACCGGCGCCACCTACGCCCAGGGCGATACAGTGACGCTGTCGGCCACCGGGCACACCCCGTTCACGGCCGCGTCGGTCGGGTCGAAGTACATCCTGCGCAGCGGGCAGAACCAGGTCACGGCGACCGTCACGGCCTACAGCACCACCTCGAGCGTGAGCGCCACGTTGGACTATGCGGCCCCTGCCGCTGTCCGGGCGACGGCGATCTCCGACTGGGCGCTGGCGAGCCTGACGCTGAGCGGCCTGTGGCACCTCGAGGGCAAGTCGGTCGCGATCCTGGCCGACGGGTCGGTCCAGCCCTCGGCCACCGTCGCCAACGGCACGATCACCATCCCGCGCGCCGCGGGGCGGATCCTCGCTGGCCTCGCCTATAGCTGCGACCTCGAAACGCTCAACATCGAGCAGGGCCAGCCGACGCTGCAGAGCCGCTACAAGCGCATCAGCGAGGTCGTGCTGCGGGTCAAGGACAGCCGCGGCCTCAGCGTCGGCCCGACCTCCGACCGCCTCGTCGACATCAAGGAACGTGCCGGCGAGAACTACGGCTACCCCACGCTGCTGGCGACCGGCGACGAGCGCGTCCTGATCGATCCGCTGTGGGGCTCCAACGGCCGCGTCTTCGTGCGCCAGGCCTACCCGCTCCCCGCGACCGTCGTCGCCATCATCCCCCGACTTGAAGTGGGCGAATAGCCATGTCCCTCAGCACCACCGCGAACAAGGTCATCGGCAACGGCAACGGCGCCACGACCGTCTGGCCCTACACCTTCCCGATCCCGGATGCCTCCTACCTGTCGGTAATCTACACCGATGCCAGCGGCGTCGAGACCACACTGAGCGCGAGCCTCTACAGCGTGACCGGCATCGGCACGCTGACCGGCGGCAACGTCACCTACCCGCTCAGCGGCTCGCCGATCGCCACGGGCACCAAGCTCACCATCGTGCGCACCGTGCCCTACACGCAGACGACCGTGTTCTCCAACCAGGGTGGCTACTACCCCGAGGTGGTCGAGCAGCGGTTCGACTATGTCTACATGGCGATGCAGCAGCTTGCCGAGATCGTGAGCCGCTACACCGTCAGCAGCATCAGCAACCCGGCCACGGAGCAGAGCAATTACGCCCTGATCCAGGCGCTGCAGGCATGGCAGACCGGAATCGACAAGCTGACGACCGCCGGCGACATGCTGAGCCACAACGGTTCGGCCTATGTCCGGCTGCCAAGAGGCGGCGCGCTGCAGCACCTCGCGGTCAGCGGGACCGCTCTGGCCTGGGTCAACGACATCCTGCCGAAGGGCCACATCTACGGCCTCACCTACGCCAACAATGCCGGGGACGCCACGAACGATCTCGACATCGCGGCGGGCGGCTGCATGGACGCGACGAATGCCAAGTGGATCGAGGTCTCGGCGCTCACCAAGCAGAGCGACGCGGTCTGGGCTGTCGGCACGAACGCGGGCGGCCTCGATACGGGCTCCGTCGGCAACAGCGACTATTACATCTGGGCGATCCTGCGCTCCGACACGGGCGTGACGGACATCCTCTATTCGCTGTCCAGCACCGCGCCGACGATGCCGACCAACTACGACTACAAGCGGCTGATCGGCTGGTTCAAGCGCAGCGGCGGCACCATCGTTGCCTTCAAGACCTACGAAACGCCGGGCGGCGGGCTGGAATTCAACTGGTCGGTGCCGACCCTCGACATCAACCTGGCGAACACACTTACCACGGCGCGCCGCACCGATGCGGTGAAGGTGCCGCTCAACATCTCGACCATCGCCAATCTCAACATCTCATGCAGAGATGCTGCGGCCGCCTATACCGTGTGGGTCTGCTGCCCCGATCAGACTGACGCGGCGCCGGCGATCAATTCGGCGCCGCTGTTCACCACGGTGTCCTCGGCAGGCGGCGGCGACACGACGACCGGAGGGCCGCTGCTGGTCCGCACCAGTTCCGCCGGCTTGATTGCGGCGCGCGCCGACCTCGCCACGGTCGACCTCTACGCCGTCGTCACCATCGGCTTTACCTGGTCCCGGAGATAGCCATGTTGACCGATGAGCAAGTCCGCACGGCAACCAGGGAAGTGGTCTACGTCGCCCGCGTCGAGGGCGTCATCCAGCGGTTCTGGCGCATGAAGCCCGGCGAGCCGTGCGAGGCAGTCTACGAGGACGATCCCGAGGTGCAGGCCTTCCTTGCCGGGTCGCCCGAGGCGCCGGGAAAATGACCGCCTACACCATCCTGCCCGCAACCGAGGCCGACGCGCTCGAGCTGGCGCCGCTGCTGCGCGCGCCCGACCGTGCCGAGATCGAGCGGCTGCTGGGCCCGGGCGATCCGGCCGCCGCGCTGCTCGACACCTTCCGGGGCGCGCGCGAGGCCTGGACCGGCCGCGCCGACGGCCAGATCGTCGGCATGTTCGGCGTCAACCCGGCCACCCTGATCGGCCGCATCGGCGTGCCGTGGATGCTGGGCTCCGATCTGGTGCCCGTGCATGGCCCGTTCTTCCTGCGCGAGAGCAAGCGGGCGGTGCCCCGGATGCTGGCGCTGTTCCCCTCGCTCTGGAACGTGGTCGACGCCACCTACGCGCAGGCGCTGCGCTGGATCGCCTGGATGGGCTTCACCATCCACCCGCCGCAGCCGCTGGGCCATGCCGGCGCGCCGTTCTGCCCGTTCAGCCTGGAGGCGGCATGATCTCCCTGCGCAACCCCTACCATCCGACCTGGTCGTTGCACGCGGCGGCGCGCGGCATCGATCCCGTCACCATCGGCATCGCCTCGCTCGCCATGTCGGCTCTCTCGACCGGCGCGGGCTTCATCGGCCAGCAGCAGCAGCAGGCCGCACAGGCGCAGGCCGCACAGCAGCAGGCCGCCATGGCCGGTGCGCAGGCCAACTACCAGGCGCAGATCGCGCGCCAGAACCAGGAGCTGGCCGACCGGCAGGCCGCCGATGCCGTGGCGCGCGGCCAGGTGGCAGAGGATGCCCAGCGGCGCAAGACGGCGCTGGCGCTGGGCACGCAGACGGCCATCCTCGCCGCGCAGGGCACCGACCTCTCCGGCAGCCCGACCGACATCCTGGGCGACACGGCCTCGGCGGGCGAACTCGACGCGCTCACCATCCGCAGCAACGCCGCGCGCGAGGCCTACGGCTACAAGGTGCAGTCCACCGGCTTCGGCAACGAGGGCACGGTGCAGGACAGCCGGGCGCGGAATTCGTACTACTCGGGCGGCGCCAACATGCTGGGCTCGGGCGCCTCGCTGCTCGCGGGGGCCAGCAACCTCGCGGAGAAGTGGTATCGCTTCCAGAAGAATGATCCGTCCGGCGGCGTCGATCCGGTCGACATTGCGCGGGGCGCCTGATGGCCGCGATCATTCGCCCGTCGAACCTCCAGACCGTCATGCCTCAGGGCGGCGGCGCCTACCTGCCCGGTGGCGCTCCCCCGGCCGAGGCCTTCGGCAATGTCTCCGGCGCCGTCGCGGCCGATCGGCAGGGGCGCGATCTGCAGGTCGCCGGCGCCTATCTTGAAAAGGCATCCGACAGCGTCGGGAACATCGCCCTGCAGGAAATGCAGGACGCCAACGAGGCGCGCGTCCAGGACCTCGCCAACGGCTTCATGTCGGGCACGCAGTTCACGCTCTATACCGACAAGGACGCCTTCTATCGCAAGAGGGGCCAGGAGGCGATCAACGGCGCCCAGAGTGCTACCGACCGGCTGATCGAGCTCAAGAAGGATGCGCTGGGTCTGGCCGCCAACGAGTACCAGAAGCAGCGGCTGTCGAAGATCATCGACGCCCAGCTCAACGATGCCACCAATGGCATCAGCCGGCACGTCGCCCAGCAGAGCGTGGAATGGCAGAAGAGCGTCGCCCAGGGGCGCCAGCAGCTTCTGAACAACCAGGCGGCGCTCGACTTCCCGGACGCCGACAAGATCGACGTGCTGGCGCTGGCGGCCGAGAGCACGGCCCGGGAGCAGGCAAAGCAGGCGGGCGTGACCGGCACCGAGGCCGAGTCGGCCATGGTCGCGGCGGCCCGGTCGAACATCTACACGACGGCCATCAGCCAGCGCCTGCAGAACGATCAGAAGCGCGCGGCGCTGGCGCTTTACGAGAAGGTCAAAGGCAAGCTCGACGAGAAGGACAACATCAAGCTCGCGAGCGCGATCAAGAGCACGGCGACCGACGTCGAGGCGGAGGACTGGATCGCCCGGAATTCACCGAACAACCTGCCGGCCGGTGTGAAGCAGTACCAGCCGCTGATCCAGAAGGCGGCGGCCGAATACGGCGTCGACCCCAAACTGGTCTCAGCCGTCATGGCGGCGGAGAGCGGCGGCGTAAACGGCCTCACCTCGAAGGCCGGCGCCGGTGGCCTGATGCAGATCATGCCGGGCACTGCGGCGGAGGTCGGGGTCAAGAACGTCCACAGCCCCGACGAGGCCATCCCGGGCGGCACGAAGTACCTCAGCCAGAATCTTGCGAAGTACAACGGCGACACGAAGCTGGCGCTGATGGCCTACAACTGGGGGCCGGGCAACGTCGACAACTGGGTGAAGGCCGGCAGCGATCCGGCGAAGGTGCCGCAGGAAACCCGCGACTACGTTCAGAAGGTGAGCAGCTTCATCGCCGGGCAAAGCGGCGTCGGTTTCGACAAGGCCAACACGCAGGGTCTCGTCCTGGCGGCGTTGAACGATCCCGGCATCAGCATGGCCACCAAGAGCGCCGTCGTTACCAAGATCACGAAGGAAAGCACGGCGCTGGAGGCCAGCCGATCGGCCACGATCAAGGGCACCAGGGATGCATTGGAGGCCACGACGCAGGCCATGATCGTCTCGCCCGGCACCTACAAAAAAGGAACTCTGTCGGCACTGGCTGACACATTTGACGCGGCCGGCGAGAAGTCCGAGGCGACGAACACTCGCGTGCTGGCCTCGATGGAGGACACGCTGCTGAACTTCTCCGCGGCGCCCAAGGGGGCGCAGGATGAGACAATGCGCAACATGGTTGCTGTCTTGTTGCCCGGCAAAGGCAAGGCGCTGGCGGAGAGCCTGATCGCGGCCGGCAAGAAGGATGCGGCGGAGCTGGGCAAGATGGCCGGCGAGGACCTTGCCGCGCTCAAGACGGCGGCCGCCAGCGGCGTCCGCATGGAGACGCTGGAAAGCAAGGCCCTCGGCATCGTCAACGGCTACGTCAAGGCCGGCGACTTCGTGAAGGCGCGCGAGGCGGCCGACTTCTACGACAGCCAGGTGAAGGCGCAGGCCGCGGGGCAGGCGCCGCCGGCGGCGCTGGCCAGTGCGATCGCCGACATGCGGACAAGGATCGAGAAGGGCGAGCCGAGCAATCTTGCCATCAAGCAGCTCGACGCCATGCAGGATGTGCAGCGCAAGCAGGCTGCCGCGTTCGACAAGGACGCGCTCGCGACCGGCGCCACGATCTACAGCAAGGACCTCGGGCCCCTGCCTCCCATGACCGACCTCGCGGCGCGCGCCGCCTATGCCACCAGCATCAGCAAACTGCAGGGCGGGCGGCAGGTGCTGCCCTTCACCGAGCCGGAGATCGAGGGCCTCAGGACCAGGATCGACCAGTCGCCGCCGGAGCAACAGGCGAAGATCATGGCGACGCTCTCGGCGCTGCCGCCCGAGACGATCCCCGGCGTTGCGGCGGCGCTGGCCGGCAAAAAGGACGCGGGCGATCCGCTCAGCCGTTCCTACGCCGCCGCGCTGTCGTTCTACGCCGAGAAGGATCCGGTCTCCCGTCAGGTCGCCGATCAGATCCTGGCCGGCGCCGACATCCAGAAGAAGATGGGCGAGTCCGGGAAGAAGGCGCCGGTGTCGTCCGATGCCTGGCAGGCCGCCCTGCAGGAGCGCATGGGCAGCGTGTTCTTCGACATGAAGGGCATGCCCGCCGTGGTCGCCGATGCGGTGGCCAGCGTCTACACGTACCAGATGCACCGCGCCGGCCGGCAGGGCGAGAAGATCGACGGCGACGTGCTGGACAAGGCGATCACCACCGTCATGGGAAACACCGTGACGCGCAACGGCCAGGCGTTCCTGCCGCCGGTCCGGGGCATGGACACCTACGAAGTCGACAAGGCCGTGCGCTCGATCACGGATGCCGACGTGGCGGGGCTTCGCACGCAGGAGGGCGACCCGATCACGGCCGACGTGCTGATCCACGCGGGCAGGCTCAGCAACGCCGGCAAGGATGGCGTCTACTTCGTCCGCATCCCCGATCCCCGTGCCGGCGGCGACCTGCGGCCGATCGTCGATGCCAACGGCAACGCCTGGCGCCTCGATCTCCGGCCCTTCGTCGAGCGGTCGAAGACGGCGACGCCGGCCTACAGCACCGACGAAGGCAAGCCGACGCAGATGCGCAGGCGTCCGGTGGTGCCGACGCTGAACGACGTGGCGCCCTGATGGGCCTGCTCGATCTCCATGCCGAACAGGCCGGCATCAACGAGCCGCCGCTGCAGGCGCTGCCCCGCACCCTGGGCGAGCGCGTCGAGGCCACCGCGGCCGAGGTCTTTGCCCCCGACCGCTACTTCACGCTGAACGGCGCCCGCCGCGACATGTGGCAGCGCGCCGTCGACGAGCTGCACGGCGCCACCGGCGAGAGCCTGCCCAACCCCTACGCCGCGGTCACGCCGGAGGAGATGATGCGCCTGGGCAACCAGCCCGCCGTCGAGACGGAACGGCGCAACAGGATCATCGAGAAGGCGCGCGCCGCCCGCGAGACCAACCCCGACCTGTTCGATCCCGAGAACATCGACCGCTACATCGGCGAGGAGGCCAACCGGCGCCGCGAGAAGGCCCATGCCTACGAAGGCACCGGCAGCGGTGTGCTGAACTTCCTGGCCTCTGCCGCGCTGGAGACCGCGACCCCGCACGGCATCGTGGGCCTGGTCGTGCCGGTGACGCGGCTGCCCGGCGCCGCGGCTTCCGCCGTCGGCCGTACCTTCCTCGGCAATGTCGCGCGCGAGGCAGCGTTCCAGGGCGGCGCCAATGCGGCGCTGCAGGCCGGCGCCGAGGGGCTGGACTATCTCAGCCGCAGCGAGACCGGCACGGCGCAGACGGCGGGCGAGATCGCGACCAGCATCGCCGGCGCCGCCCTGATCGGTGGCGCCATCGGCGGCGGCGTCCGTGCGCTGCATCTCAAGTGGCTGGGCCTGCCGGAGAAGGTCCGCGCCGATGCCCCGCTCGAGGTCAGGGACGCCTTCCGCGTGATCGAGGCGGAAAGCCTCTACTCGGGCCAGAACCGGCTGGGCGTCGACCCGCTGTTGCACGAACGCTACCAGGGCAATGCCATGGACGCGGTGATGCGCGGCCGGCCTGTCGACCTGGCGGACCTCACGCGCACCGCCGACACGCCGATGACGGCGCTGGGCACCATCCTGCGCCAGGCCCCGGGCGAGATCAGGGTCGAGGGGTTGGCCGGCGCGCTCGATCGCGTGCGGCACCTGCCCGACAGCGAGATCGAGGCACTGGGCCGGGAGCTGAAGCCCGCCACCTTCGCGCCGCTCGACACGATCGACGGCAAGATGAAGGAACTGGAGGCGCGGGCTGCGGCCCTGCACGAGGAGATCAACCAGCTCGGCATCGCCGACGTGGCCGACGTCGACACCGGCGCGCGGCTGCAGGACATCGAGGCGCGGCTGGAGGCCCGGAACCTGCGCAAGGCCACGCGCGCCGAGCTGGAGCGCGAGCGCGACATGATCCTGGAATCGATCGATCCGCGCGGCGTGCTGAAGGAGGAGCTGGCTTCGGTCCGCAAGGACTTCTTCCCCGAACAGCAGCGCGCCCTGCAGGCCATCGAGGAGGAGCGGGCTGGCCTGATGCGCGAGCGCGAGGCTGCCCGGTCGGCCGCCGACCGCGAGATCGAGGCCATGCGCAAGCGGCTGGAAGGACTGTCGATCGGCAACCGCTTCGCCGAGGAGGCGCCGGCCGACGTACTGGCGCGCGAATTCGGCGGCCAGCCGGCCGATCTCGGTGCCGCCATCGCCCGGGCCGATGCGTTGCGGCAGGCCCGCATGGTGCGCGAGATCGTGCCCGAGGGAATCGCCCCGCAGCGCCCGCCCGCCGTTGACTTGAAGGTCAACGCGCCGCCCAAGGAAATCACCCCCGAAGTGCAGCGCGCGCTCGACGCGGAGGTGGCCCGGGTGATGGACGGCGTGCCTTCGCGCGATGCCGTGAAGGCCAAGGGCGATGCCCTGGCCGAGCCCGGCACGCCGATCCGGGATCTCCGTACCCGCGCCCTGGAATGGTACCGGACCAAGCTGCAGGGCACCGAGGTCGTCAACGAGGAGACCGGCCGCAAGATCGAGTTCGATCGTACCGGCGCGAAGAAGACGATCACGGGCAAGGGCGAGGACCTGCTGCGGCTGGTGCCGTCGCTGCCCGACATGCTGCGGGTCGCCGTCACGGAGGGCGCACCGATTCCCGATGCGCGCGGCCGGTCCGATATCCTGGCCTGGCATAAGCTGCGCGCCACCGCCGATCTCGACGGCCGGCGCTTCGACGTGATCCTGACCGTGCGTGAGATGCGCGACGGCAGCTTTCACTACTCGATCAACAAGGACAGGGACGAGGGCGGCGGGCCGGGAGGTTTGTCAGCCCCCGAGGACAAGGGTGGCCCCAAGTCTTCTGCATTGGAGAGCTCGGCCCGCAGCGACCTGAATATCGCGCCGGCGACGGGGCCTGGCAAGCCGGACCTGCAAGGCCTGAAGGCCGACCTCGAGCAGGCCGACCGCGCGGTCAGGGACGCCCAGGCCGCCGCCACCTGCGCCAACGGAGGAGCCCACCTGTGAGCATCGCCGATTGCCTGGCCGAAGCCGTGAAGGCTGGCCGCCTGTCCGAAACCGGCGCCGCCGAATACACGCGCCGCATGAGGGACGCCGAGGCGCTGGCGGCACAGCGCGGCATGGCCGGGCCCGAGGCCTATATCTTCGCCACCACCGAGGCCGCCAAGGCCATGGAGAAGCGGGCGACCAGCACCCGCGCCCAGGTCCAGCAGGCCATCCTCGCCATCGACCGGGCGTGGGAAGGCGCCAAGGCCAACACGCGCGGCGCCGGCTTCGGTCTCACCACCGTGCTCGGCGAGCGCGTGGCGGGCGACGGGACCGGCCCCAGCATCGGCCTGCAGCATCGCGGCAACCTCGCCACGATCCAGAGCATCATGAGCGACTTCCTGAGCCAGGTGCAGAGCCGCATGGCCGGCCTGAAGCAGAACGCCGTGCTGCCGCGCCATGTCGTGAGCGAGCTGTACGGCCGCGCCACCACCACGAAGGAGGCCGCGCCTGCCGCCAAGGCCTGGGACAAGGCGATGGAATGGTGGATGGACGGCATGCGTCGCGCCGGCGTGCCCGTGGGCGAGCTCGCGGACTGGCGGCTGCCGCAGCATTTCGACAGCGCCGCGGTGAAGGCGCTCGGCCCCGACGGGTTTGCCGGCAGGATGGAGACCTGGTGGCGCGAGGGGAAGCTGGCCCTGCGCGACTGGGCGGCCGACGGGCAGGCCATGCTGACGCCCGGCAAGGACGACGACCGCGTCCGCGAGATCTTCGCCAAGGCCTACGAGAACATCACGACCGGCGGCGACGCCTCGATCGAGCCCGGCGCCGTGCGTGGCTATACCCTGGCCGACCGCTACGGCCGCCGCCGCGCCTTCGAGTGGACCAGCGACGAGGCGTGGCTGGAATTCAACCGGACGCTGGGCGTCGGCGACGACGCGATCGGCGAGCTGATGACGCGCCATATGGACAACATCAGCCGCGACCTGGCCGTCGCCCAGGTGCTGGGGCCCGATCCCGACCGGGCGGCCAGGACACTGATCCAGATGTACCAGAAGGAAGGCGGCAGCCGCTTCTGGGCCAACAAGCTCGGCGCCATCTACGAGATCAGCAGCGGCAAGGCCATGGCCCCAGTGAGCCAGCGTATCGCGCTCGGCGCCCAGTCGTTCCGGCAGTTCCTGTCTGGCGTGCAGCTCGGCAGCGCGATCCTGTCGTCGGCGTCGGACTTCGGCTTCACCAAGGCGACCGCCTCGTGGCACGGGCTCGACATGACGAAGATCATGGCCGACTACGTCTCGCGCCTCGGGCCGGGCACCAAGGAGGGGCGCGCCGAGGCAATGCGATCCGGCCTGATGCTCGAGGTGGGACTGCGCGGCCTGCACGATGCGGCACGCGACACTATCGGCGACGTGATCGGGCGGCAGGGCGTGGGCGGCAAGGCCGACGCGGCGCTGAACGGACTGTCGCAGGCGACCGGTCGGCTGGCCGAGGTGGTGATCCGGGCCCAGGGCCTCGCCCATCACACGCAGATCCTGCGCGACGCCATCGGCGCCCAGATGCAGGCCCACCTGGGCGATCTCGCCGCCAGGCCGTGGGCCGGCCTGTCGTCGGTCGACAAGCGCACGTTCGCCACCTACGGCATGGGCGCCGCCGAATGGGAAATCCTGCGCACCAAGGCCGTCGACAGGGGCTTCCTCGATCCCGCCCGGCTGGCGCGCGAAGGCGAGGGCGCCGAGCGTGATGCCGCGGTCAAGATGCTGGGCGCCATCGCTGGCGTGCAGCGCATGGCCGTGCCCGAGGGCAACGCCGTCACCCGCGCGCTGGTGCTGGGCGCCACCCGGCCCGGCACGATCGAGGGCGAGTTCCTGCGCGGCATCGCCCAGTACAAGGGCTTCCCCATGGCGGCCTTCATGCAGCACTACTTCCGGGCGATGGAGAGCCTGCGCGACGGCGAGGGCCAATGGTTCCGCGGCCAGTACGTCGCGAGCCTGATGATCTCGACGACGGTGCTGGGCGCGCTCTCACTGCAGCTCAAGAACATCGCCGCCGGCAAGGACCCGGAGCCGATGACCGGCCAAAACGCGACCAAGTTCTGGGCGCAGGCCTTCGCCCAGGGCGGCGCCGGCGGCATCTTCGGCGACCAGCTCAAGGCCCTGTTCTCGGCGCAGCGGATCGGCGATGCCTCGCGGCTGATGACGCCGACGGCCGGCTTCATGCTCGACGTGCAGGGCCTCCTGCAGGGCAACATCCAAGACAGCATCGCCGGCCGCGATCCGCACGCCGGCCGCGACGCGGTGCGCTTCGCCAACAAGTACACGCCCGACGTCTGGTACACGAAGCTCGCCATGGACCGGCTGGTCTGGGACACGCTGCAGAAGATGGTCGATCCCGAGGCCGCCGACACCTTCAGCCGGATCGAGGAACGGGCGCGCAAGGAGCAGGCGACGCAGTTCTGGTGGCGCCCGGGCAGCAGCAACCCGCGCCCGCCGGACTTGGGCCGCGCCATGCCCTAGGGTAGGGTCCGGCCGGGGCAGAGGAGGAACGATGAAGCGACTGCTCGTCGCGATGCTGCTGGTGGCTACTTCGGTCTACGCGCAACCGGAAAACAAGCAGTGGGCGGAATGTGCGGCAAACCAACTGCGCACCCGCGACTTGGCCGACTCGGCCAACTGGAATGGCGCGATCATCGCCGCAAGGTGCAAAGACCTGTTCCATGGCGAGCCGGGAGCAGACGTTGAAGTGCTGGTGAAGATCCTAAAGAATTACCAAGAAACAGGCGCGGAGCCCTTTATCATCGGCCCGTCTCAGCCGCTGCCGCCCGTCGACAAGAAGATGTAGCCCGCGCGGAACACCACACGAACAGCTCTCCAAGTGAACGCAATGCGGGAAATCCGGTTCGCCATTCCGGGGAAAACGGGGTAGGAACACCGTCCGGCGAACCAATCGCTAAGTCCTTGTATTCGCAGGGATATGTGATAACCCGCCGTTCTTTTAGTCACCAAGAGGTGGATTTCGCAGCATGAAGGGGGCTTTGGTCACGGGGGCGGGACTGCGCATCGGCCGCGCGCTGGCGGAAGCGCTGGCGGCCGACGGTTTCTTCGTCTTCGTGCATTACCATCGCTCGGCGGCAGGAGCCCGCGCGACCGTGGCCGCGATTACGGCGGCAGGCGGCCGCGCCAAGGCCGTCCGCGCCGATCTGTCGTCGGCCCGCCAAGCCGAGGCGCTGGTGGGCAAATGCCGGGCTCGGGGCGTGCGCCTCACCTGCCTTGTGAACAACGCCTCGCTGTTCAAGCTCGACCGTGCGCCCACGGCCAC